>Ga0164318_10004335_pt1 | contig 13621 bp, 8 predicted proteins | sample GuaBasSedimGuay9_FD_113734 | JGI IMG/M metagenome (GOLD analysis project Ga0164318, IMG submission 113734) | Subseafloor sediment microbial communities from Guaymas Basin, Gulf of California, Mexico - Guay9, Core 4571-4, 0-3 cm | ecosystem: Environmental > Aquatic > Marine > Hydrothermal vents >...
CTGAAAGACCTTCCACGAGAAGTTCAGTTCCTTCGTGTGCGAGGTGTAGCTTGCAAGATAGTACCGCAGCAGGTCGGGATGAAAGCCCTTGTCGAGATAATCGTCATTTACCCAGACCACATACCCTCTACTCTTCGAGAATGTCTTATCCCCTATCTTAACCATCCCTGATGCGACAACAGCTTTTGGAAGAGTGTATCCCGCGCCCTTAAGGAGGGCTGGCCAGAAGATACAGTGGTGATAGATGATATCTCCGCCGATGAAATGGATGATATCGGTATCTCCGCCCGGGTTCATCCAGTATTTCTTCCAGTCTACGCCGTGCTCGTCTGCCCACCCCTCTGTAAACGAGATATACCCAATAGGCGCGTCCACCCAGACATAGACCACCAGATTCTCATGACCGGGAAACCGGACGCCCCATTCGAGATTTCTCGTGATGCACCAGTCATGCAGTTCCTTATTGACCCAACCCAATGCATAATTCCTTGCATTCGATGTTCCGCCAAGTTTGTCAAGATATTCCGAAAGAAAACCTTTAAATTCTGATAATCTGAAAAAGAAGTGTTCTTGTGTCCGGTATTCCGCTTTGCTTTTGCATATCTTACATAACGGCCCAAGAATCTCGCCTGGCTCAAGGTGCTTGCCGCAGCCCTGATCACACTCATCGCCCCGCGCCACAGCGCCGCAGTCGGGGCACACACCTTCGACATACCTGTCAGGTAAAAATCGGTTGCATGTCGGGCAGTATGCGAGTTCTATACTCTGTGAAAAGACATAACCATTCGCAATCAGCGTATTCACGATCTCTGTGGTGCGGTTGTGGTTCGTCTCGGATTCAGTGTTTCCGAATTTGTCGAATATGATATTTAGTGACTTGAAAGTCTCATCAAAATTATCGTGATACTTTTGTACGAGTTCTGCCGGCGTTACGCCGAGTTCCTCTGCATTGATTACGATCGGCGTGCCGTGCGCATCGGATCCGCATACAAACACTGTATCCTGCCCCTGTTTCCGGAGCGACCGCACGAACAGGTCAGCCGGGATGTATGTCCTGAGATGCCCGATATGCGCTGGTCCGTTCGCATACGGCAGTCCACATGTGACGAGTGTTCTTCTCTGCATCGAGTACTGATTTTTGGGTGTTGGGTGATATATTCCTTATGGTAACGTTCGCACAAACAAGGGGGTCAACCCAGGTGGCATTGGTGGCAGCACTTCATGCCCGGGTTCTCGCCGCGGAGACTGGGTGCGGGCAGTATGTTGTCCAAGGTCGCGCGGATAATGTGTTTTTTGAGGGGTGGTCATGGCATGGTGTTCGTCAGTATTAATAATGGTTAAAAACAATGTTATCGCAAGAATCAAAACGACATGGGAAGTGATTAAAACAGATTCTGTAAAACTAATGAAACGCGCCATGGTGTTTATAGACGGTGCAAACGTATTTCATAGCTGTAAAAATTTTCGACATGGTTATAAGATCGATTACGTGAAACTGCGGGACGAACTGACCAAAGATTATGACTTGATAAGGGTATATTATTACAGTGGAGTTGACCCTTCTGATGTGCCATCGCGTTCGTTTCATAAAGCATTGAAAGCGCAGGGATTTCATGTCGAAACGCGACCTTTGGTGGAGAGAAATGGAAAACTTGCAGAGAAAGGGATTGATGTGATGCTTACAACTGAACTTCTAACACATGCTTTTAAAGACAATTTTGATGTTGCTGTGATCGTGGGGGGTGACCAGGATTACATCGTAGCATTAAGAGAAGTAAAAAGAGAGGGCAAGAGAATAGTTGTAGCATGTTTCAGAAATTCTTTTAGCAATGAAATACAAGAAATTGCAGATGAGTCCGTATTTATTGATAACATAGCAGAAAGAGTTGAAAAATAGGTATTCCAGATGACCAATGCCATGTATTGTAATGGGTATGTCCCCGTCATCTGGTAAGTTGTTATTACTACATAACGTGTCTTCATGGTTTATAAGCTTTTCGTTAAGCCAGTACTTTCAAAACCACATAGTTCCGAAAGCGATGCCCCGTCCACAACCCACACTCGTCAAACACACGACCTCCAACCCGTGGATGTCTTTGAATTCATTGTGGTGGCGCGACGGCTCCTGACTGCTAATCTGAAAAAGAAGTACCCCTGCACCCGGTATTCTGCGTTGCTCCTGCATATATTTTACATAGTGGCTCAAGAATCTCGCCCGGCTCAAGGTGCTTGCCGCAGCCCTGACCACACTCATCGCCCTGCACCACAGCACAGCGCCGCAGTCGGGGCACACGCCTTCGACATACCTGTCAGGCAGAAACCGATCACACGTCGGGCAGTATGCGAGTTCGATACTCTGCGAAAAGACATAATCATTCGCAATCAGGGTATTCACGATCTCTGTGGTGCGTTTGTGGTTCGTCTTGGATTCGATGGTTCCGAATTTGTCTAATATAATATTTAGTGACTTGAAAGTCTCATCAAAATGATTATGATACTTTTGTACAAGTTCTGCCGGAGTTACGCCAAGTTCCTCTGCGTTGATTACGATCGGCGTGCCGTGCGCATCGGATCCACATACAAACGTCGTATCATTTCCCTGTTTCCGAAACGACCCGCACGAACAGATCAGCCGGAATACGCGTCCTGAGACGCCCGATATGCGCTGGTCCGTTCGCATACGGCAGTCCGCATGTGACGGGTCTTCTTCTCTGCATCAAGTACTGGTTTTTGGGTGTTGGGTGATAAATTCCTTATGGTCATGCCTTGACGCGGCGTGCAAGCGGCGCGCCATACGCGACATCCTCAAGTTCCACCGCCTTCTGCCATAGATGCATGCAGTCGCACACAATCTCGGGATTCTCGAGATCAGAGATATCCTGCGAAAGCGAGAACCGATTGATCGCGCTGGCCACGTCCCGATCACATCTGCCGCAGTTGTGCGGCCCGTACCTCGAACCCGCGCCGACCGGATCGGACGTGATGATCAGGTCGGGATTCTCCCTCTTCGTATCCCGAAGCACCGCTATCGCACTCCAGAGCCACGGTGGGCGATACTCGCCGCGCCTTTGGAGTTTCGATACAAACGTTCCTCTCTGGACATTGCAGAGATTGATCGAGACCGCTTCTGAATATCCGGACACATCGCGCACGGACCGGACCATGTCTCTTATTGCGACACCTTCGGATAGGAACGGAGGCTTTAGAAGTAGATACGCTTTGACAGTCGCATCGTGCCGGTGCGCGATCTCGCTTGCACGGATAAAATCCTCAAACAAGAATCCTTTGTTGATGCAGACATCTCTGATCTCATCGCTGCTTGTCTCTACCCCGATCGCAATCTCAAAGTCCTTCCGGATGCTCTCTTTACAGGATGCGACTGTCCTTTGTGTCACGAATTCGGGTCTCGTCTCGATTAGCACCTTTGAAACATCAGAATCGCTCTCAAGTTCCTCAAGAATCGCTGATCTTACTTCAAGCGGAACTTCGGACGCGTCGAGAAAACTGCCTGATGTGAATATCTTCACCATGAACTCCCCATCCGGGCGGCGGGCAAGCGCATCGCGGAACTGTGCGACCAGCTCATCATGCGACGGCGGCACGGTTGCGCTGTCACGGGCAAAACCGCACATCGTGCATTCCTTGCCGCCCCTGCTCCGGTAGCAGCCATACGTCCGGAGGATCATGGTCAACGAGGGGATCACGCCATCCGGTAGCCGATCTGTCGAAGTCCATGCCGCAACCGGCTTATCCGGCGAATATACTTTTTTTTTCATTTGATTTAATGGATTGGTGGGGGCTGTTGCACGCTGGTGTCGGCAGTCCTCCCGCTGTCGAGTGAGTTTATGTAGGGTGTGTTTTGCTCTGTTATGTATGTATCGCGGAAAACTTCGCCACAATCGAGATTGTGGTTTTGCTGCTAACTATTCTGCTCATTGCGGGATTCCGTTCTGTCCCCCATCTCGCCTATTTATTAAACTAAGCGTGTCAGTGCCTGCTCGAAGTATCAGCGACAGCCACCCAACCACAGAAACCTTCATAATTCCCAAACCAAGATCAGATCACAGGAGATCACATAATGGAAACAATTACCGCACGATACGATGCAAAAACCATAGAAGAATCGATACAGCAATTCTGGGATGATAACGACACATACACACGCGTACGAGACCTGCGAAAAGACAAAAAACCGTTCTTCTTCGTGGATGGCCCCCCATACACCACAGGACACATCCATCTCGGTACCGCATGGAACAAGATCATAAAGGATGCAGTCCTGCGGTACAGGTCTATGTGCGGGTACCACATCATCGATCGCGCTGGATGGGACATGCACGGACTCCCGATCGAAGTGAAAGTCGAAGAAAAACTCGGGTTCAAAACAAAAAAGGATATAGAAACGTACGGGATTGATTCATTCATATCTACGTGCAAGGAGTTCGCAATACAGAATATGAAGGAGATGACGGGGCAGTTCAAGCGTCTTGGAGTGTGGCTTGACTGGGACGACCCGTACATGACGCTTTCACAAAAATACATCGAATCGGTCTGGTGGACGCTAAAGAAAGCACACGAGAAGGACCTGCTCGAAAAGGGTCTTCGTGTGGTGAACTGGTGTCCGCGATGCGAGACAGCGATTGCCGATTCCGAGGTCGAGTATGGGGATCGGACAGATTCGTCGATCTATGTCAAATTTCCGGTGCTGGATGAGGTGGATACGTTCATCGTCATCTGGACAACCACCCCATGGACGATTCCTGCAAATATCGCGGTTGCTGTGCATCCTGACTTCGAATACTCGAAGGTACGGGCGTACATGGATGGTAAAAGTGAGATACTGATCCTTGCTTCCGATCTGGTCGACTCAGTGCTCCGGGAAGGCAGGTATCAGGATTACGAACTTCTCGACGTCTGTCACGGAAGTGATCTGGTCGGGATGCAATATACCCATCCGCTTTCGGATATCATCCCTGCACAGAACGAATTTACACACAGCGTCTTTCCGGCTGAGTTTGTTACCACCGAGAACACCGGGTGCGTGCATATCGCACCGGGCCACGGTGTGGACGACTTTGAACTCGGATCGAAGTATGGACTTCCCGCTTTCTGCCCGGTGGGACCTGACGGGAGGTACACGGCAGACGTAGAGCCGTACATTGGCGTCTATGTCAAGGACGCAGACCAGATGGTTATCGATGATCTTGATGCGCGTGGACTCTTGCTTGCAAGCGGTAAGATTGTGCACAGGTACGGGCACTGCTGGCGGTGCAAGACTCCGATCATTTATCTCGCAACCGAGCAGTGGTTTTTAAAGATTTCAGAGCTTAAGGAGGCGATGCTTGGTGAGGTCGAGAAGGTGAGCTGGTATCCCGACTGGGCCGGATCTGCGAGGTTTCATGACTGGGTATCCGGAGCGCGGGACTGGTGCATATCGAGGCAGCGGTACTGGGGCGTGCCGATCCCGATCTGGGTCTGCGACTCGTGCGGTAAGTATGAGGTGATCGGGACCCGCGATGAACTCGAGACGCGGGCGCCTGCATCTTCCGTGCCACCAGACCTGCACAGACCCTGGGTCGACCGGGTCACATTCGAGTGTGAATGCGGCGGAACGATGCGAAGGGCAGAGGATGTCTTCGATGTATGGTTCGATTCCGCGGTCGCATCGTGGGCGACGCTTGGGTATCCACGCGATGCAGATGCGTTCGATGCGATGTGGCCCCCTGACTTCATCGTGGAAGGGCATGACCAGACCCGCGGGTGGTTCTATTCGCAGCTCGGTGCAGGAATGGTTGCATTTTCGCAAATTCCGTACAGAAGCGTGCTCGTACACGGGTTTACACTGGACGAGGCGGGAAGCAAGATGTCGAAGAGTCTCGGTAATGTGGTTGCTCCTGCGACCGTGATCGAGAAAGTCGGGGCTGATACGCTGCGCATGTACGTGCTATCCACGAACGCGCCCTGGGACGACCTGAAGTTTAACTTAAGCGAGGTCGAGACCGTACACCGCTTCATAAACATCCTCTGGAACGTCTACAGGTTCCCTCTGCCGTACATGATCCTCGACCGCTTCGATCCAGCGGCAGATGCGGTCTCGCTCGAATCGGTGCGTGGTGCGATGCGCCCCGAGGACCATTGGATCCTATCGAGGGTGAACTCGCTTGTACGCGATGTTACGTCTGCGATGGGGGAATACAAGCTACACACCGCGACCCGTGCAATCATCGAGTTCGTGCTCGACGATCTCTCGAGATGGTACATCCAGTTGATCAGGCCGCGCACGTGGACCGAGGCTGAAGATCCTGACAAACTCGCAGTCTACAGGGTGCTTTACGATGTGGTAACGACTGTCACGCGTTTGATTGCCCCGGTAATGCCTTACCTTGCAGAAGCGATCTACCAGAACCTCGAAAGCGGAGAATCGGTTCATACATGCGATTGGCCCACCCCAGACCAGAGCCTGATAGATCCGCAGCTTGAAGAGGATATGGCAGAGATAAGAAGGGTTGTGGAAGCGGTTGCAAACGCAAGACAGGCAGGAAAGAGAAAACTCAGATGGCCTGTGCGCCGGGTCGTGATCGCGCCAGCAAGCGAAGAAGTGATACATGCCGTCGGATCGCTCGAAGGAGTGCTTTCAGAGCAGGCGAACGCAAAGGAGATCGTCGTGCTCGGCGTTAACGAAGAATGGGACGAACTCGGCGTTGAGGCGATCCCTGATATGGCAAAACTCGGTCCCGCATTCAAGAAGGATGCAGGGATTGTTGCAGATGCGATCAGAGAGGCTGATGCGAGCACGATTAAGGATGCGATCGAGGCTGCCGGAAGCTACGATCTCGAGGGGGTACTGATCACGGACGAGATGGTCAGTTTCGAGAGAACCGTCCCTACGTTTGCTTTCGCGTCAGAATTTGCTCATGGCGTCGTGTACGTCGATGTCTCGCTGACGCCGGAGATCGAGGCAGAAGGGTACGCGGCAGAGGTGATCCGCCGCATTCAGGATATGCGAAAGGAACTTGATCTCGAGGTGAATGATAGTATCCGGGTCGCGGTCGAACTGTCTGACGAACGGATCGCAGGTCTCTTGCAGAACAGGGAGAACTTCATCGCAGAAGAGGTTCGTGCAAAGGAGATATCGATTGGCGATTCCGCGGCAGCAGGGGATCTTGTGAAGGACTGGACGGTTGAATCTGTGGAGATGCGAATCGGTGTCGGAACCTGATTTCAAAGATGAGATACGAGCTATCCGAACCTCGATTAAGGATGAAATCCAATCGAGACTTCGGGAGTTTGATTCGGTCCTGAAAACCGGAGACGAGGAGAGCGTCTTTGCTGAACTCGTCTTCTGCATATTAACTCCACAGTCGAAGGCAAAATTCGCTTGGGCTGCTGTGGAGCGTCTTCTTGATAAGGATCTGCTGCTTACCGGGACCGAGGATCAGGTTCTTAAGGAACTGCAAGGGGTGCGGTTTAAGTATAAGAAGTCAGGATATATCATAAAAGCGCGAAACATGTTCTCAATCAATGGTAAAATCTCTATCAAGTCCATGATCAGCCGGTTCAGCGATGTATATGATGCAAGGGAGTGGCTTGTCCGGAATGTGAAAGGGATCGGCTACAAGGAGGCAAGCCATTTTCTGAGGAACGTCGGACTTGGTGGGGATCTTGCAATTCTTGATAGGCATATACTGAAAAATCTGCGATCGCTTCAAGTGATGGAAGAGGTTCCGACTTCTTTATCGCGGCGGAGGTATCTTGATATCGAGAGGAGGATGAAAGAACTTTCCGAGGAGATTAAAATACCCATGAGCCATCTGGATCTTGTTTTGTGGTACAAAGAGGCGGGGGAAGTGTTTAAATGAGAAGTATATATAAAATTCTGGTAGTGTACCAATCCGAGATAGTTAATAGAAATATACTACTCCTCGTCAGTTTTTTGTAACTTCTGGAGGGTGTGTGTAGTGTATGGAGCTTAGAAATGTTTTCGGAGAGTGCTTGTATGAATCACAAACATCACCAAAGAAGTTCCAAATTACACTTACGGAGTGGTATAAAAGAGTCTGTGTTATGATATCCGCCAGGAGGGGGATTATACGCACAGGCTCAATATCATGCGAAGTTCTAAAAAGGGTGCAACGGTACAAAATACCAGTAATCTGTGTCCATCTGCGTTAATCTGTGGCTAATAAGGGTTTTTAGCCACAGATAGACACGGATTCCACTGATTTCGTCAAGCTACTCTTTTCCAGGTTCCCATACACTTCATGTTATGATAAACTATCGTAGATTAGGACGCTACCAAAATTCAGAATCGTGTTCTGTTCCGCTTCACACTTCCCCGGAAACCTGTGGCTGGGACACCGTCTTCGGCAGTCTGAATCCGAACGTGCTGCCCTCGCCTATCTCGCTCGTCGCCCAGATCGCGCCGCCGTGTTCGCGGACGATGTTTGCTGCGATTGCAAGACCAAGACCAGTACCCTTGCTCTTATCAACCTGCCAGAACTCCTCAAAGATATGCAACAGGTCCTCAGGAGCGATGCCGATTCCGGTATCAGAGACCCTGACCCTGACACAAGTTCCGTGATCGACTGTGGTTACCGATACGCTGCCGCCAACCGGCGTGAATTTGATCGCATTGCTGAGCAGATTCACAAGAACCTGCTCGATACGGTCACGATCGCCCTCGATGGCAAGACTATCCGGGATCTCGGCGGTGCATGAGATATTCTTCTCTTCTGCAACCAGTTTCATATCCGCAACAACGCCGCTGACCAACCCGGACAGGTCCAGTCCGGCGATGTTCAGTTCCAGTTTTCCTGACCGTATCTTTGACATATCGAGCATGTTGCTGATAAGGCGGGTCATCCGGTCACAGTTTGATACAACCTTTGAAAGAGCTCCTTTTTGCTTTTCGTTCAGTTTTCCAAGCTTCTCATCAGCCACGAATCCGGCAAACCCCTTGATCGATGTGAGCGGTGTCCGTAGTTCATGGGATGCAATGGTTAAGAAGTCTGTTTTGAGTTGATCGAGTTCTCTCAATTCGGCATTTGCAATCTCAAGTTCGGTGTTTGCGCTTCTCAGTTCATTGGTCACCTTTGCCAGTTTGGTGACATCCCTGAGTACCTCCACATATCCAGTGACGTTGCCATCCGCGTCATGGAGCGGCGCACCGCAGGTCATGATCGGAACGATCCGACCCTTCCCATCGGTGACATGCGTCTGCCAGCAGATGCCATCGGGATGGCCCTCCCAGGCATCCCAGAGGCGGCATTGGGCATTGCATTCGGCGCTCGGAAACAGATCGTGACAGAACATTCCAATGGCGTCATCTGCACTGGTGCCTGTAAACTCCTCACATGCCCGGTTGAACATGGTTATCCTGAAATCACTGTCAACAGCAAAGACGCAGTCGGTCATGCTCTGGAGGATGGTTTCAAGTTTGTTCCTCTGATCCTCAAGATCGCGGTTGGCGAGAGCGACCTTATCCTCAAGTTTTCTGTGCGTCGCTCCCAGTTTGGAGGTCATCTCATTAAACCGCCCGGTCAATATGCCGAGCTCGTCATCTGTTATCACTGGAACCTGCATCGAATAATCGCCTTTCGCCACTGCTTCGGTCTCTTCATACAGTTGCTTGATCGGTTTTACGATCCGCTTCGCGACAAATATGGAGAAGAGGCTAATCAGGATGATGACGCCAAACGTAACCGCAATCGCCCGTTCTAAAATCGTATGCAGGGCAGATAATACCTCATCATGGTCCTGTTCAACGATCAAAAACCATCCCGGGTCAGGGACCCATACACAAGCACCGATGACCTTTTTTCCATTGTGATCGTAGATGCCGGAACCGCCCTGGCTGGCATCATGCCGCATTACTGGTGGTGTTGCCGATATAGCTCCCGAACTGCTGACGAGATTGCCATACCTATCGGTCAGGAAGATGTTTACAGTGTCTCCAAGTCCCTTGCGATCACCTATGGTCCAGTGGACCGTGCTTATGTTGATCCTTCCAACCACCACGCCAACCGTTCTATTACCAAGGATAAGCGGGGTTGATACAAGCATAGTTGGTTTTTGAAGTGCCGGGGATTCGTATACGTCCGTTATATGTGTTTCGTTTAATCCGGCACGGTAATATTCACGCGATGATTTATTAGCCCCGATGGCCTCTCCATTTGTGGACGAAACGATGATCCCCTCCCCGTCCAGCACGAACACTTCCTCAAAATCTCCGGATTCCGCCTTTATAATATCCCCGAATTCCCCTATCGCATCCTTTGCCTGTAGATATTCCTTGCTCGATGGATGTGTGGTTCTCATCACCCCCGTATTGAAGGCAACCGCTGAGGTGCCTGCGAGAACCCTCGCAGCGCTTTTCTGCTCTGCAAGCCATGCACCCATATAATCTGCTCTCGTCTCCGCCACCGAGGTTAGATGCGCGATGGCATGATCCTCCATCGACTCGGCTGAGAGGGTGTATGTGTAGTACCCGATGATGCTAAACGGCACGATAGAAATCGCGATGAAGAGAAGGATCAGCTTGAACTGGAGCCGCATGATATACCTTTTGGTGATGCGTTACTTAATTGTTGTTGCAAGCACAGGCACTGCTACCGGATCGATGGTTAGTGATGCGCCGTTAGGGCTTGCCAGAAGGTGACCTGTTGAAATTCATGACAACTGTTTATGGCTCTTTGGCTTGACTTTCAAATATCCCCGAAAAAACCAACGTCATTAGCCCCAAAAACATGTATGTGATGTATTGACTCAGATGCATAGATACTGAAAGCCAGTTACTCACAATTCCAAAAATTCCTCCACGGTAAGTCCTGCTTATTTTATGATCGCTCGTAATGTTCCTTTTGGAATATCAGCAATTCCCGCTCTCTTTTAGCATCTTCATCCAAAATGCCGTATGACTGCAACGCCTCTCGATATCGATTTGTCGTGTAATGCGATGAAGTAGAAGTGTTTCATAACCTAAAATGTTCGCGAAATCACACAGAAACAGTCACACCGTTAGCGATTTTCGTTACGATTGTAAACGCATGCAAGAGATGGCTGTCATTCATCATTTAGCACATATTTCGTAAACATTTCGTAACACACTTGGCCCCACTACAAAATGAATCAACAGCAAGCGGCGATATAGCCACAAACAGTCAGGGGTCGAAAGTGTAGATGGAACGGGAATTACTGTTGGAATATCCATCCCAGGATGATTTGGAATTGTAGTTCTTCTCTTTGTGGTTGGATTGTACCAGATCTCATGACTCCCTTTTGCTTATCTGTCGAAGACGAATCCTACTCTCTTTAACTTCCTGATAACATCTCTCGCGGTCAGGGATGGTAATCTCGTCATGCAGTCACACTTATCGGTATTTTAACGTCTTGCATAACGTTCTGTGATGGCTCAAGCTCATATTGCAGAGGATCGCCGTGCGCGATACAGGACTCGATTAGTTTTCTTGCAACATCTGTGCTATCTCCATCGTCTCTGCTATCGATCTTCCCTGTGCGATGAGTCCTTGAAGGGTATCGCTCGTTGCAAGATAGCCTCCTTCTTCCAGTTTCTCTATTTTTACGGATAGGAGGTATTCAGACATTTCCACCACATTGAGTTGTTTTTGCACCGTCAGTAATCGCTCTTCGTATGGCTTTTGGCGATGCTTCGCATTCGGTTTGGCTTTGCAGATGTGTTGAAATTGAACAATCTCGATTATAAATCTACGTTATCAGCCGCCGCCTGCATGATCATGAGAGCGTTAGGGGATGTAACGCGATTGTCGCCACTGACATCGGCGACGGCGAATGTCGCGGGGTCGCACGGGCGGCTGCCGTCTTACAATTTCTCCATTTCTATGAAATATTGGAATGAAACGCTCGATATTTATGCTGCCATCGAGTTTTGTTTTAATTCGTGACGTCAAACTTGAGACACGGATATTGTATTTATTAAATATTTCTTTTTAATAGTAAATAAGATTCTTTACATATCGCGATAGCAGCAAGGACAAGTGGTGCCACTATCGCCAAATCTTCTTTCACCACTAACTGTGTCGGCACATTCAAACCATTGTACAATGGGTCTATTGTTAGTGAAGCATTGTTTGATAGCACCGAGAGTATCATTATAAACGCCACCATTAAAGCTAAAACTGTCCTGTTCGAAGACACGCAGAGGTGAAACAGGTAATTAGTCGTCTTCTGCTCTGGCTTTGAATTGAATAGTGGTTTGATTCCAGAAAAATTTCAATTTCTTTATAAATATCCAGAATAGGTGACACAATTTCCAAAGACCTAACAGTAGTAGTATTTTTATCTATTAATTCTAACATCTTATTGATATGCTTTTGCATAGCCTTAATATCCGATTCTTTTGCATATTGTAGATATATTGGTAAATAATGAATTATAGCATTTTTCATTGATCCTTTGCTGTTTTTTTTGAGATCGTCAATCTTTACACCTTTTGGCAACTCACGGTCTATATTATTCATATAATTTTCAAAATATTTAGTAAACTCACAAAAAACACATCGATCTCCTTTATCCTTCCTTGTAGAATTGTCCAAAATATATTTTGCTATACCAAGCGGATAGTAGATTTGGAGATTATACCCACATAGTGCAAGAGGTAATATCAGATATAGTATTAGGCCTAATAACCACAAGAGTTGGCCAATATACGCAACGAAGAATGTAAGCTCTATTGCAACACCGACACAGGACAAGAAACATGGCAACAATACCGCATAATGCCCTAATAATTTTGCACGTAGTGAAAACCCCTCTATCGCCTCAAACTCTATTACAGTAGTTAATTGAGAACCTTTACTGAAAAATTGCAGCATGCTGATCCCAAGGGCAAATACAAGTGAAATGCAAATAATGGTTTCAGTAGTAATACTTGGGAGTCTTTTAAAATCGATGAATGATAGACTCACGACTAAAGCTATGAATAAGGTTGAGTAGGAAATACTGGTCAGAAGAACAAATCTCATAAATAAAATAGTACTTTTGTGATTAAGTCCATTAACTCTCTCAACCAACTTTATTGACAAACTCACCCTCCTTGATTCTGCAATATTATATATAAAACCGTAATCGAGCACATCAGCGTTTGTAGATTCCCATGGACTCTCGTACCACAGTACACGCCACAAACGCGGGCGGGCTTATCTTCTGTGTTCGGAATGGGTACAGGAGTTGCCCCGCCGCTATGGCCGATGTGCTCGTATATTTCCATGTATTAACGTACGACCCAGATATCGCCTGAATTGAACCGACCGAAGTCGGCTCATACATCCAGTGATCTTACTATAGCAAGACCAATCTGATACGGATGTTAGTAGCCGCGGACTGAACACCTCGTTGCCTTGGTGCGTACATCCCGACTCTATCAAACTTGTCTTCTACAAGTATCCTTAGAGAAGTCTCTTTTCAGGTTTGGTTTCGGGCTTAGATGCTTTCAGCCCTTATCCATTAGTGCGTGGCTGCTCGGCAATGCCTTGTCAGACAACCGATCGACTAGAGGCACCGTTGCTCTGTTCCTCTCGTACTAAAAGCAACTTACCCTCAGACTTCAAAACACCCCTAATAGATAGTAACCGACCTGTCTCAC
>Ga0164318_10004336_pt1 | contig 13620 bp, 12 predicted proteins | sample GuaBasSedimGuay9_FD_113734 | JGI IMG/M metagenome (GOLD analysis project Ga0164318, IMG submission 113734) | Subseafloor sediment microbial communities from Guaymas Basin, Gulf of California, Mexico - Guay9, Core 4571-4, 0-3 cm | ecosystem: Environmental > Aquatic > Marine > Hydrothermal vents...
AACCCCGATACGGGGATGCTTGCTCCGGACACACCCACCATCACCTACGCCCTGCGCGGGTTAGCTTACTTTGACCTGGAAATATACGGTCCCCAGCAAGACCTGCACTCCGGGCTTTTTGGCGGCGTGGTACACAACCCAGCCCAAGTGCTGGCAGAACTCATCGCGGGGATGCACGACGCCCAGGGGCGAGTTACGCTCTCCGGGTTCTACGACCGAGTCACCCCGCTTGAGGATGAAGAAAGGGCCGAACTGTCTCGTCTCCCCCTGAATGAAAAGTTCTACCTCCAAGAATCGGGGGCGCCCACTCTCTGGGGTGAAGAAGGCTACACGCCGGCAGAGCGCACGGGAGCGCGTCCCACCCTTGAAATCAACGGTATTTACTCTGGATTTATTGAAAAAGGCTCCAAAACCGTCCTCCCCGCCTACGCTATGGCGAAAATCTCCACTCGCCTGGTTCCCCGGCAAGACCCAAGTGAAGTTGGCGAGCAGTTGAGGGCTTATCTCACCGAGAACGCCCCTCCCACCATAACTTGGAAATTGGAGCAAACGGCTGGCAGCGTGGCTTCTATCAGCGACCGCAAATCTCCATGGATTAAGGCCTATGTTGAGGCCGCCCAATCCGCTTGGGGAAAGCGACCGATATTCAAGCGCGAAGGGGGCAGCGTGCCGGTGGTAGTACACTTCCAGAAATTACTGGGCGTTGACTCAGTAAACATTGGCTTCGGCCTCCCCAGCGATAACATGCACGGCCCCAACGAGAAGCTCCATCTTCCGACCTTTTATAAAGGGATTGAGGCGCTGGTGCATTTCTTTTTCAACGTGAAGAGTAAGCAATGAGCGAAGAAAAACTACCTAATTACGGGGGGCAAGCGGTAATAGAAGGTGTGATGATGCGCGGAAAACGCGTCGTGGCAATTGCTATGCGTGCTCCAAATAGCGAAATTGAGGTTCACACCGAAAAACTCGGCTCTATTTACCAAAGCAAATTAATGCAAATCCCTTTTTTGCGCGGATTGTTGGGGTTGTGGGACGCTCTAGGGTTGGGGATGCGTGCCCTGACCATTTCTGCCAACTTGCAAACGGGAGAAGATGAAAAGCTGGAAGGGTTTAGCCTCTTTTTGACAATAGCGATTTCCCTAACAATTGGCGTGGGGCTCTTTTTCCTGGCCCCGGCGGGAGTAGGCCAATTGGTGGAGCGTTATCTGGGCTGGGGGGCGTGGGCCGGGAATCTGGTAGAAGGCGTGGTGCGGCTAGCCTTACTGGTGCTGTACATGTGGGGCATCGGCCAAATGGAAGACATCAAGCGCGTTTTCCGCTATCATGGGTCAGAGCATAAGGTTATTAACGCTTTTGAAGCTGGGGCGGAACTCACCCCAGAAAAAGTAGCGGCCTACTCTTTAGAACATCCTCGTTGCGGGACAGCGTTTTTGTTAATTGTGGTGCTTTTTTCTATTGTACTCTTTGCCGCTTTGGGGCCGCTCTCTTTGGCATGGAGGCTGGCCAGCCGCATTTTACTGCTCCCTGTTTTGGCAGGAGTCGCCTACGAATACTTGCGCTGGACAGCGGATCATGCCAAGCACCCAATCGTAAGACTGATCATCAAACCTAATCTGGCCTTGCAGCGACTCACCACCGCCGAGCCAACTTTAGATATGTTGGAAGTGAGTATTATGGCGTTTAATACAATGCGTAAAGGGGAAGAGGAATTAGCAGATTAGATATTAGGAATCAGTGATTAAGAAACGTGAAAGCCAGAGTACAGCCGGGCACGTTTTACTCTTCACACCAAAAATTATGATATTTTTTTTCGAAGACACGCATCAAAACAGATGTAGAACGGAAATTCATTGGAGAAAAGACAATGGCTAAAACAAGCAAGAAAGAGAAAAAAACTCGCATCCTCATCTTCAGCACCCCTACCTGTTCGCACTGCCGAACCGCAAAACGTTATCTGCGGAAGAAAGGCATCCCTTTCAAAGACATAGACGTCTCACGTGATAGAGCCGCCGCTAGGGATATGGTCCGCCGCAGCGGGCAGCAGGGCGTCCCGGTAATTGACATCAATGGCAAAATTATTGTGGGTTTCAATCGCGTCAAAATTGACCGCGAGTTAGGATTGTAAGAGAAAGCAATTAACACAAAAAGCCAGGCTTCCGCAAGGAGCCTGGCTTTTTCAGTTTAAAGGGTTTGCTGATCAATTTTCTTCTAAGAACTCAATGGCTTCCATGGCCGCTGCCGCGCCCATCCCAGCCGAGATGATAACCTGTTGAAAATGGTCATCGGTGGCTTCGCCTGCGGCGTAAACGCCGGGGACGCTGGTGCGCATGTGCCGATCTGAAATTAAGTAACCTTGTTCGTTCATCTCCAATTGGCCTTTGAAAAGCTCCGTGTTGGGGAGGTGGCCGATGAAGACAAAAACGCCATCCGTGGAGTATTCTTTTTCTTCGCCAGTTTTCTTGTTTTTCAGGCGGATTGCCTGAACAGCATCTTCACCGATGACTTCTGTGACAACCGAATCCCAGATGAATTTCACCTTGGGGTTTTCTTTGGCCCGGGTTTCTAGCAAAACGCCAGCCCTCAGCTTGTCACGGCGATGGACGATGGTCACGGAGTTGGCGAAACGCGTGAGGAAGAGAGCTTCTTTTACAGCGCTATCTCCTCCCCCAACGACAACCACGTCTTTCTCTTGGAAAAAGTGACCATCGCAGGTAGCGCAATAAGAAACGCCCTTTCCTGTGAATTCCTTTTCGCCGGGCACATCCATAAGGCGTGGTGAAGCCCCGGTAGCAACGATAACGGTTTCTGCCAGGTATTCTTCCGCATACGTTTTAACTTTGAATGGACGTTCAGAGAAATCCACTTCGGTGGCAACATCAAAGACAATTTCTGCTCCAAAACGTTCGGCTTGTTGCTGAAAAAGGTCTACTAATTCTGGGCCTTGAATACCTTCGGGGAAACCGGGGTAATTCTCGATAGCATCGGTATTTCCGACTTGCCCACCCAGGGCCATCCCGCTGAGGACAACGGGCGCAAGATCAGCGCGAGCAGCATAAAGGGCTGCGGCCAAACCTGCCGGTCCCGAACCGATGATCAAACTTTGCAAAGGGGTATCTTTTAATTCGCTCACGTTGAGTTCTTAGTTAACTATTGCTAGAAGGTCATCAAATTCAATGATGAGATAGTCAACGCCTTCGAGGGTAATATTGGTACCGCCATATTTCGGGAAAAGTACTTTTTGCCCAACTTTTACGGTAACAATCTCTTCATCGTCACCAACGGCGACGACAATGCCAATTTGTGGTTTTTCTTTTGCGGTATCGGGAATATACAGCCCACTCTCGGTACGATTATCTTTTTCTACAGGACGAATAACTACACGATCGCCAAGGGGTTTTAATCCTAATTCTTTCTCGCTCATAATTTTTCTCCTTAATAATATATTTCTTAGCTTAAATGACTACGGTTTCATATTTTACCAAATTATAGATAAATTGTTACCCATTAAGCCCCGCTGAGAGGTTTTCATATATAATTTTTATAATTATGGCTCAATGAAAAATAGTGGAGTCGCTGGGCAGACATCAATGGTTTTAGAGTTTGGACGCTGGGGAAGAGCACATCTTCCATCAGTTTGTTCTACGCTTGCGTAAGTTCTGCTATTTAGATGCGGTACTTAGAAAAACGTTGTATCTGGCTTAAAGAAAAACGCCCAGAAAGTTTCCTCTCTGGGCGTTAGTTAGAAAGTTACAACTAGAAAAGTTTATCGTTTGCGATCGTTCCCTTGAGCTTCTTCTAGCGTCCAGCCTTCTAGTACTGCTCGGCGGGAAAGGCGGATTTTTCCGTCTCGGCTAATGTCCGTGACCATAACGGTGATTTCATCACCATAGCTAACGACATCGCCAACTTCTTTCACTCGGCTAGAATCAAGTTGAGAAATGTGTACTAAGCCATCAGCGCCAGGCAAAATCTCTACAAAAGCGCCGAAGTTTTTCACGCCGACAACTTTTCCGGTATAGATACGCCCGACTTCTGGAGTAGCGGTCAACATTTCAACCCGTTCACGGGCACGGCGAGAACTTTCGCCATCTGCGGTAGCGATGAAAACTGTGCCATCATCATCTATGTCAATTTTCGCGCCGGTCTCTTCTTGAATGCTGCGGATAGTTTCTCCGCCTGGGCCGATTACCGCCCCAATTTTGTCAACGGGGATCTGAACAGCCACCATCCGCGGGACATGGTTTTTGAGTTCAGGTCTGGGGGTGTCAATGACTTCCATCATTTTTCCCATGATGTATTCACGTGCTTCTTTTGCTTGGGCGAGAGCCTTAGACATTACCTCTGAAGAAAGGCCTTTTAGTTTGATGTCCATTTGCAAGGCGGTGATGCCGTTTTTGGTGCCAGCTACTTTGAAATCCATATCGCCTAAATGATCTTCTAGGCCTTGGATGTCGGTCAGGATGGCGTAATTTTCACCTTCTTTGACCAAGCCCATTGCAACTCCAGCAACAGGGGCTTTGATGGGAACGCCGGTATCCATGAGGGATAGCGTAGAGCCACAAACAGAAGCCATTGAAGAGGAACCATTGGAGGCCAAAACCTCAGAAACCAAACGAATGGTATAAGGGAATTCTTTTTCATTAGGGATAACTGGGCGTAAGGCGCGCTCGGCCAAAGCGCCGTGGCCTATCTCACGACGGCCTGCACCGCGCAAGAAGCGGACTTCGCCAACGCAGAAGGGAGGGAAATTGTAATGATGCATATAGCGTTTAGACTCTTCTGGTCGGAGATTGTCAATCATTTGGGCATCTCTTGGAGTTCCCAAAGTGGCGAAAGTCATCACTTGGGTATTGCCACGGGTGAATATGCCAGAGCCATGTGCGCGGGGAACGGTATCTACATCGCACCATATCTCACGGACATCTCTGAAGCCACGGCCATCGGGTCGTTTGCCTAGTTCTACAATGCGCTTTCGAACAGCTTCTTTATAGACAACTTCAAAGGCTTTTTTGACTTCACTTCCCAAAGCTTCATCGTCAGCAGCAATTTCTTCTACTAACTCAGCTTTCAAGTTGCCAACAGCCTCGTTCATTTCAATTTTCCCATACTCTTTTTCTAAAATTTCATTGATAGGAGCAAGGGCGCGATTTTGAACTTCGGTTTTCAGGTCTTCGTTAAGCGTAAAGGCCTGATAATTTCGTTTCTCTTTGCCAATTTCTTCTGCCATTTTCTCTTGAACATCAATGATTGGTTGAATGGCTTGGTGTCCGTAGTTAATGGCTTCTACGATGGTTTCTTCGCTAACTTCTTTAGAGCCGCTTTCGACCATGAGAACCGCGTCACGGCTTGCGGCTATGACCAAGTCTAAGTCAGATTTTTCAATTTCTTCAAAAGAGGGGTTCGTTACAAACTCGCCGTCAATTCGGCCAACACGAACAGCGCCAATAGGCCCTTCCCAAGGAATATCAGAAATGGTTAATGCGACCGAAGTGGAATTAACAACTAATGTATCTAGGGGATTTATTTTGTCCGCTGAAAACGCGTACGCCATGATTTGGACCGCGTTCTTCAGGTCTTTGGGGAATAGGGGGCGAATGGGGCGATCTGTTAAACGCGCAATTAAGGTGGCGTTTTCGCCTGGCCTGCTTTCACGCCGGAAGAAAGAACCGGGGATTGTTCCCCCCGCGTACATACGCGCTTCGTAATTGACCGTCAAGGGGAAGAAATCAATCCCTTTCCGAGCTTCGGGGCTCATGGTTGCTGCGCAAAATATTACAGAATCACCTAAACGTACCGTTGCCGCCCCACCTGCCTGCGATGCTAACTTTCCTGTTTCAATTATGAGAGCTTTTCCTCCCACCAATGCTTGATATTTTTTTCCTTCTGGTTTCATACTAAACCTCCTGTTGTAAGTTTATTTGGTCAGGGATTGGGAGCTAAGGGGAATTGTTTTCTCCGCACCTCCCAATACCCAACCTGACATAAATTTACCGCATACTAAACTTGCTTAAACAACAATATATGCCAATGCTAATTATTCAACACTGGCAACAATAAACATTATTTTTTATCTCTTTTAAGAAAATCCGCTATCGTTGTAATTCCCCTCTGCAAAAACAACTCTCCGCCTACACCGACAACCGCACTTCCCCTAAAAACAACCATTTTACTCCGTCAAACCACGTTGGCCCAAAAGAAAGCCGAGGAGCTGGCAGACCTGGTGCCACTCGCTCGGCCTTGTACCATACTTATTTCCTGCGCAGGCCTAATTTATCACTTAGAGCTACGTAGCGTTGGTAATCTTCTTGGCGCAGATACGCTAAAAGACGACGACGACGGCCTACTAACTTCAACAAACCCAATCGAGATGATTCATCGTGGAAATGTTCTTGTAAATGCCCAGTGAGTTCAGTAATACGTGCCGTCAAAAGAGCTACCTGCACCTCGGGGGAGCCGGTGTCTCCTTCATGACGACCATATTCTTCCATAATCTTGTTTTTTTGTTCTTTGTTCATAGTCATGACGTCTGCTATCTCCTGTTCTAATAAACGTTTCAAAATAGCTTTCCAGCAGGTCTCCAAACCAGCAGCATCTGTCGTCAAACTACAGTGTTGCCGCCAATTGGTCTAGTCAGCAGGGGTATTATACCAGAGGCGTTCCAGAACGCAAGAATAAGTTAAAACGCGAAGAATATCACGCTAGAAGTTGGTTTGCCCTGTTAATGTCTTGCGTGATTTGAGTTTTTAGGGCGGCGATGTCTGTAAATTTTCGTTCGACACGCAAAAAGGCAATGAATTCCACTACGAGTGGCACTTCGTAAAGGTCACCAGAAAAACCTAGAATGTGCGTTTCTATGCGCTGGGGGACAGGTTTTTCTTCAAAGGTTGGCCGAACGCCTACGTTTGTGACAGCGCTTCGGCGTTCCCCATTCACCCATGCGTAGCAAGCATATACTCCCGAACGAAGACGCGCCATTGTGGGAGCAATTTCTAAATTGGCAGTCGCGAAGCCTAGGCTTTTACCGCGTTGATCGCCCTTGACCACTTTTCCCATAATTTGATGCGGACGTCCTAATAATTTTGCGGCACGTTCTACTTTTCCTTCTGTTAATAGTTCTCGTATCCAGCTTGAGGATACTATTTGCCCTTCTTTATAAAAGGGTGCTATTTGTTTCAGGGTGTAGCCTTGCTTTTCTCCCAGGCGGCTTAGTTTTTGCGATGTGCCTTTTCTGTCTTTACCCATAGCAAAATCGTATCCAACCCAAAGTTGCCGCATGTTAAGATGTTCATTGAGGTTGACAATGAATTCTTCGGCGGTCAAATTTGCGGTTTGGTGAGTGAATGGATAGGTGATGACAATATCTACGCCCAATTGCTCTAATATTTCTGCTTTGCGCGCAGGAGTAGTGAGGTAAATGGGGAATGTTTTGCCTGAAAGTACCAAAGCCGGGTGCGGGTGAAAGGTCACAACTACGGCTGGCTGTTTCGCTTGGTGGGCTTGGGATGTTAATTGGCGGATGATTTGCTGGTGACCGAGGTGGACGCCGTCAAAAGCGCCAAGCGTTACCCAAGAGTGGGACAATTTGACGTCCGTGAGGGTTTTATGATGCCGCATGGTTTTCTTGGAGGTGAGGCAGGGAGCGTGCCAGACGCTTCTGGGGGTTAGCTGGTGACAAAGACTTTGCGTGGCTGCCATTCTTGGGCGTCTTCATCGCACTCTACTAAGGCAATTAGGTCTCCTTGTTGACTTAACGCTCTAGCCCAACCGGATTCGTTGTCTTCTGCTGGGATTCGGTGACCGTATTTGATCATTTCGGTCTGGTCGGGGGTGAGTTCTATGGTGTACCAATCGGCAAGGGTTTCTGCCGCGGGGATAAGGTGTTTATACCAATCTCCCGCTTCAAAGGCGTCAGCCAACTCGCGCAGGTGAACAGCGTCTCTGAGGGTGAATTGGCCGTTTTTGGTGCGGCGTAATCCTACTAGATGGGCGCCAACGCCCAGGTCGTTGCCTAAGTCGTTAGCTAACGAGCGGACATAGGTTCCAGAGGAGGCGTAGACATCAATTACCGCTTCGGGGGGATCCCATTCTAATAATTCTAGGTTATAAACTTCTATTTCGCGCGGGGCAAGTTCTACTTCTTCGCCGCGACGAGCTTTTTCGTATGCTTTTTCACCATTTATTTTTACAGCGGAATGAGCTGGCGGCACTTGTTGAATTTTGCCTTCGTATTCTCGAAGTAATTGCTGTAATTCTTCCTCTGTGATGTGGTCTACAGATTTTGTTGCGCCTACTTGTTTGCCTTCTGTGTCGTAGGTGTCTGTTGCGACGCCAAATTTGACAATGGCTTGGTAGCGTTTATCAGAGGCGGATAGGTATTGGCTCAGCCGCACGGCAGGGCCAATAAGAGCCACTAACACGCCCGATGCCCGAGGGTCAAGCGTACCGGTATGGCCTGCCCGCCGAATGCCTGTTCCACGCCGAATGATTTTCACAACGTCATGAGAGGTCATCCCGACTGGTTTATCAACTACTAATGCTCCTGATATAAAATCTTTTAAATCTTCTGTGTGTGCCATGTTTTTCATCTCCCCGAAAAGGTGGAATAAACTTTTACTTCTTTATACATCGTACCCTCTTTTAGAGTAACTTTCGTGTTGCTTTGAGTACATCTTCTTTTACGCTGTCTAGCTGCCCTTGAATTGTCGCTCCCGCGGCAGGTTTATGCCCGCCTCCTTCAAATTGAATAGCCACAGCAGAAACGTCAAAGCCGAGTTTAGCGCGCCAACTAACTTTCACTGTGCCATCGCTTTGCTCAATGAAGATGACACAAATATCCATATCTTCAACTGATGAAAGCACATTTACCAAATCAGCGTCATCTCGGCCTGGATACCCTATTTTATGTCGATCTTCTAACGAGAGGGTTGTCCAAATTAAACGGCCATCGCGCTCCATTTTTGATAGTCCCGCGCCCCAATACTGAAGTGCTTCATACGAGCGTTGAATGAGTGCTTTTCGGTATAAAGTTGGTAAATCCGCGCCCGCTTCTTGAAGAGCAGCCGCCATGCGAAGGGCCTTCGGAGTTATATTAGAGGTTCGGAATCCTAAGGTATCCATAATTATGCCCGTAAGCAAAGAAGCGGCGATTTCTTGGGTAAGCGGGGTATTAAACACAGCCAGCAAATCCACAAGCATTTCGGCTGTTGCTACCGCTTTGGGGTCTACTATGTTAAGATGCGCAAAAAATGTGTTGGTAGGATGATGGTCTATATTTACATCGGGCCGCCCATACTCATCTAGGACATCGCCCACTCTGCTAATGTCTGAACAATCCAGCACAATCATCAAGTCGTATATTCCGATTGGCTCTTTATATATTTGATCGCTACCCTCTAAATGATGGAATATAGTTGGTACTCCATCTTCTAAAACCATGTTGACGTCTTTCCCCATTCCTTGCAAAAATAATCCCAGGCCTAGAAGAGAGCCAACAGCATCTCCATCTGGTCGAAGGTGAGAAACTATCAAAATACGACTCGCCGCATCGATTTTTGCTTTTAAGGTAGCTATAGAGGCTTCATTCATGCTCATTGCTCTTTTTCGCAATTTCCTCAGCATCTAATTGAGCTATCAAGGCATCAATGCGGTTTGCTTTTTTAAGTGTCTCATCCCAATGAAAACGCAGCTTTGGAAAAGAGCGCAAGTGAGAAATACGATGAGCCAATTCAGAACGCAAATATCCTCGAGCATGTTTTAAACCAGCTAAGATCTCTTCTGAGCGGTCTTCCCCTTCAAGCGCTGAGACATAAATATCCGCAAACGACACTTCGGGGTCTAAGCGAATGTGAGTGATGGTCACTCCGTCAAGCCGAGGGTCTGCGGTCTCGCGCAAGAGAATGATAGTTAGTTCTTCTACTATCCTATCAGCTATTCGTTTTAAACGCATTTCTGAAACCATTTTTAAAACACCGTAACCGTTTCAATAACAAAACATTCTAAACTGTCGCCTTCTTTAAAATCGGAGAAGTTTTTTAAGCCAATACCACATTCAAATCCTGCTTTGACCTCAGTGACATCATCTTTAAGATGTTTCAGAGAGGAAATGCCGCCTTCAAAGGCCATTTTGCCTTCCCTCATAACACGAATTTGAGCATTTCTCTTGATTTCTCCTTTTTGTACTCGGCATCCAGCCACTTTGGAATACTTTCCAGACGGGAAAACCACTAATACATCTGCTTGACCGATGAGGATTTTCTTTTCGATAGGTGATAACATGCCCTGCAAGGCTTTTTTAATATCATCAATTAAGTGATAGATGATGCTGTATTTGCGAATAGAAATACCTTCTGCTTCTGCCATACGCTTGGCTGTGGCATCTGGACCAACATTGAAGCCAATCACAACTGCATTTGAAGCAATAGCTAACATAATGTCGCTCTCAGAGATTCTTCCTGTTCCAGAATGAATAACTTTCACTCCTATTTCTTGCTCGCCTTCACTCTCGCTCTTCAGGTCAGAAAGAGAAGAAATTATCGGCTCAAGAGAGCCTTGAACATCAGCTTTGAGAATCAAATTTAATTCCTCTACATCGCCAGCCTGATAACGAGCGAAGAGTTGTTCCAGGGTAACCATCTCGCCTTCTTCTGTTTCCTTGGCTTCAATGATTTGTTCTCTGTCTTTGATAATCTCTCGGGCTTTTTTCTCGTTTTTCGCAATCGTGAAAAACTCTCCTGCCTGAGGCACTTCGTTCAAGCCCATTACAGAAACAGGCATTGAAGGTCCAGCTTCCTTGATGCTCTGCCCTTGGAAATCGAACATGGCTTTGATGCGGCCATAAGCCTTATCGGCAATGACAGTGTCGCCCACTTTCAGCACTCCGTTTTGAACTAGGAGTGTTGCCATGACGCCTCGTCCTCTATTAATCTCAGCTTCGATCACTGTGCCAAACACTTCGCCTTTAGGGTTGGCCAAAATTTCCATATCGCCAGCAACTAACAGAATGGCTTCCAGTAAATCATCTAGTCCCTTTTTCTCGATAGCAGAGACGGGAACAACAATGGTATCTCCATCCCATTCATCTGGAACAAGTTCGTTTTCAGCCAACTGCTGCTTAACTTGCTCAGGCGCAGCATTCCCTTTATCTATTTTATTGAGAGCCACAATTATCGGTACCTGAGCGGCTCTAGCGTGCGAGATTGCCTCTTCCGTTTGGGGCATAACGCCATCATCGGCAGCAATAACAAGAACAACAATATCACCTCCCTGAGCGCCACGAGCACGCATAGCGGTAAATGCAGCGTGTCCTGGGGTATCAAGGAATGTAATTAATTGACCCTCGTGAGAGATCTGATAAGCGCCAATATGTTGAGTTATCCCTCCAGCCTCTCCTGAAGCAACCGAAGTATGGCGAATGGCATCCAGAAGGGTAGTTTTTCCATGGTCAACGTGCCCTAAAATAGCAATTACAGGAGGTCGCGGTTCTAATTGCGCTTGGTCTTCTTCGGCCAGTTTTCGCCGCCAAAGCGGGATTTCGCCAATATCTTCTTCAGCCACTTCTTCAATATGCTGTGGAGCTGGTTCGAAACCCATTTCCTCTGAAACAATTGCGGCGGTGTCGTAATCGATTTCTTGGTTGATATTTGCCATTACCCCATTGCTCATTAAATTTTTAATGACTTCAATGGGACTAGCTTCTAAAACCTCCGCTAGCTGCCTAACAGTAATACTGATTGGTAACTCTATCTTTTTTGAATTCTGTTCGTTTTCGCTCATATCATACCTCTTCGTTTCTAATTCACACCCTATAGCTCTGGACAATAGCTTCATGCCTTATTAGCCAAAGCCCGAAATTTTTTCTCGCTCATACTCTAAGACAAATTCGCGTTTCTCACTCTGGCAAAGACATCATAAAAGTTCTTAAACGTTCTTTGTCATCAAGAGTTAGCTCAATCTTCAAAGCATGGCCCAATGTCCTCGACAATCCTTTTTCCCAGCAGGAACGTTTAGGGTGGAGATACGCACCCCGCCCAGACAATTTCCGCGTTTGATCAACTTGAACCCCTTCTGGGGTTCGCACAACTCGGATCAAGGTTTGTTTGGATTGTACCTCACCACAACCTACACATGTGCGCTGGGGTTGGTGTTTCCGTTTGGAAGCCATAAACAGTCTTGTTAGTCCTCTTCCTGTGTATCAACTTCGTCTTCGGCCTCTATCTCTGTCTCCGCTTCGGATTCTGTCTCTGCTTCTATTTCATTTTCCGCATCTACTTCTGTTTCTTCACCCTCTGCCTCAACATCATCTTCAGTTTCTCTTCTCTTCCATAATTCGTAAGGGATGTCGGCTCTGGTCAAAGTTCCTTCCACGTCAAAATCAGACGCCAAGGGTTTATATCCTATCATCACTTCAAGGGCTTCTTCAATTGCTTCTATATACGAGTCGCCAATCCCGTTAATTTCTTCAATAACATTCTTATCTAGCAACATTTGAATGGCAAGATTGCCAACATTTCTATACTCTGCTTCTTCTAACAATTTTTGCGCTCTGGGAGGAAGCGCCAAAGTCATAAGCGGAAGATCGTAAGCATCCAAGGGAACAGCTTCCATAGCGGCTTTAATACGGGCCTCGCGTTTTTGCAGCAGCGCTTCCTGTCGTTGTTGAAGGCCTCGTTCAATTCGTATTGTGAAATCTTGCAATTCTCGGTACGCCTCTGGCTGGATTGGCCTTCCCTCGGCTTTTTTAGACATAATAGCTTCAATAAGAGGAATGTTATCAGCTTCCAAATCCGCGAAATAAGCATATTGCGGGTCGTTCTGGAGACTATAAAGCGTATCTGCCGCGGCTTCAAAGAGGCTCTTAATATCTATCCGCCAACCAGTTAATTTAGCAGCTAGCCGAGCATTTTGACCTCTACGCCCAATAGCCAAACTTAGCTGGTCTTCGGGCACAACAACAGTAGCCGTTGGCATTGTATCCTTATCTCGTTCTAGGAAAACGCTCAACACTCGAGCAGGGCTAAGAGCCTTGGCAATATATTTTTCAGCATCTGGATCCCATTCTATGACATCAATTTTCTCATCGTTCAACTCGCGAACAATAGTCTGAATACGGACACCCCTCATGCCAACACAAGCTCCAACAGGGTCTACACCTGGCTTAAGCGCAGCGACAGCCACTTTTGAGCGATGGCCCGCTTCCCGCGCGACAGAGCGAATTTCAACAAAACCCTGATATATCTCAGGAACTTCATTTTCCAACATCCGCCGCAAAAAATCGGCGTGGGCACGGGAAAGAATAATTTGTGGTTCCCGACTTGTTTCTTTCACCTCTAGCAACAACGCTCGAATGCGATCATGAACCCGATAATACTCTTTATCTATTTGCTGGTTGCGAGGCATCTTTCCTTCAGCGTTGATGTTTAAACCAATTATAATCTCGTTGGCTTGAACAGACTGAACAATACCCGTGATAATTTCTCCAACTTTATGGCTGTAATGCTCGTATTGTGCGCCTCGTTCTGCCTCACGGATACGTTGTTGAATCACCTGTCGAGCGGTCTGAGCCGCCACACGCCCAAAATCATCTGGGGTGCTTTCGATCATTTCTAAATCTCCTAACTCAGT
>Ga0164318_10004337_pt1 | contig 13619 bp, 24 predicted proteins | sample GuaBasSedimGuay9_FD_113734 | JGI IMG/M metagenome (GOLD analysis project Ga0164318, IMG submission 113734) | Subseafloor sediment microbial communities from Guaymas Basin, Gulf of California, Mexico - Guay9, Core 4571-4, 0-3 cm | ecosystem: Environmental > Aquatic > Marine > Hydrothermal vents...
CAAAAAAATTCAATAAAATTGACTCCCGTTTAATCTTCTGTCTCCCCTAAAGAAAACTTCCAACTAACAGGGGCTTTTTGTGCTATCCTGTACTTGGTTTGGTTTCATTATGTCTATGAACGTGTCCGCTTAACGCGGACTTTCTTTAATCGTTTTCCCTGCAAAGGGACGGCAAAAGTAATACTCTTTTTTTAACTGCCAAATGTTTTTTAAGAAAAAAGATAAAATAATTCAAATTTGTTTTTTAATACCTGATTTAGTGATAGATAAAATCTAAAATAATTTGAAAATAATTTTGACAGTTATTTATTTTGTTCCCTGCCGGACATTTATGGAGCCAAAAATTATCAGTTGAATTCGCTCCGTTGAAAACAACATCAAACAACAAAAGAGGCATCCTACTGGTTTAACAAAAAAAGTAGCCACATTGACTACTTTTAAAAACTTCAAAGAAAAGCTTTGGTTTATTTAAGGAATTTGAATCCTTTACCCAAATAGGTAGCGGAGTCTCCTAATATTTCTTCGATGCGCATCAGTTGGTTGTATTTAGCAATACGATCAGATCTACTTGCTGAACCAGTTTTAATTTGCCCTGTATTTAATGCAACCGCCAAATCAGCAATAGTAACATCTTCAGTTTCGCCAGAACGGTGACTAATTACAGAAGTGTATCCTGCCCTTGTAGCCATGTCAACAGCATCTATTGTTTCGGTGAGTGTTCCAATCTGGTTTACTTTAATTAGAATAGAATTACAAACGCCCATATCGATTCCTTTCTTCAGGCGCTCAGTATTGGTTACAAATAAATCGTCGCCGACCAATTGAATTTTACTCCCCATTTTATCGGTCATCATTTTCCAACCGGCCCAGTCGTCTTCCGCCATGCCGTCCTCGATGGAGAGTATCGGATATTTCTTTGCCCAATTGTCCCAATAATCAACCATTTCGGCTGGCGTTAATTTATCACCGGTTGACCATTTTAAATGATATACATTTTCTTTTGGCAGATAAAACTCGGAGGATGCAGGATCTAATGCGATGAAAATATCTTCACCCGGTTTGTAACCTGCTTTTTCGATTGCCTTTAATATAAAGGTAATGGCTTCTTCGTTTGATTTGAGGTTGGGTGCAAATCCGCCTTCGTCTCCTACATTGGTAGAATGTCCTGCTTTTTTCAGCACTGCTTTCAGATTATGAAAAACTTCGGAGCCCATCTGAATAGCATGGCTAAAATTTTCGGCACCCACTGGCATAATTAAAAATTCCTGGAAGTCGATGCTGTTGTCGGCATGTGAGCCACCATTCAGGATGTTCATCTGAGGAATGGGCAACATTTTTGCATTTACACCCCCGATGTACCTAAATAGATATTGATTGGTCTCTTGTGCGCCGGCATGGGCAACGGCAAGGGAAACACCGAGAATGGCGTTGGCCCCTAATTTAGCTTTGTTGGGTGTTCCGTCAATTTCGATCATCCGTTTGTCGATGTCAACCTGGTCAGTCACATAAAAGCCGCGGAGTTCTTCGGCCAAAACATCATTTACATTTTGTACTGCATTAAGCACTCCTTTGCCAAGGTAGGTTCCTTTGTCGCCGTCCCTCAGTTCTACTGCTTCATGAACACCGGTAGAAGCACCGGAAGGAACTGCCGCTCTTCCAACAATACCGTTTTCAGTATAAACGTCAACTTCGATGGTCGGGTTACCTCTTGAATCGAGGATTTGTCGTGCATGGATATTTGTTATTAAACTCATTGTATTATTTTTAAAATGATTGGCGAAGATAATTAAATTTTTCGGCCGGAAAAAGCCGCAAACAAAAAAAGGACGAAAGCCGGTAGCAATCATCCTTTTCGTATTTGGTTAAAGAAGAACTTACTCTTCCTTTTTATCAGAAACATCTTTGGCTTCAGGCTCTTTCTTCTCTTCAGTTTTAACTTCTACTTTTGCTTCCTTCTTCTCAACTTTCGTTTCTTCCTTCACTTCAACTTTAACTTCTTCCGCTTTTGGTTCTTCAACTTTAGGGGCAGTTGTTTCTGCAACAGTAGTATCAGCAGCCTTCTTCTTTGTACCACCACGACGACGAGTCGTTTTCTTTTTCTTGGCACCTTTATCAGTAAGCATGTGCTCGTTGTAATCAACCAGTTCGATCATGGCCATTTCAGCGTTATCACCAAGTCGTTTTCCAAGCTTAATAACACGTGTGTATCCACCTGGACGGTCGGCAATTTTACCTGAAATTTCCCTGAACAATTCTGTTACTGCAAATTTATTTTGCAAATAGCTAAACACAACCCTTCGTGAATGTGTAGTATCCTCTTTTGCTTTTGTGAGCAAAGGCTCAACATAAACACGCAGTGCTTTGGCTTTTGCAACAGTTGTGTTTATCCTTTTATGTAAAATCAAGGAAGATGCCATATTTGACAACATCGCCTTACGATGCGAACTGGTTCTTCCAAGATGATTAAAACTCTTTCTGTGTCTCATCTCACTTAATCCTTATCTAATTTATATTTTGCTACATTCATTCCGAATTCGAGACCTTTTGAATCTACCAATTGATCTAATTCGGCAAGTGATTTTTTACCAAAGTTTCTAAACTTCAGCAAGTCGTTCCTATTGTAAGCAACCAAATCTCCAAGTGCATCAACATCGGCAGCTTTCAAACAATTCAAAGCCCTGACTGAAAGATCCATATCCACTAAACGTGTTTTTAACAACTGACGAATATGCAATGTGTTTTCATCAAACTCTTCAGTTACTGATTTTTCTTCGGTTTCTAAAGTAATTTTCTCGTCAGAAAATAACATGAAGTGATGAATCAGAATAGTAGCAGCTTCTTTCAATGCTTCTTTCGGATGAATTGAACCATCAGTAACAATATCCAACACAAGTTTCTCGTAGTCGGTTTTTTGTTCTACCCTATAGTCATCTACCTGAAATTTTACATTCTTGATAGGTGTATGAATAGAGTCGATAGCAATAGTACCAACAGGTGCATTGATGTCTTTATTTTCCTCAGCCGGAACATATCCGCGGCCTTTGGTAATTGTCAGTTCCATACTCAGCTTTACCGAAGGGTCAAGCTTGCAAATAAGCTCATCGGCATTCAATACTTGAAATACGGAGAGGAATTTATTGATGTCGCCGGCTTTAAAAACTTCCTGATCGCCAATAACGATGTTCACCTTTTCGGTTAATTCGCCTTGGATTTGTTGTTTAAAACGTACTTTTTTCAGGTTGAGCACAATTTCTGTTACATCTTCAACAACGCCTTCGATTGTTGAGAACTCATGCACAATACCGTCAATTCTAATATTGGTAATGGCAAAACCTTCAAGCGAAGAAAGTAGAATCCTTCGAAGGGCATTGCCAATGGTCATGCCGAAACCAGGTTCCAGCGGACGAAATTCAAATGAGCCATTGAATTCATTGGCTTCATTCATTATTACCTTATCGGGTTTTTGAAATGCTAAAATTGCCATGTTATTCCTTTGGTTTAAATTTTCTTAGACTTTAATTACTATTTCGAGTACAATTCAACAATCAATTGCTCTTTAATATTCTCAGGTATCTCTTCACGAGCAGGATAATTAAGAAATTTTCCATTCATTTTTTCATCGTCCCATTCTATCCATGAGTATGATTTGCGTGATGAAGCCAGTGATTCGGTAATTACAAACAGACTTTTTGATTTTTCACGAACACCAACAACATCTCCTTCGCGCAATGCATAAGACGGAATATTGACAATGCCACCATTAACCGTAATATGACGGTGTGAAACCAATTGACGTGCACCTGATCTTGTTGGGGAAATTCCCATCCTGAAAACCACATTATCTAAACGCGATTCAATAAGCTGGAGTAAGTTTTCGCCAGTAATTCCTTTTTTACGGGATGCTTTTGCAAATACATTACGGAATTGTTTTTCCAACATACCATAAGTATATTTAGCTTTTTGCTTTTCCTTTAACTGAATACCATATTCAGATTCTTTCTTTCTTCTTCTGGAGTTCCCATGTTGTCCGGGAGGAAAATTCTTCTTTTCCAGAAACTTATCGGGTCCGAAAATTGGGTCACCAAACTTTCGTGCAATTTTTGACTTTGGGCCTGTATATCTTGCCATAACTATTTAATTTGTCAATTATAATTCTGATTAATTAAACCCTTCTGCGTTTTGGGGGTCTGCAACCATTGTGTGGCATAGGTGTTACATCAACAATTTCGTTTACCTGAATGCCAGAAGAGTGCAATGTTCTGATTGCTGACTCTCTACCGTTTCCGGGACCTTTTACAAATACTTTTACTTTACGAAGACCTAAATCGTAAGCAACTTTTGCACAATCTTCGGCTGCCATTTGCGCGGCGTAAGGAGTATTTTTCTTAGAACCTCTAAATCCCATTTTTCCCGATGACGACCATGAAATTACCTCTCCAGTATCGTTAGTCAGTGAAATAATAATATTATTGAAGGAAGCTTTAACATAAGCTCTTCCAATTGGGTCAACTTTAACAACCCGTTTTTTTGTTACTCTGGTTTTTTTTGCCATCGTTTTATCAATTTACTATTTAACAGCCATCTTCTTATTCGCAACAGTCTTCTTACGGCCTTTACGCGTACGGGCGTTATTTTTAGTATGTTGCCCGCGAACAGGTAATCCAATCCGGTGTCGGATACCCCGGTAACTTCCAATGTCCATTAAGCGTTTAATGTTCATCTGGGTTTCTGAGCGAAGTTCACCTTCTACTGTAACTGTATCGGAAATAATAGTACGAATACGATTTTGTTCTTCGTCCGTCCAATCCTGCGCTTTTTTATCCCAACTAATTTCAGCTTTGGTAAGGATGGTTTGTGATTTGCTTCTACCAATACCAAAAATGTAGGTTAAAGCAATTTCTCCTCTTTTGTTATCGGGAATATCAACTCCTGCGATTCTAGCCATAACTATCTTCTTTTACTGTCTTTAATTATCCTTGACGTTGTTTAAACTTAGGATTTTTTTTGTTAATTACGAATAACCTTCCTTTCCGACGAACTAATTTGTCTTCAGGTGTTCTTTTTTTTATAGATGCTCTTGTCTTCATTATGCAATTATTTGTATCTGAATGTTATTCTTCCTTTTGATAAATCGTAGGGTGACATTTCAAGTTTTACCCTGTCGCCTGGTAATATTTTAATATAGTGCATTCTCATCTTACCAGAGATGTGTGCAATAATAACATGACCATTTTCAAGCTCAACGCGAAACATTGCATTTCCCAATGATTCTATCACTGTACCGTCTTGCTCTATTGATTGTTGTTTGGCCATGTTAACACCTATTTATTTTTTAATACTTCTTCAATATATTCAAATGTTGACAGAATGTCTGCTTTACCATTCCTCACCGCAATATCGTGTTCGAAATGCGCTGAAGGTTTTGAATCGGCAGTGCGAATCGTCCAGCCATCCTTATCTTGAAAAACCTCTTTAACACCAAGGTTTACCATTGGTTCGATGGCAAGGCACATTCCTGATTTCAACTTTATGCCGGATCCTCTTCTACCGTAGTTTGGCACTTCTGGTTTTTCGTGTAAATTTCTTCCTACTCCGTGCCCAACCAAATCGCGAACAACTGAATAACCAAAACTTTCAACATGCCTTTGAACTGCGCTTCCAATATCGCCAACCCTTTTTCCTGCAACAGCCTGTTCAATGGCGAGATAAAGAGACTCTTTTGTTCTTTTCAGAAGCATAAGCACTTTTTCATCCACTTCGCCAACTGCAAAAGTATAGGCCGAATCACCATAAAACTCGTTCATCAGTGTACCACAGTCAACCGAAACAATGTCTCCATCTTTCAAGACTATTTCTCCGGGTATTCCGTGCACAACAACATCGTTAACTGATATACACAATGTGGCCGGGAATCCACCGTAACCTTTAAAGCCAGGAACAGCACCATTGTCGCGGATAAAAGTTTCAGCAACCTTATCCAATTCGATGGTTGTTATACCGGGCCTGATTAATTTGGCTACTTCGGCTAAAGTTTTTCCAACAAGTAAAGAACTCTGTCTTTGTATTTCTATTTCCTCGTCTGTCTTCAGATAAATCATCCGATGAAATAAATTTACATACTAAATGATGACCTTCCTTTGATCCTGCCTGATTTGGTAAGACCATCGTAATGGCGCATCAATAAATAACTTTCAATTTGTTGCAATGTATCCAAAACTACACCAACAAGAATTAACAAGGAAGTACCCCCATAAAACTGGGCAAAGCCGCTATTTACACCAGCTATCATTGCAAATGCAGGCATAATGGCTATAAATCCAAGAAAGAATGAACCGGGTAAAGTAATTCTGGACAAAATATTATCAAGATATTCGGCTGTCTTTTTACCAGGTTTAACACCAGGAATAAAACCGCCATTTTTCTTCAAGTCGTCAGCCATCTGATTTGGATTAATCGTGATAGCTGTATAAAAATAGGTAAATAGAATAATCATCACAAAGAATGTGAAGTTATACCAAAACCCTGTGAAGTCAGAAAATGCTGCTGCAAAACCCGAAAGGCTTTCTGACTGTGCAAAACCAACCAATGTGATTGGCAGAAACATAATTGCCTGCGCAAAAATGATCGGCATTACACCTGCAGAGTTTACTTTTAAAGGTAAATACTGCCGAACGCCACCATATTGTTTGTTACCTACAATTCGCTTGGCATATTGAACGGGTACTCTTCTTGTTCCCTGCACAAGTAAGATTGTAAACAGAATAACAAACACCAGAATAACAAGTTCAACCATGAAATACACAAGGCCTCCACCTGAAGATTCCATTTTTGATGCAAATTCCTGAACCAATGACATGGGCAGGCGTGCGATAATTCCAATCATAATGATGAGGGAAATACCATTTCCAATTCCTTTGTCGGTAATTTTCTCACCCAGCCACATTACAAATAGTGTTCCTGAAATCAGGATGATGGTTGAGGAAATAAAGAAAAAGATTGGCGGGCTGGTTGATGCCGCACTAAAAGGAGTAATGGCCTGGGCCGGTACCTGCGAAACCAAATTGGCAATGTATGCCGGGGCTTGCATAGCTACAATAGCTACAGTAAGGTAACGTGTAATCTGGTTAATTTTCCTTCTACCACTTTCACCCTCGCGTTGCAAACGTTGAAAGTATGGAATGGCCATTCCCAAAAGCTGAATTACAATAGATGCAGAAATATAAGGCATGATGCCCAGTGCAAATATTGAAGCGTTGGAAAAGGCGCCTCCTGAGAACATGTTCAACAGCCCCATTAATCCATCCTGACCTTGCTGCTGCATATTGGAAAGCTGGGCAGGGTCAACACCGGGCAATGTAATGTAAGATCCTAATCGATAAATCAGAATAATACCCAAAGTGTAGAGAATCCTATTCCTGAGTTCCTCTATTTTATAGATGTTCCTTATGGTTTCGATTAACTTCTTCATTCAATCTTAAATTTTTATGGCGTTTCCACCTTGTGCTTCAATAGCTGCAATTGCTGATTTTGTAAAGGCATGAGCGGTAACTTCAAGCTTTGCTTTCAATTCGCCATCTCCAAGTATTTTTACAAGATCTCTTTTTGTTACCAGGCCATTCTCGATTAAGAGTTCCATCGTAATTTCAGAAACTTTTTTATTGTTGTCGACCAAAGCTTGCAAGGTTCCAATATTTATTGGTTTGTATTCCTTGCGGTTAATATTTTTAAAACCAAATTTTGGAAGCCGGCGATACAATGGCATCTGACCACCTTCAAAACCAATTTTACGCTTATAGCCTGAGCGTGACTGTGCACCTTTGTGACCTTTTGTGGCAGTTCCACCACGACCAGATCCTTGTCCACGTCCTATGCGCTTTTTATTTTTTACAGAACCTTCTGCAGGTGTAAGATTACTTAAATCCATTTTGTCAATTCTTTATATTTCTTCTACCTTCAACAAATGCTTCACTTTTTCAATCATTCCCAAAATTTGGGGTGTAGCTTCATGATCTTTCGGGTTATGCAATTTCTTTAAGCCAAGTGCCACAAGTGTTAACTTCTGACGTTGCGGCCTATTTATCGCGCTTCTAACCTGGGAAATTCTTACCTTCTTCATCTTTTCCAAAATTATCCGTTAAAAACAGTATCCAAATCAACACCACGAACCTGAGCAATAGTAAATGGGTCACGCAATTTCGACAATGCATCGATAGTGGCTTTTACAACAGAGTGTGGATTTGATGATCCTTTTGACTTAGCCAAAACGTCTTTTACTCCAACACTTTCAAGAACAGCACGCATGGCACCACCGGCAATTACGCCTGTTCCTGGTGCGGCTGGTTGCATATAAACGTATGCACCGCTGTATTTTCCGTACTGCTGATGTGGTAATGTACCTTTTAATACCGGAACTTTAATCAGGTGCTTTTTAGCATCGTCAATTCCTTTTGCAATGGCTGCGGTAACCTCTTTTGCTTTTCCAAGACCATAACCAACAACTCCGTTTTCGTTACCAACTACTACAATAGCTGAAAAACTGAATGTCCGGCCACCCTTGGTAACCTTTGTTACCCTTTGGATACTAACCAGTCGATCTTTAAAATCAATATCACTGGATTTAACTCTCTTTACGTTTGCGTTCGACATGATCCTTTAAAATTTTAGTCCTCCTTTGCGGGCAGCTTCAGCAAGTGATTTTACCCTACCATGATACAAGTAGCCATTTCTGTCAAATACAACAGTAGAAACACCCGCTGCTTTTGCTTTTTCGGCCACAAGACTTCCAACCTTTTCAGCTTGTTCAATCTTGTTCATTTTACTATCGTCCAGTCCTTTTTCTCTAGAAGAAGCAGATGTAATGGTTCTGCCATCCATATCGTCAATTAACTGTACATATATTTGTTTGTTACTTCTAAATATGGTCATACGTGGCCTGTTAGAAGTCCCGTTAACAGTCTTTCTGATCCTCATTTTGATCCGATTCCTGCGGTATGCTTTTTTATTTTTTACTCCCATTGTTTTCGGGTTTTTCCTGTTTACAGTATAAATTATTTCTCAGCAGCTGCTTTACCTGGTTTCTTGCGTAATACTTCGCCCTGGAACTTAATTCCTTTTCCTTTGTATGGTTCAGGTTTACGAAGTGAACGAATTTTTGCAGCCACCTGTCCGATCAATTGTTTGTCAATTGAACTTAGTTTAATCAAAGGGTTTTTTCCTCTTTCAGTAACCGTTTCTATCTTCACTTCCGTAGGAAGTTCCATAAAAATATGGTGTGAATAACCCAATGAAAGATCCAGTAGTTGTCCTTTGGCATCGGCTTTGTAACCAACACCTACTAATTCCTGAACAATATTGTATCCTTCAGACACACCTTTAACCATGTTGTTAATAAGTACACGGTAAAGGCCGTGCTTCGACTTATGGTCTTTACTTTCGGTAGCGCGGCTTACAACAATCTTCCCATCTTCAACCTTTACCGTAATGGCAGGATCAATTAATTGCTGCAATTCACCGAGTTTCCCTTTTACCTTCACCATATTTGTGTCGGTAACCGTTATCTCCACTCCATCCGGAATTGTGACCGGTAATTTTCCTATTCGTGACATCGATCTTCCTCCTATTAACTTACGTAACAAATTACTTCGCCACCAACATTTAGTTTCCTTGCCTCTTTATCGGTAATTAATCCAACCGAGGTAGAAAGAATGGCGATTCCAAGCCCGTTCAACACTCTAGGTAATTCATTCGAGTTAACGTATTTACGTAAACCAGGACGAGAAATGCGATCGAGGCTACTTAATGCAGGCATTTTTGTTACCGGATCATATTTCAACGCAATCTTGATTGTACCTTGAGCTGTATCATCTTCGAACTTATAGTTCAAAATGTATCCTTTTTCGTAAAGGATTTTAGTCATGTTCTTTTTGAGATTAGAGGCAGGTATCTCCACCATGCGGTGTTTTGCCGCGATAGCGTTTCTGACTCTAGTCAAATAATCTGCAATTGGATCAGTATTCATCTGAAATAATTTTTTTCTTATTAATTGTTACCAACTGGTTTTTTTAATTCCAGGAATTAATCCGTTCAATGCCATCTCGCGAAAATTAATACGCGATACGCCGAATTGTCTCATATAGCCTTTTGGTCTGCCCGATAATTGGCAACGGTTATGCAAACGAACCGGTGATGCATTTTTTGGCAATTTCTGAAGCCCTTCGTAATCTCCGGCTTCTTTTAAAGCAGCACGTTTGGCAGCATATTTTTCTACCATCTTTTGTCTTTTACGCTCACGCGCTTTCATTGACTCTTTTGCCATGGCTTATTGTATTTTTTTTTGATTTTTAAAAGGTAATCCGAAGGCTTTAAGTAATGCAAATCCTTCACGGTCGGTTCTGGCTGTTGTAACCAGGGTAATATCCATACCGTTTACATTGCTCACTTTATCAATATTGATTTCGGGGAAAATTAACTGCTCGATAATACCGAAAGTATAATTTCCACGTCCATCAAATCCTTTGTCGTTGATGCCTCTAAAGTCACGTACACGAGGTAGCGCAACTGAAACAAGTCTGTCAAGGAATTCGTACATTTTTTCTCCGCGAAGTGTAACACGAACTCCAATGGCGTTTCCTTTTCTTAATTTGAAGTTCGAAACATCGTGCTTAGAAATAGTTGGTACTGCTTTTTGACCTGTAATAGATGTCATTTCGGCAACGCCGAGATCAATCAATTTTTTATCGGTAAGTGCAGCACTAATTCCCTGGTTAATTGATATTTTAGTCAACCTCGGAACCTGCATTACGGTTTTGTAATCCAGTTCTTTTACCAGTGCAGGAACAATTTCCTCCAGGTACTTTTTTCTTAATCTGGGTGTCTTTTCCATTACTTAATCACCTCCCCTGTTTTTTTTGAATAACGAACTGATTTACCAGTTTTATCTTCTTTCTTTCTACCAATTCTAGTCGCTTTACCTGCCTTATCAGTCACCATAAGATTCGACACATGAACAGCAGCTTCTTGTTTAACAATGCCTCCTTTAGGATCGTTGGCATTGGGTTTGGTATGCTTTGAAATCATATTCACACCTTCAACAATTGCTCTACTCTTTTCCTGGTCGACAATCAAAACACGGCCTGATTGTCCTTTGCTATTTCCGGCAATCACTACTACGTTATCACCTTTTTTTATATGCAACTTAGCCATCTCTCTTTTATATTAAAGCACCTCGGGTGCGAGTGAAACAATTTTCATATACTGTTTATCGCGTAACTCGCGCGCAACAGGCCCAAAAATACGGGTTCCCATCATTTCGCCGGTCGCGTTTAACATCACAACAGCATTGTCGTCGAAACGAATATAAGATCCATCATTTCTTCTGACTTCTTTCCTGGTTCTCACCACGACTGCTTTAGCCACTGCACCTTTTTTTATGTTGCCTGAAGGCACTGCACTTTTTACAGCCACTACAATTTCATCACCGATTGAGGCGTAACGTCTTTTTGTTCCACCAAGCACCCTGATGCAAAGTACTTCTTTGGCGCCGCTATTATCGGCTACTGCGAGCCTTGATTCTTGTTGTATCATCGTTATTTTGCCCTTTCAATGATTTCTACTAATCTCCAATTCTTGTTCTTGCTCAATGGCCTTGTTTCCATTATGCGAACAGTATCTCCAATATTACACTCATTTTTTTCATCGTGTGCAATAAATTTATTGGATTTCTTAATGAATTTTCCATAAACAGCATGTCTCATCCGACGCTCGATTTGAACAATAATGGACTTATCCATCTTATCACTGACAACCAGTCCTGTTCTTTCTTTCCTTAGGTTTCTTTTTTCCATGGTACTGCTTACTTATTGTTTTCGTTCTCAATCGCTCTTTTCCGCAACTCGGTCTCCAGCCTAGCAATTGTTTTTTTATTATCGCTGATTTGATGTGGGTTTTCGAGTGGTGAAACAGCGTGATTCATTCTCAGTTTAGTGAGGTGTTTTCTTTCCTCTTCAAGCCTGTCTGCAATATCAGCTGTACTCAACTCTTTTATAACTTCCTGTTTCATCTTCTAAACAATTTCTTCTGTATAATCTCTTCTAACAACAAACCTGGTTTTAACAGGTAACTTTTGGGCTGCAAGCCTCATGGCTTCTTTGGCAACTGCCAATGGTACGCCTTCTGCCTCGAACATAATACGACCCGGTGTAACACGTGCCACAAAATATTCAGGGGCACCTTTACCTTTACCCATACGTACTTCGGCGGGTTTTTTGGTTACTGGTTTATCAGGGAATATCCTGATCCAAAGCTGCCCTTCACGTTTCATATAACGGGTAACAGCCTGACGGGCAGCCTCAATTTGGCGACCGGTAATCCATGCTTCCTGCATTGTTTTTATTCCGAACGATCCAAAAGCCAACTGATGACCGCGACTGGCATTGCCTTTCATCCGGCCTTTCTGCTGTTTTCTGAATTTAGTTTTCTTGGGTTGTAACATGCCTATTCTTATTAAAATATTTTACGATTTAAGCTTCTCAGCTTATCTTCTCCTTCTTTGTCTACCACCGCCACCTTTGGGGCCTGAGTGCCTTTGACTTGGCTTCTTACTGACTGCTGCGGTAAAAAGCTCGGGGCGACCGTAAATCTCGCCTTTAAAAATCCAAACTTTAATGCCAATTCGGCCATAAGTTGTGTGGGCTTCTACCAACGAATAATCAATATCAGCACGAATTGTGTGCAAAGGAATACGACCTTCCTTATAGATTTCGCTACGGGCCATCTCTGCTCCACCCAATCTGCCGGATATTTGTACTTTAATACCTTCGGCACCAAGGCGGATAGTCGATGCGATAGATGTTTTGATCGCACGGCGAAATGAAATTCTACCCTCAATCTGCTTAGCAATATTACCTGCAACCAGCTTAGCATCCAACTCAGGCCTTCTGATTTCACTAATATTAATTTGCACTTCGTTTCCGGTCAATTTTTTAAGCTCTTCTTTTAGCTTATCAACTTCTTGTCCGCCTTTGCCAATAATAATACCAGGGCGGGCAGTGTTAATTGTAACCGTTACCAGTTTCAAAGTGCGCTCAATCATTATTCTCGAAACGCCTGCTTTAACAAGACGGGCATTCAGATACTTTCTGATTTTATCGTCTTCGACCAGTTTTGCAGAGAAGTTTTTTCCTCCGTACCAGTACGAATCCCAGCCTTTGATGATTCCTAACCTGAAACCTATTGGATTAGTCTTTTGTCCCATTATTTATTATTTATTTTCGCTTGTAGCGGTTTCGTTAACTTCAACTTCTTTTTCTACGCGGTTGCCAAGTACCAATGTAACGTGGTTTGATCTTTTTCTAATTCTGTGTGCTCTTCCCTGGGGCGCAGGGCGAATTCTTTTCAGCATTCTACCGCTATCAACAGAAATTTCTTTGATATAAAGTTCGCTGTCTTCAATGCGCTGGCCTTCATTTTTCACTTCCCAGTTGGCAATAGCAGAACGCAATAATTTATAAACCCTTCCTGCTGCTTCTTTAGAGGTGTGTTGTAACATGCTCAATGCAGGTTCAACATCCATTCCTCTTACCAGGTCTGCGACTAAACGCATTTTACGTGGCGATGTAGGA
>Ga0164318_10004338_pt1 | contig 13619 bp, 12 predicted proteins | sample GuaBasSedimGuay9_FD_113734 | JGI IMG/M metagenome (GOLD analysis project Ga0164318, IMG submission 113734) | Subseafloor sediment microbial communities from Guaymas Basin, Gulf of California, Mexico - Guay9, Core 4571-4, 0-3 cm | ecosystem: Environmental > Aquatic > Marine > Hydrothermal vents...
GAGCCTGGTCTACAGCGCGGTGCACTTCGCCAAGCCATGCCCGCCGGTGATACCGGTGCACGCGGATTGGCTTGCCGGCCTGAAACTGCTGCCGTACATGTTCGGTGAACCGTGGCGATGGCACGACGGCTTCATGTTCCTCACCATCTTTTTCCTCGGTGTATTTCTCTGTGCCGCCTATGAGACCACCGGCCGTCTTTACCTGCCCGCAGGGGCACATGCCGGTGTGGTGTTCGTCATGAAAGTCGTTTCATTCCTGCTGGATCGCGATCGTACTGTAGCGCCGGTCCTTTTCGGACCGAGTGCAGTAATAGTCAAAGCTCCGGCTGCAACGATTATGGCGATATCCCTGGCGGCAGCCGCCGTTTGGCTGCTGAGGCACGGTCATGCACCTTCTGCAAGGAATACTGGGACTTCTATTCCCTCGTAGTTGTGTGGGATGCGGTGTGGCCGATCCCACACCACTGCCACACCTGTGCCGGGATTGTCTGATGGAGCTTCATCCGATCTGTGATCCGTTCTGCCGTCGCTGCGGCCGTCCGGCATGGGGACTGATAGATGGCGATTACGAATGCAGCTTCTGCCGGGAAACGCGACCGGCTTTTGATTCTGCCCGGTCAGTGATGCTGTTCGAGGGGGTCCTGGCGGAGATGATACGGATGTTGAAGTACCGGAGCGCCCTGTGGCTCGCCACGGACCTTGCGGCTTTCCTGCAGCATGGCTGGGAAACCTTTTTCCCGGCAGACAGTTTCGATATCATCACGTATGTTCCACTGCATGCATGGCGACGGCGTCTTCGTGGCTATAATCAGGCCGCCCTCCTGGCCCGGGGTCTGGGGAAGAGCGATCGCCGGGCACTGGTCCGCTCCTGTCTGATTCGCACTGTCCCCACTGCCAGCCAAACCCGTTTGACAGCCTCACAGCGCCTGACTAACGTTAGGGGCGCTTTCGCGGTGAGAATCAGCAGTCGTAAATGGGTGGAAGGCAAGCGGATTCTGCTTGTGGACGATGTAATGACAACGGGTGCGACCGCGTCGGAATGTGCCCGCGCGCTGAAGGCCGCCGGGGCGCAAAAAGTGCATGTCCTCACGGTGGCGCGTACGCTATACTGAGTATGGGAACCGGTGATGAGACTCTTCAGACGTCGCAGGAGCACGCCTCCCCGTCCCCGGAAGCGGGACATTCCCCGCGGTCTGTGGACCAAGTGCCCCTCATGCAGTGAGCTGATCTTCCGCCGGGAACTGGAAAATTCGCTGAATGTCTGCCTGAAGTGCGGGCACCACTTTCAGCTTTCCCGCGAGAGGCGCATCGAGCTGCTGACCGAACCGGGTTCGTTCCGGGAGTGGGACGCTGATCTGGAAAGTGCCGATCCCTTGAAATTCACCGGTACCGACTCCTACGAGTCGAAGCTGAAGGCCAGTATTTCCAAAACCGGCTACCGCGAGGCGATAACCTCGGGGGAGGCTCTGATCGGGCCGCACCGGGTGGGATTTGCAGTGATGGATTTTTCCTTCTTGGGGGCCAGCATGGGTTCGGTAGTGGGGGAAAAAGTGACCCGGCTTTTCGAGCGGGCCACCAGCCGGCGCTGGCCGGTGGTGATCGTATGCGCTTCCGGCGGCGCGCGGATGTATGAAGGCATGCTCAGCCTGATGCAGATGGCCAAGACCAGCGCAGCGATCGGGCGACATCGCGCCGCTGGGCTTGCGTATATTCCCATCCTGACCCATCCGACCACTGCTGGAGTCATGGCGAGTTTTGCAACCCTCGGAGACGTCATCATCGCGGAGCCGGGAGCACTTATCGGATTTGCCGGGCCGCGGGTGATCCGGGAAACCACCCAGCAAGAGCTTCCGGAAGGGTTTCAGCGTTCTGAGTTCCTGCTGAAGCACGGACTCCTGGACATGATCGTGCCGCGTACGGAACTCAAGCAGACGGTGATAGCCCTGCTGGATTTCATGCGCCCGGCGAGTACTGCGCAGAGTGAAGGCGGCGATGCCTGACGATCTATCCGCTCCCCTGCTCGACTCTTTCCTGCACCGCAGGTCCTTGGGAGTAGTTCCGACCCTGGATGTGATCCGCCGTCTGTTGAAGTTGACGGGCGGTCCGGAAAGATCCTTTGCCGCTGTCCACGTGGCGGGAACCAACGGCAAGGGGTCGGTATGCGCCATGCTGGCTTCGATTTTGCAACAGGCGGGGTACCGCGTAGGTCTTTACACCTCACCACATCTGCGGAACTTCCGCGAACGTATCCGGGTGGACGGGGAGCCGGTGCAAGAAAGTCTCCTCAGGGCATGTCTGCAGAAAGTCGAACAGGCCGATCGGGCCACCGGTCTCCGGCCGGCGACTTTTTTCGAAGCAGCCACTGCGGCGGCTTTCCTCTGCTTCAGACAGGCCGGGGTGGATATGGCGGTCATCGAGACCGGCATGGGCGGACGGTGGGATGCGACCGTACTGTGCCGCCCAATACTGACGGTAATCACACCTATCGGCATAGATCACACAGAATTCCTGGGGACGGAACCAGCCGCCATTGCCAGCGAAAAGTGCGGCATCCTCAAGGCCGGGATAGCTGCGCTCACAGCCGAACAGGATGAAGAGGTGATGGCCGTCATCCGGCAGGAAGCGCGGCGCAGGAAGTCACCCCTGCGGCGGGTCAGTGACCTGGTGCGCGTGGAACGTTTCAGTTCGGGATTGCAGGGGCAGGAGCTGGTGCTGGAGACAACGCACGGCAGACTCGAGATCCGTCTTCCTCTCGCGGGCACGTTCCAGCGGGAGAACAGCGCTCTTGCCTGTGCTGCGGCACTGATGCTCGCCGAGCAGCACGCCGGACGGCCCGGGCTTGAGCATATCCGCACAGGCCTGGAAGGTGTGGAATGGCCCGGGCGTTTCCACGTTGTGGGTACCTCGCCGCCGGTCATTTTGGATGGTGCCCACAATGTACATGCAGCCCGGTCGCTGGCGGCATCACTGAGAGAAGTTCTGGGAACGACAAGGATCGCAGTTGTCGCCGGGTTTCTGAAGGACAAGGACGTGGAGGGAATCGGCGCGGTTCTGGCGCCGCACGTCGGATCTTGCTGGACCGTGCGCCCGGATTCGGAGAGGGGTATGGATGCAGCGGAGGCCGCCCGGAGACTCAATACGGCAGGCATCAGAGCGGATCCACGGGTCCGCATGGCTGAAGCGGTTGAGGCTGCGCGGCGATGGGCAGTAGCGCATGGCAGTGTGGTACTGGTCACGGGGAGTCTGTACCTGGTGGGCGCGGTGCTGGAAATGGTGGCGGCGAAATCTTGCTCCCCGTCGGCAGGCGCCGGAGAGGCACGGATATGGCAAGGATATTCATAGCCTGTGGTGGAACCGGCGGCCATTTTTTTCCCGGATCGGCCGTTGCGGAATGCCTGCTGAAACGCGGGCATGAAGTCACGATTCTATTGTGCGGAAAGGATGTTGAGCGTTCGTTGCTCGACTGGAACGGATCGGAGATAGTCACCGTGCGGTCCAGCCCGCTGAGTGCGTCGCCATATAGGATACCTGCGGCTGTTCTGACCAATCTGACGGCTCTGGCGAGATCTCTCTTGATGCTCAGCAATGCGGATGTCGTGGTAGGAATGGGAGGCTACGGCGCGGCACCGCCACTGGCTGCAGCGAGGCTGCGAAGAGTCCCGATAGTCCTGTTCGAGGCCAACGCGGTACCCGGCAGAGTCACCCGCCTGCTTGCCAGCAATGCGTCGGCAATTGCCTTGGGTATGCCGGAGTGCGAGCCTTTCCTTCGGAAAAGGGTGAGGAAAACCTGTCTTCTCCAGGTGACCGGTGTGCCGGTGCGTTCCGCGCTGGTCCAGGCTGCCGAGTCGGTTACCCGTCCGGAGTCCGGCGGTGACGGAGACAAGGACAAGAGGGTCCTGGTATTCGGCGGGAGCCGTGGCGCGCGCTTCCTGAACGAGACGGTGGCCCAAGCACTGGCCCAGTTGAAGAAAAGCGGGGTTGACGTTCAGGTCGATCATGTGAGCGGTGCAGGAGCGGTGGAGATTGTGCGGTCCCGGTATGCCGAAGCGGGGATTACTTGTGAAGTGATGGAGTACACTCCGGAAATGGCTCGGCTGTACCGTCGAGCGACCTGCGCGGTAACCCGCGCCGGCGCATCCACCTGTGCCGAGCTGGCTCTGTTCGGACTGCCGGCTCTGCTTATCCCATACCCGTTTGCAGCCGGTGATCACCAGGCACAGAACGCGGCTGCACTGGCAGCGGACGGGGCGGCGGTGGTGTGCAGGCAGGAGAGCGCGGATGTGCGCACGGTGGCCGAGCAGGTGCGGCGGCTGCTTACCGATGCACAGTTACGTGAGCGTATGTCCCGGGCGGTGCGCAAGCGTGCGCGGGCGGACGCCGCATGGCGTGTGGCTGACATGGTGGAGGCTGTTCTTGGGCTGACGCCCGCGGCAAGTAGCGAGAGAGGGATGGGTTGACCGGTACGGTATGGGTGAAGAGGGCGGCCGAATTGACAGCGGTTCCCATACGCCTGGAGAAATTGCAGGAAGAAGCGCGACGGGCGGGGCAACTGCTGCAGCGCAGAGGATCGGTAGTGCACTTGGTGGGTATCGGGGGGGTGGGCATGGCAGGGTTGGCGGTTTTTCTGCGTGCCCGCGGACATCATGTTGACGGCTGCGACCAGAGTCCCGGAAAGCTGATCAGATGGTTGCAGAAGGCCGGGATCCGGGTCGCCATCGGACACGACCCTTCACATATCTGCGGGGCGGATTGGGTGGTGCGTACCTCGGCGGTTCCGGATACATGCTCCGAGATACAGCGGGCGCGGGAAACCGGAACGCCGGTTCTCCTTCGAGGGTCGGTCGTGGCAGCGCTTTCTTCCTTGTACCGCACCGTGGCGGTTACCGGCAGTCACGGGAAGACGACCACTACAGCCATGCTTTTCCAGGTTCTGAAGGGAGCGGGAGTGACTTGCAGCTATCTTGGAGGGGGATGGGACCGGGTTGCAGCGGGTCCGGCATCCGCCGCCGGAGGAGACATGCTGGTGGCTGAAGCGGATGAGAGCGACGGCACCATCGGATGCTATCACGCAGCCTTAGGCGTGATCACCAACATGGAATTCGACCATTGTCCGGCGTATGGAGACCGCGAAACCATGACCGCCGTTCTCCGGCATTTCGCCGGGCAGTGCCGCGAGGCGCTGTTTTTCCCGGCCGCCGACCTGGTCTGCAGAGCTATTGCGGATGCGGCGGCCAGTCCACGGATTTCTTTCGGTCTGTCTCCGGATGCGGATGTAAGCGCGCGGCTATTCCGCGAATATCCGTGCTGCGTTATGGATGTTCACGGGAACGGACTACGGTTGGGATCCCTCGAGCTGAGCGTTGGGGGGCGACACAACGCAATGAACGCCCTGGCCGCCCTCGCAGTAGCATTACACCTCGGCGTAGATTTCAACCGCATCCGGGATGCCCTGCGCCGGTTTGTTCCCGTGGCGCGGAGATTCGATCGGTGGACTACGGCAGCGGGGATTGTGGTAGTTTCAGACTATGCCCATCATCCGACCGAAATAGGACACGTATTGCGCGGAGTCCGGGCGGAAGCTTCCGGTCGGGTATGGGTGATATTCCAGCCTCACCGGTACAGCCGGACCAGGCAGTTGAAGGATGGGTTTGTTCGCGTCTTGGCGACAGTGGACCGGCTCTACCTGACACCGGTATTCGCCGCCTCGGAGCCGGTGATTGCGGGCGGAACCACAGATGACCTTGCCCGGAGCCTCCGGCAGCGGGGCTGTCGGGTGAGTACTGCGGAGAGCCCGCTGGCGGCCTGGACGCACATCCGTCCGCACCTGAAAAAGGGAGATGTGTTGCTTCTGCTGGGGGCGGGCGATATAGAAGATATTGTGGAGAATGTGCTTCGGGATCTCGGGGTGAAGCGGGAGGCACGACACGATCAGTGAAGCGTCGTTTTCAGAGGGTGGCGGTTCTGATGGGAGGGCCCTCCTCGGAGCGCGAGGTGTCGCTGGCCAGCGGTAGAGCGGTGGCCAGCGGCCTGCGGCAGGCCGGATACGAAGTGGTAGAGATTGAGCTCGAGGACCGCGAGCTGCGGCTGCCGGATAATATTGAAGCGGTTTTTATCGCCCTTCACGGGGAATTCGGGGAGGACGGAACGGTACAGGAGATTCTGGAGCAACGTGCCATTCCTTATACCGGGTCCGGACCGGCGGCCAGTCGCGCTGCTTTTGATAAGATCATCAGCAAGCGGATATTCGTTTCGGCGGGGCTTCCTGTGGCTCCCTATGAGGTTATTCGCAGACCGGAGGAACGGACTCTACCGCTGCCGGTGGTGATAAAGCCTCCGCGGCAGGGATCGAGTATCGGGGTACACCGGGTAACGGAAGAAGCGGACTGGGGGGAAGCGTTTGCGGATACATTCCGTTACGATGGGGAAGTGATTGTAGAGAAGTTCATCGAGGGACGGGAGCTGACTGTGGGTGTGGTGTGTGACACGGTTCTGGATCCCATAGAGATCCGCGCTCCGCAGGGCGAATACAGTTATCATGCGAAGTACACCGCGGGTACCACCGAATATCTGGTACCTGCACCGCTGAAAGAAGAACAGGCGGCGCTCCTGAAGGAATACGGCTGGCGCGGATTCGTTGCTTTGGGATGTCGCGGCTTGGGAAGGATGGACATGCGCATGGATCAGCGGGGTAATGTGTATCTCCTGGAGATGAACAATATCCCCGGCTTCACTGAGACCAGCCTGCTGCCCAAGGCGGCACGCGCGGCGGGCATTGAGTTTCCGGATCTGTGTGCACGGATAATGGAGTCGGCGACCCTGGAGAAGTGGTCGGCGGCCCCTGGAGCGGTGACTCGATGAGAAAAAAATCCCGCAGAAACGCGGCCACACACGACTTGTTCGTGCTGCTGCGCGGAACCGAGGTCCACCGGCGGCGCCGGACCGGCCGCACCCTTTCCAGAGTTACCGTCCTGGCGTTTCTGGCGGCGGCGGGTCTGGCTGCGCTCTCATACGGAGTGATGTACGCCGGCCGGATGATTTTCGTGGAAAGTCCTCTTTTCCGCATTCGAGAACTCGATCTTCATTCTGACGGACGGCTGCGACCCCAACATATCCGGGAATATACCGGACTACGCACCGGGCAGGGGATTTTTGAGGTGGATTTCGGGGAAGTCGCCGCGGCGTTACGCAGTGTGCCACTGGTGGCGGATGTAGAAATCGTAAGGCATCTGCCTGACCGACTGGAGGTCTCGGTAAAGGAACGTATCCCTCTGGCCCGCATTCGCGGGCGGCGGCGCGGTCTGTTCTACGCGGTGGACGCCGAGGGATACATTCTGGCGCCGACCTACCGATCGTCCGCCTTGCCGGTGATTGAGTGGAGGAATGCGGACCAACTGGCTCCCGGTGAGCTGATCCGCGACCCGCGCGTGCGGGATGCTCTGTTTACGCTGGATTTCGTTCAGAAGGAGATGGCGGAATCGCAACTGCGGATCGAGAGGATCAGAGTCGGCGATCCGGAACTGCTGGACCTTCAGCTCAGCGGGGGCACCCGCGTGCTGCTCGCCAGAGAAGACCTGCCCGAGCGGCTGAGGAAGGTGGCCGCGATCATGCAGACCTGCCGTCGGCACGGCCGGCGTGTGCCGTCATTCATAGACGCTACGGTTGACGGCGACTATCCGGCAAGGTTTAGATAGGAACCGAAGGCGACGCCGACGGCGCGGTCCGGCGCTATTTTCGGAGACTAGCGGTTATGGCGGTGGAACCTCTGGTATCACTGGAGATCGGTACGCACACAGTACGCGTCCTGGTGGGTGAATTTCGGCAGGACGGCCACCTCTTGATAACCGGCATCGGTGAGGTGCCGTCACGGGGGGTGCGCAAAGGGGAAATTGTCAATTTCGATGCGGCGGCGTCGTGTTTGAAAGACGCGTTGGATTCCGCCGAGGAACAGTCACGGACCGCGATAAGGTCGGTGTATCTGGCAGTCGGCGGCCCTCATATACGCAGCCAGGTGAATCGGGGACAAATTCCCGTGATTCCCGCCGGAAGCGAAATCAGCAGGGAACATGTTCACGACGCCCTGGAGTCCGCGCGTGCGGTCAGCATCCCCGAAGACCGTGTGATTGTTCACACCATCCGCCAGCGGTTTGTTGTGGATGAACACAGCGAGGTCCTGGATCCCACCGGTATGAGCGGCAGCCGTCTGGATGCCTATGTGCTGGCTATCCACGGGTTGAAGAACCGGATATCCGATCTGGCTCACGTGGTTGCCGCCTTGGATGTCGACGTGGCGGATGCAGCCTTTTCCGGCCTGTGCGCCGCTCTGGCGGTAATGAGTCCTGAACAGAAGGAAAACGGATCGCTTCTGCTGGATCTGGGTGGCGGAACCACCGACTATTTGGTGTATGCCGACCGTGCCATCGTAGCCGCTGGCAGCCTGGGTATCGGCGGCGATCACGTCAGCAATGACATTGCGGTAGGACTCGGCAGTATTGCGCTTTCGACCGCCGAAGAGGTCAAGGTGCGCTACGGCCGGGCGCTGGTTTCAGCGGGATTCGAGGAAACCGTTCCCTTGGGGACCCGACCCGGTCAGGAGACTCCCGCCTACCGCCGGGATCTGGAAGTCATCATTAATGCCCGCCTGAGCGAGCTGTTCGAGATTGTGAGGGAGATTCTCGCGGACCAGGGGCTGCTTCCGAGGCTGGGGGCGGGAGTGATACTGACCGGTGGAGGTGCCCGCATGGACGGCATCGTAGACCTATGCCGGCAGGTGATAGGGTTGCCATGCACGGTGGGGCTGCCGCGGGACGTCAGCGGACTGGCGGTTGCGGGAGAAGCCCCTGAGTATGCCACCGCGGTCGGCCTTCTGAAGTATGCCTATCGCGCCCGTGGAGAAAGATTACGGCCTCCGTTGATACGCAGGCTTCTCGAACGGCTGCCTCTGGGGAGGTGAGAGCGCTTCAATGACGGAGAACCAGCAGAACCGGATATCGGTCGTGGGCATCGGGAGCGCAGCTGCACGTCTTATGGATCTGCTGCAGCCCCGTGTCCCCCGGGAAGTGCGGTGCCTGGCGATAGATAGCGATCGGCGTGTCCTGGAGACCCTTTCGGTGGAATCTTTCGCTCTGGGCAGCGGCAACCGTGCCTCTCTGGGAAGCGGAGGTGATCCGCGCCGGGGGCGGGAATGGGCCGCCGCGGCAGCCCAGAGATTTCTTGATGAACTCGATCCCGCCACGGCACTTGTGGGCGTGGTTTTTCTGGGCGGGGGGACAGGTTCCGGTGCGGCACCGGTCCTCTTGGGCGAAGCATACCGGAGCGGCATGTTCACTGCTGCGGTCGGCGTAGTTCCGCTTGAAGCCGAGGGCCCGCGACGCGGTGACATTGCGGCGGCGGCATTGGACGAGCTGCGGCGGTCGAGCGATGTGGAGGTGCGGGTCAATGCCGATGACCTTCTGGGGACCCTGCCTGAAGACCTCTCTGTGGAACAGGCCTTCGAGAGAGTATACGCCTCCCTGTCGGCGGCGATGACCGTACTGGCCGGCGTCATTGCCGGACGATGCGTGATAAACGTCTCTCCCGCAGATCTGGCGGGTGGTGGGGACCACGCTGTATTGTCCGTCATGTATTGCGGCAGCGATACGGGATTCGTACGGAAGGGAGAGAAACAGGAACTTTCACACAGTGGCCTGGTTCACCCGAAGCGCGGTGTGCTGCTTCTGCTTTCCGGCCGGCAGACCCCGATGCACCGGATGAACACGGTGGTGGAATGCGTCCGGGCGCTGCTGCCGGACGTGGAAGAACTTAAGGTGGGTGCCGCCGTGGATCGCAGTCGCAAGGGCGGGCTGGAGGTTCTGCTGCTGGTGAGCGAAACATCATCCGCTGCCCCGATGAGCTCCCCGACTTTTGCCGGGACGGCTTCCATCCGCGGGTCCCACGGGCGACCGGTACAGGAGGAGTTCGCTTTTGAGGCTGCCCGCCGTGGACGATTCAAGGATGTGCAGCCGACTATCCATGCCGGACAGGATCTGGATATCCCTACATTCATCCGGCGCGGTATCCGGCTCCGCGGCCGCCCGTCCGGATGACGCTTCTTTTCTACCGTGCGCAGCGAAGGACTCCCGTAAGGATCTCGCGGCCGATCGTCGTAGGAGGGCCATGGCCGGGTAGTACCCGGGTGTCCGGATCGAGTTCCGCCAGCCGTCGCAGTGATTCCTGCAGCTTCTCCGGATCTCCGCCCGGCAGATCGGTGCGACCCACGCCGCCGGCAAACAGCGTGTCGCCGGAGAAGACAGTGCCCTCCGACAATATGCAGATGCTGCCGGGCGTATGTCCCGGCGTCGGCAGAATGCGGATGGAACTCCACTCGTCGGGCAGCCGCTCCTTTGTGATATCGCGGACTTCAGCTCCGCAGAGAAGGGGCGGTTCATACCAGGGGGGTATCGCGTTGGCTGTCGAGAAGGCCCAGCCCGCATCTTCCGGGCTGAGGAAAACCGGTGCGGGTATCTGCGCGAGCAGGTCCGGCAGGGCGGAGATATGGTCCGCATGACCGTGGGTCAGCAGGTAGGCGACGGGGGGCAGACCACATGAATGAATATGATGCCGGATACGATCCGGCTCCGCCCCCGGGTCTATTACCACCAGCGACTCCCGGCCGACCAGCAGGTAACAGTTAGCCGCGAACGGCCCGACAGTTATAGAGCAAACCCGCAGCCGATTCACACCAGACCCGCCTTCTTCATCATCCGAACGAATTCCCGCCCATCCATGGTCGGAATGCCCAGTTTCCTGGCCTTTTCCAGTTTGGAGCCGGGGTTGTCACCCACGATTACCAGGTCGGTCTTGGAAGAAACGCTGCCGGAAGGTCTTCCGCCGGCCCTGCGGACAAGCTCCTCGGCCTGCTGACGGGTGAGTCCCTCCAGGGCTCCGGTCAATACCACCGTCTTGTTCTCCAGCGGTGTCCTGCCGGCGGATTTCTTCCGTGCCGCGGTGACTCTGACCCCCGCACGCTTGAGTTCCTCAATCAGTCTGCGATTGCGCGCATTGCGGAAAAACCGGACGATACTTTCGGCGACCACCGGGCCGATATCCGGTATGCTGGTAAGGCGCGAGAGATCCGCCCGCGCAAGCTCGTCCAGGGAACCGAATTCTTCTTCCAGCACCTGCGCTGTGCGGGCTCCCACGTGCGGGATACCCAGGGCGAAAATCAGCCGCCACAGGTCACGGTTACGGCTTTCGTCTATTGCTCGAATGAGGTTCTCGGCGGACTTGTCCGCGATCCTTTCCAGTTTCAGCAGATCTTTCTTCGTGAGCCGATAGATATCCGCAGGGCTTTTCACCAGGCCTTCATCAACCAACTGATCCACGAGCACCTCGCCGAGCCCCTCGATATCCATTGCCCCGCGGGCAGCAAAGTAGCCTATCCATCGTTTGAGCTGCGCCGGACACTGCAGGTTCTCGCAGCGCACCGCAACCTCGCCCTCGCGCCGCGTCACCGGCTCGCCGCACACCGGACACTTCTTCGGCATACGGAAGATTTTTTCCTTTCCCGTACGCTTCTCCTTTATCACTCCCACCACCGCCGGTATCACTTCTCCCGCCTTCTCCACCAGGACATGGTCACCAATGCGTATATCCTTGCGCCGGATTTCATCCTCGTTATGAAGTGTGGCGCGGCTGACCGTGGAGCCGGAGACAAAAACCGGCTCAAGGATCGCCACCGGCGTCAGGACGCCCGTCCGGCCCACCTGCACGATGATATCCTTGAGAACAGTCTCCGCCTGTTCGGCCTCGTATTTGTAGGCAATGGCCCACCGCGGGCTCTTGGCCGTGGAGCCGAGAATGTCGTAGAGTTCGCGTTCATTGATCTTCACCACCCCGCCGTCAATCTCGAAGGGAAATTGTTCTTTCACCGATTTCAGCTCTTCGAGAGCTTTGAGGCATTGTTCTATATCACGGCACTTCCAATAACGCGATGTGGTCCGCAGCCCGAACTGCGCGAGCTTCTTGAGCACCTCCTCCTGGGTCCTGAACTCAATGCCCCGGTATTCGCCGACTGCGTAGAAGACCGCGTCCAGCGGACGCGCCGCAACTATGCGCGGATCGAGCTGCTTCAGCGAACCGGCCGCGGCATTCCGCGGGTTGGCGAAGGGTTCCTCACCTTTTTCCTCGCGTTCGCGGTTGAGGCGCGCGAATCCTTCCTTGGTCATGTACACCTCGCCGCGCACTTCCAGCACTTCAGGATATCGCGATCCCAGCAGATGTAACGGTATGGTGCGGATAGTCTTCAGGTTGGAAGTGATGTCGTCGCCGCGTACGCCGTCACCGCGGGTACTTCCCAGAACCAGCGTACCTTTTTCGTATCGCAGCGACACGGCAACCCCGTCCACCTTGGGCTCGACGATGTAGGTGTACCGGCGATTTTCGAGAATGCGGGAAACCCGCGTGTCGAAGTCCCGGAGCTCTTCGGGACTGTAGGCATTGGAGAGGCTCAGCATGGGGATCCGGTGGATGACAGTAGGGAATTCCTTCAGCGGCTGCCCGCCCACGCGCTGCGTCGGGGAATCCGGACTCACCAGGTCGGGAAATTGCGCTTCCAGTTTCTCCAGCTCGCGGTACAGCCTGTCGTACTCCCGATCGGATATTTCCGGCCTGGCCTCGACATAGTAGAGATAGTCGTGACGCCGGATCTCCTTCCGGAGCCATTCAATGCGGCGCTTGGCTTCTTCCCGATTCATGACGGTTCTTCCTCCTCCTGAAAGAATATCCCAGATACACAGGAAGGGAAGCGGACAGCAACCCCAGAAAATCCATGCCGAGGTCGCTGAATTCCAGACTGCGATAGGGCAGCAGGCCCTGCGCGGCTTCGGTCCCCACTGCCAATACAGCAGCGCCGATCAGCGCGACAAGCAGCCGCCGCGGCGGGCTGGCGCGGATGCCGGCTTGCGCGGCGTAGAGAAGCACGGTTTCCACGCCGAACAATAGGAAGTGAACCACACGATCGAGATTGCCCGGCGCACCGGGTACTTCAGGGAGAGGTGCCAGCAGGAGGAACAGGATAAGCACCGTCCACAAAACGGCCGCGATCCGTACTGTGCCTCTCCCTACGAGCTCCCGCCGCTTGCGGGCTGCTTCGGCGCCTTCATCCATGACTTCCATGATCTCCTTTCGTCCCTCCGGGTCAATCCCGCACAGGACTCATACCGGCGGCGGCATTGACAAGACCAGAAGGTGTGTCTACTCTAGCCCGGCTCATGGAGAGTGAAGCCAGACCTCTTGTCGTGATCACCGGGGCTGCGGGCTATCTGGGAAGCGTGGTGGTAGACCACCTTCTCAGGAATGGGTTCCGTATCCGGGCAGTGGATAATTTCATGTATCATCAGACCAGTCTGTTGCCTCATTTCATCAACCCCGAGTTCGAGTGTCTGACCGGTGACGTACGCGATGAGGATGTCATGAAAAGGGCGCTGGAGGGCGCTGACGGAGTTGTGCACTTGGCCGCGCTGGTGGGCGCTCCCCTGTGCGAGAAGCGGGAAAAAGAAGCCTGGGAAATAAACTATGAGGCGGCCTTGAAGATCAACGAACTGCGGGACCCCGCGAGACAGTGGTACATCTTCCCCAATACC
>Ga0164318_10004339_pt1 | contig 13618 bp, 12 predicted proteins | sample GuaBasSedimGuay9_FD_113734 | JGI IMG/M metagenome (GOLD analysis project Ga0164318, IMG submission 113734) | Subseafloor sediment microbial communities from Guaymas Basin, Gulf of California, Mexico - Guay9, Core 4571-4, 0-3 cm | ecosystem: Environmental > Aquatic > Marine > Hydrothermal vents...
AAATAGTGGCAAGAATAGAAAACGGACAACTTTGATGTTGTCCGTTTTTGTTTATTTGATACTATTTATACCTTATTAAAATGCTTTATTTTTAAGTAGGAATTTTGCCAATTCTTTACCTGCTTTTGCATAAGCTTCTTTAATACGTTCTCCTGTATCCCAACCGGCTCCGGAATTTCCGGGTGATTTCTTAATGTCAATTTTTGCCAAAACAGTATTAGGATCAGAAGTTTTAACAAATATAGCTTTGCAATTAATAGTTGCCGGGGCTGATGAAATTCCGATGTAATAACCGGGTTCGGTGAAATAAGTATGTAAAATCATGGTATATTCTGCATCTGTGCTGTTTTGTTCTGCAACAGCATCTTTTTTCATAATGTACTTATTAAAAAGCAATTCAAATTTAGGTTCAAATCGTTTTTCTCTGTCTTCCGTCCACATAGTTGCCCATTTGTCTCCGCGACCGGCTTCTTTATTATTATATTCTTCAGTTTTTTTAGCAAGATAATCTGCTTCGGAATATTTTCCGACTTTCATGTCATCATAGGTGTATTGTAAATTCAAATCTTTTACACCTTTTAGAAATTTCAGGTTTCCTTCAACTAATTTAATCCTTTGTGCTTGTATGTTTCCTGCTAAGAAAATTACAAATACTGCTAATAATACTTTTTTCATGTTTTTCATTTTAAGTGAATAATTTATTATTTGTTTATTAATTTGTTAATGAGTTTTTGAGTTCGGTCACCGCTCCAATTCGTTGCTCCTGTTTCTCTTACCATTATTTCACCTGTTTTTGAAATAATGAATGTAACGGGAATTGCATTTGATTGAAAAACAGCCGGTGATTTTGTGTCAGAAGTATAAATAGGAAAAGAATAATTTCGTTTGTTGACAAAATCCGTTGCTTTTTGTATCGGTTCATTTGTAACAAGTAAAAATTGAATGTCGGAATTATCTTTGTATTTATCATATAATTTTTGAATTTCCGGCATTTCACCCACACAAGGCGGACACCAAGTGGCCCAAAAGTTCAGAAAAATAACTTTCCCTTTAAAATCTGCAAAATTTACCGATAGATTTTCGGAATTTTTAAGTTGCCAATTATAACTATTTTCAGAAAGTTTAATAATATCTTTTGCAGACTTAACCGACGGCGGGATTATGTATGCTCTGATTCGATTAACAAAACCGCCTACTCCCAACCTTCCCGCAGGTGTTAACATAACAAGAATGAATATGATAAATATGACGTCCGTAATTTTTGACCACAAAGATTTTTTCTTATACTTTTCGATATAATTTTTGATGTTCATTTTTAAAATTTGGTCAAAGATAATAACATATCTTATTTTTTATTGTTAAATTATTAAATAGCAATAAAAAAGCCCGCAATAAGGTTTGCAGGCTTCTCGACGTTTGATTATGAGAAAATTATTTATCTTCAATATTTAGACTTTTAAGATACAAAAAGGTTTAATGTTATTGAACAGAGTTTGTTTTTTTAATTTTTAATTTATTATTTTTGTTCTTTAATCTTTAAAATTTAAAATATGAAAACTGTTTTTAAACTCGGCATTTTGCTTTTTTCAATTTTGCTTTCTTTCGGAGCATGTAAAAAAGATTCTTTCAAAAGTATTAAAGATGTTAAATTAAAAGTTGATTTTACGACTCCGGTAAATGCGTCAAAAATTGACATGACAAAGCAAACTCCCGATAATTATTTTGTTGCTCTTAAAAGTGTTACACTTAAAGGAGATGAGGATACTCCCGATTTTGAGATTTTTAATGAAAGTGATTTAAGTTCTTCTTTTGTGTTTGATTTTTCCGATACCGAAACAACACATTCGTTAATGCAGGGAACAACAGTTCCTGACGGTGAATATTCTTCCGTAAAGATTGAAATTTATTATTTACAAATGAAATTAAATATTTCGGCAAGCAGCGGTATTGAACAGCGAAATATTCGTATTTATTTGTCAGATGATGCAGAAACAGAAAGCGGATTACATCAACCCGGAGATATGACACAAATTAATACAGCCGGTACGGAAGAAGGATGGATGTTGGGAAACGGACAAAGTCCCGATATGACACCGATTTCGCCTCGCTCTGCTGCTTATACCAATGATGAAGATGACAACGGCTTAGGTGACGGTAATATTTGGTTTGATTTTAACGGTAAACCCGGTAATAATTTCGGTCCTTTCGGTGATGCCGATTTTATGAATAACGCTCCGCATCCGGTTTATTCTGCAACAATTAATTTTGATTTAACAGATAACGGCGGTGAAAATATTATTATTGATTTTAATGTTAATAATTGCTGGCAATTTGAAGACAGAGATTTTACCGGTGCGTTTGGTGCAGGAGATCTTTCAGAAACTCCTTACCCGACTAAATGGAATATGGCACTACCGATTATGAGTGTCACTTTGGAATAAATTTAAAAAAAAGAAATATGCGAACGAAAAAAGAGAAGTTTAATCACTTCTCTTTTTTGCTTCTTATATAATCATAAAAAGTAAATTTTAATCCGTTCTTATCATCCTTAAAAGTTTTAGAAATATTGTCAACTTCCCATATTGTGTAATCAATTTCAGGAAAGAAAGTATCGCCTTCAAATGATTTATGAACTCTTGTAAGATACATTTTGTCTGCAATCGGTAAAAATGATTTATAAATTTCGGCACCTCCGCAAATAAATATTTCATCTTCGTTTTTACATTCTTTTAGAGCATCTTCGATTGAATTTACTGTTGTTGCGCCTTCAAAAATCAATTTTTTTTGAGAACTTAAAATAATGTTTTTCCTTTTGGGTAAAGGTTTGAAAGGGAGTGATTCGTATGTTTTCCTACCCATAATAACGGGATGTCCGGAAGTCAATTTTTTAAAATGTTTTAAATCTTCGGAGATATGCCAAATTAAATCATTATCTTTTCCGATGACGTTATTTTCTGCAAGGGCAGCAATTATTGAAATGGTCATATTTAAACAGATATAGCACCTTTAATATGCGGATGCGGGTTGTAATTTTCAAGTTTAAAATCTTCATATTTAAAATCGATAACTTTTTTTATTGTCGGATTTAAAATCATTTTAGGGAGTTCTCTTGGTTTTCTGGAAACTTGTAATTTAACTTGTTCGATATGATTCGTATAAATGTGTGCATCGCCCAATGTATGAACAAAATCACCAAGTTCGTATCCGGTTTCTTGAGCAATCATCATTATCAACAAAGCATATGAAGCAATATTAAACGGGACACCGAGAAAAATATCGGCACTTCTTTGATAGAGTTGGCAGGATAATTTATTGTCGGCAACATAAAATTGAAATAAGATGTGGCAGGGCGGTAAATTCATTTTGTCTAAATCACCTACGTTCCAGGCACTTACAATATGTCTTCTGGAATTCGGATTTTCTTTCAGTTGCTTGATAACATTTGAAAGCTGATCAATATGTCCGTTGTTTTCCGTTGTCCATGAACGCCATTGATATCCGTAAATTCTTCCGAGTTCACCGTCAGGGTCTGCCCATTCGTTCCAAATTCGTACACCGTTTTCTTGCAGGTATTTTGTATTGGTTGAACCTTTTATAAACCAAAGTAATTCATGAATAATTGATTTTAGATGTGTTTTTTTTGTCGTAATGAGGGGAAAGCCGTCTTGTAAATTAAATCGCATCTGATGCCCGAAAACACTGATGGTTCCGGTTCCCGTTCGATCTTCTTTTTTAACACCTTCATCAAGAACTCTGTTTAAAAGGTTTAAATATTGCTGCATAGATAAAAATTTAATTCACAAAAATATCAAATTTATCTTTGTAATCAGAAATACCGGAAGGATATTATTAATAAATTTCTTATCTCGTATTATTCATGAAAAATTTAAATTTAATATCTATCTTGCTGTTAAGCAAATATTTTTGTCAAAAAACAATAATCAAAATTTGGGTATAAATTTTTCACTAAAGGTACGTTTTTCTCATCCTGCCTCATCGTTGCAAGCCCTTTGCAGTATCAATATACAGCAGCAGGACTTGTCGCCTTGATGCAGACTGAGAAAAATCGTATGAATAATACGGGTTATATATTCAGATACTTTTTTTCAAAGGAAATTTTTCAGTACATTTGTTTTCTGTTTATTCTTAAAATTATGAGATTGAAATATACCGGTTTATTACGTTATTTTCTGTTTTCTTTGATTTTTATCTTTTCCGGCTTGTCAATTTATGCACAAAAAGGCAGTCCGTTTATTACCAATTATAAATTAAAAAATAAATATAAACTTCATAATTGGTTTATTATACAAGATAAGGATGAGATGATGTTCTTTGCAAATCAAAAAGGGATTTTAAGTTTTGACGGTTCTGATTGGGATATTATTGCAACACCGACAATGCCTTTAACAATGTACTCCGATACAACGGATCATAAAATTTATGCCGGATGTGTTAATGACATCGGTTACATAGAAAGAGATACAACCGGAAGCTACGTGTATATTTCAATTATAAACACTTCTGTAAATATCGGAAAGGTTATTGAAATATCTTCAACAGGAAATAAACTTATTGTGTTGTCTGAAAATTTTATAACAATAATAAATACTGATGATTACAGTATTATTAAACAGATTTCGAATCGAAAGGAAATAGGATTTTTAAAAAACATTATTACTGTTTCAGATGATTTGTTTCTTGTTTCGGATGATAATGTTTTCTATAAATTAAAAGATGATTCACTCTATTATTTTAGGATAAAGAATAAGAAAAATATCGGAAAAATATTATTTGATTTTCCGATTAGTAAAACAAGGTCAATAATCGGAACGGATGCTAATAATCTTTATTTTTTCGGCGGAAAATCTGTTTGGAAATTTAATATTCAAGATCAAAAATATTTGGATGAAAGTATTTTAACGAATGCTCTTTTGTTGTCGGATAAAAGAATTGTATTGTCTACATTAATCGGGGGGATTTTAATTATTGATACTAAAACAAGAAAAACGATAAAAAATATTAATTATTCGTCGGGATTACCTGATAATGAAATTTTTGCAATCGGGAAAGATGATAATAACGGCTTGTGGCTGTCACACGGATTAGGAATAAGTCGTATAGATTTTTCGATTCCCGTTAAGTTTTATCAAACTTATCCGGGTATTGAAGGACGATTATTGTCTGTAATTAATAATAATAATACCATTTATGTCGGAACCAATAAGAATTTGTATTTTTTGGAAGAGCTGGATGCTTATAAACGTGCCCAACTTATTGAAGCAAAAATTTATACGGTTTCAAAAACATTAAAAAATAAGAAAGAATTAAAAGCAAAAGAAGATTCAAAGAAGAAAGGGTTATTTTCAGGTCTTCATAAAAAAATAAAAGAATTTGTTTCACCCGATAATACAATCAGTTTAGCCGAAAGCAAAAGAAACGCTTTAATTCGAAAACGAAAATTATTAGGATTGCAGTCTGTCAGTCATTCATATAAAAAAATTGAAGGATTAGAAGATCGATGTAAACTTTTAGTTCCTTACGGAGATAAACTTTTGGTAGGAGGAAATAACGGTCTTTATGAAGTTGCGGAAAATAAAGCAGAACGGATATTAGAAGATCAGTACATTAATAATATTATTCAGGCAAAAAGTAATCCTGACATGTTTTATGTTTGTACAAATAACGGATTGTTTTTATTGGAATTTATTGAAGATGATCGTATTATTACCGAAATTGAGGAATTAAAAAGCAAAAAAGTGAGCTCTGTATCGGAAAATGACACAGCTGTTTGGATCGGGACTGACGAAAATGTTTATTTGATTGATTTACGAACAAAAAGCATAGCAAGTTATGAAATAGATAATAAGTATGCCGAAGCTTCAACTGTACAAGAGTTCAATAATAATCTTTATGTTTTATTACCGTCGGAAGTTTTTTATTATAATGTGAAACAAGATCGTTTTGTTGTTTTGTTGTCCGGAAATTTTTCCTATATAAAAAATCAAAAAGATGTTTTATGGCTTAATAATAATGATAAATGGTATTCGGCGATACAACCGAAAGATTATGATCGAGCTAATAATATCTATTTGAATTTATTTCATGATATTGAATATATTTATGTTGATAAATTAAATGATACATGGGTAATTGATGATGATAATAATCTATATAAAATTAATAATCTGAATATTACCCTTTATAATCCGAAACAAAATGTGTTAATTAAAAATATAACAAATCAAAACGACAAGAAGTTTTCTTTAAATAATTTAACTTTAGCTTCGGATGAAAATTATCTTCGTATCAAGTTTTCTGCACCGTTCTTCTTGAAACAAGAAGCAACGGAATATCAATATTTTTTAGAGGGTTTAATGAAAACCCGATCCGTTTGGGGGAATAATCCTGACATTTCTTTTCCTTATATACCGCACGGCAATTATACATTACATGTAAAAGCTAAAAATATTCTGGGAAATATCAGTGAGGAAAAAAAGATTTCTTTTTCCGTGAAAGCTCCTTTTTGGGAGAAAGATTGGTTTTTAATCAGTTCTGCATTGACGTTTTTCTTATTAATAATTTTAATTATTAAATTAAGAGAAAGGAAACTTCAAAAGAATCAAAAAATATTGGAGCAAAAGATTCAAGAAAGAACAAAAACAATTGAAGAACAAAAAAATCAATTAGCACAAAAGAATAAAAGTATTAAAGAAAGTATCGTATATGCCGGACGAATACAAAAAGCTGTTATGCCTTCGGAAGAATTGATGGGTAAATTGTTTAATGATTATTTTGTTTATTTTAAACCGCGAGATATTGTAAGCGGAGATTTCTATTGGTTGAAAAAAATTGGCGATTATACGGTTTATGCCGTAGCAGATTGTACCGGACACGGTGTTCCGGGTGCGCTGTTGAGTATGTTGGGAATTTCGTTTCTGAATGAAATCGTGTCAAAAGCACGTTTCGATACTCCGGATGAAATCTTAAACCGATTAAGAAAAAAAATTAAAAAATCATTAAACCAATCAGGCAGAAATTTTGAATCAAAAGACGGAATGGATATTGCGCTTTGTATCATTGATCATGATTCTTTGCAGCTTCAATTTGCCGGTGCTTATAATCCGGTATATATCATTCGTAACGGAGAATTAACGGAAATAAAAGCAACACGAAATCCGATTGGTGCATTTATTAAAGAAAAACCGTTTGAATCAAATAATTTTAATCTGGAAAAAGATGATATATTATATACATTTTCTGACGGATATTCCGATCAATTCGGAAAAGATGAAAATCAAAAGTTTAATAAACGAAACTTTAAAAAACTTTTGACAAAAATTTATGATAAACCGATGTCGGAACAAAAAGAAATTCTTGATGATGTCCTTAAGAAATGGAAAGGTAATGCGGATCAAACGGATGATATTATTATTCTTGGTGTGAGGGTTTGATTTTTAATATTTTACAACCCTTAAAGTATCCATATTTAACCGAATCTTCAGCCATTCTTCCAAGGTCTTTGATTTTTTTCGGATATAGTTGTTGTAGGTTCCGTTTTTCCATTTAACCATAAATGTAGGAATCGTATCGTAGTTCCCCGAAGAATTTAATTCAATACTTTTTGCAAATGCAAACTTGTCAATTCGAGGATATTGAACGGCAAATTCTTTTTGTAATCTTTGCAAAGGTAAGGTATCTTGTTTAATACGAATCAATTGATTCTCCAAAAAATCAATTTTTGCATTTTTACTTGTAATAATGTTTTCCTGATTTTTATAAATTTCTTCTAATACGCCTATCCGTAATTTTTCCGGTAATTCTTTTTGCATATTATCAATTTTATTAACCAATGTTTCCGGATTGTTTTTTTCTTGATGAAAACTTAAAACAGTTGAATCTGTTACACGTATTGCAGAGCCTGTCTTTGATAAACCGTAGGCAGGTAATTTATCTTCTAAATCCTTGATTTCTGTGTTCGGAATACAGTAATGAGTTAAATAAATATCAATATTTGAAAGTGTATCTGAATAATTTGATTGCGTATAAATAATATCTGATTTGTATGATTTCAAATTTTCTTTAATAAAACTCTCGGCTCTGTGATTAAATTGAGATTCTTTGATAACATTCCAAAAAATTTGTGCACTCGGTAAAATAATAAGAATTATAAAAATAAAAATGTAAACACGAATTTTCTTTTCGCGTTTTGGGCTGACATAGTTCATTTTCGGAAATCGGAGATATTTTACGGCAATGAAAGTGGTAAGACTGATAAATACCGAATTGATAAAGAAAAGATATAAAGCACCCGTGAGAAAACTTAATTGCCAAGTTGCCAAACCGTAACCTGCTGTACACAGCGGAGGCATTAATGCTGTAGCAATGGCAACACCCGGAATAACGTTTGATTTTTCTTCCCCCGATACGGCAATAATTCCTGCCGTTCCTCCGAATATGCCGATGAAAACATCTAATAAGGTTGGTTGTGTCCGTGCCAATAATTCCGAAGAAGCTTCTTTTAAAGGACTGATTAAAAAGTAGATTGTAGATGCTGATACACTGACGATAACCGATATAAAAAAGAATTTTAAAGATTTTTTTAATGTTACCCAATCATTCGTACCTACGGAAAGTCCCAGACCGAGTATCGGTCCCATCAGCGGAGAAATAAGCATGGCGCCGATAACAACAGCTGTGGAATTAATATTTAAACCGAGAGATGCAATAAATACGGAAGCAATCAAAATCCAAATACCTCTCCCTTTAAATTCAATATCCTTTTGAATAAATTCTATGGTTTTTAATCTGTCCGTTCCTTCTCGAATACTGAAAATTTCTTTAAAAAATTTATAAAGAACTGAGATGAAATTTTCTTTATTATTTGGAGTGTTATTTTGAGAATCAGTATCCATAAACAATCAGTATTTATCAGAATATCAATGTGTTAATTTGCTCGACCGTAGGTCTCGGTTATCTCTCTTAAAAAACTTTTACGGGCTTCCGTTATATCTTCGGATTTAAAACGCCAAAGCCAATTGTTTTCAATTGTTCCGGGTGTATTCATTCGGTATTTTGAATCTAATTGCAACAAATCCTGTAATGGAGTGATTGCTGTGTTTGCAACTGAAGACCAAGCAAGTTTTATTAGGTCATGAGCAAAATTTTTATCTTCAAATTTAAAATATTTTTTTGAAAATTGCCTTTCATGTTCCGAATAATGATAAAACATCCCCATAGACGTATCATTATCATGTGTTCCGGTATATACGACTGAATTTTTTTTATAATTATGAGGTAAAAACAGGTTTTCGGCATCAGAATTAAAAGCAAATTGTAAAATATTCATTCCCGGTAAATTGTATTTATCGCGAAGAGCTTCAACATCTTTTGTTACAAAACCCAAATCTTCGGCAATAATATTCGGTTTGTTTTTGAAAATCAGTTCAAAAAAATCAGTTTCAGGTCCGGATAACCATTCTCCGTGTTCAGCAGTTTCATTTCCGAAAGGAACAGCCCAAAATTCTGACAACCCTCTGAAGTGGTCAATGCGAACAATGTCAAACATTCTGAAATTCATGTTAATACGTTCTCTCCACCAACGATAATTGTCATTCTTTTGTTGAAGCCAGTTATAAACCGGATTTCCCCAAAGTTGTCCCGTAGGGCTGAAATAATCCGGCGGAACACCGGCAACTTTTATCGGTGCTAAATCTTCATTTACCATAAAATTTTCTGAATGCATCCAAACATCAACACTATCGGGAGCAACATAAAGAGGGATATCACCGATAATTTTAATGCCTTTTTCATTGGCATATCTTTTTAATCGATACCATTGTTCAAAGAAAAAATATTGAATGACTTCATACACTTCAATTTCTTGTTTTAATAATTCTTTATATTTTTTCAGTGTATCCGGGTTTCTGAATTTTATACCGTCTTCAAAAAGCCAATACGGTTTTTCGTCATGTAATGCTTTTAAACTGATAAAAAATGCATAATCAAATAACCAATATTGATTTTCTTTTTTAAACTGTTCAAATTCGGATTTGTCACCGGCGGAATTTAAAAAATCGGCAGCTAATTTTTTCAGTAAACTTATTTTAGTTTCTTTAAGGGAATCAAAATTAATATCAGAAATTGTATGTTCTTTTTGTTTTAAGCATTTAACAGGTAATGCTTGTAGATCAATCATTAAAGGATTTCCGGCAAAAGCGGAAAAAGAAGAATAAGGCGAATTTCCGAATCCTGTATGCCCAAGCGGTAAAATTTGCCAATAACTTTGTTTCGTTTCGTGCAAAAAATCCGTAAAACGGTATGCTTCTTCTCCCAATGTTCCGATGCCGTATTTTCCGGGTAAGGAAGTTATGTGTAATAAAATGCCGCTTTTCCGTTCTTCCATTTTTATTTCCTTCCTGATAAATTTTTCGGAATTCGTCCCATTTTTACGGTTTCTGATCGAAGTCTTCGCCCGACTATTTTTTCAACCGTATTTCCTATTTCTAATATTTTATCAATATCAATTCCTGTTTCAATACCCATTTCATCCAGCATAACGAGTAAGTCTTCCGTAGACACCAAACCAACGGAATTCGGATCTTTGTAATAATATTTTCCGGTTCCGGAAACGGGAACACCGTCAACAAAATTAGCCGGTTGTCCCCCGATGCCTCCTATGGTGGATTCAAAACGTGTAACTCCGGCTTGTAAAGCTGCCAGAACATTGGCTAAACCCCAACCTCTTGTTGTATGAAAATGTGCAAGATGCAAGGATGTATCGGGAAGCGCATCCAAAAGCATTGAATAATATTTATAAACTCTGTCGGGTGATGCGGAACCGTCATGATCGGCATGTTCAATATCATCGGCACCGATATCCAACCATCTTTTGGTAAATATAACGGCATCTTTCATTTCGGTTGGACCTTCAATCGGACATCCCCAAATGGTACTTACCGTTCCGTTAACTTTGATGCCGGCATCATGTGCTTTTTTAATATATTCTTCACTCATCTTCCAATAGTCATCATGTGATAAACCGGAGTTTTTATATTGATGAGATTCACTGGTAGAAACCATCAGTAAAATTCTGTCGGGTCCCCAACCTTCTTTTTTAGCTTGAATTGCTCTTTCGATGGCACGTTCTCTGATTGTAACGGCTGTTATTTCTACATCATCAAGTTTATCTTTTAATTTCTTGCTGTTCCGGATGCTTTTCATTAAATTATCAGCATCTTTAAATTGCGGCATCCCTTTGGGATTTCCGAAGTTCGTGACTTCAATTTTTTTAAATCCAGCAAGAATAAGTTGTTCCGATAACCAAAGTTTTGCTTCGGTATCGATAAACTTTTCTTCATGTTGAAACCCGTCTCTGACGGTAATATCTCCTAATTCTACTTTTTTGGGATATTGCATGGTATTATTATATTTGTTATTAATTTTACAGTATTGAATTAACAAAGATAGTATTTTTTTGTAATCAGAATGTGTCTCTTTTATGCATGATTTAAAACTTTCTGTTTCAGAAGTCAATCAAATTTATAAAGAATTAAATTCGGTATCCGGCTTTGATTTCAGTAATTATGCTTTTTCATTTAAAATGAGGAAAATAATTTTATTGATGCATAGTCTGAAAATTTTAAATATAGAGGATTTTATTTTTCGTTTACAAAATTCACAACACACCGTTTCGGAATTTGTTAAATCGATGTTTGTCTCTTATTCCGAAATGTTTCGAGATGCCGAAATGTGGAATTATTTGCAAGAAAAGATTTTTTCAAAATTACTTTTAAAGAAAGAAGTAAAAATCCACATTCCGTATTGTGTAACAGGTGAAGAGTTATATTCGTTGATGTTTTTTTCGGGATTGTACAAATCAACCCATATTTCTATTTTAGTTTCACATCCGCTTTCCGAAAATGAAGAACTCATTAAAAATCGTATTTTTACACAGAAAGATTTAAAAGCATGTCAAAAGAATATAGAAATTCTTGATTTTGTTAAAAATACAGAAGATGTTTTTGCAGGACATACGAATCAGATGAGAGTTAATCATATTTATCGAGGAGAATTAAACTTTGAATATTGTAATGTTTTAAATCAACAACATATTGCAGAATTTGATTTGGTTTTATTTCGAAACAGAATAATATATTACAATGACGATTTGCAAACCGAGGTTCTGAGAAAAATAAGCGGAAGCATGAATAAAGGCGGATTACTTATAATCGGTGAAAAAGAAACTTTAGGACAAATGTCCGGAAAATATAAAAACCTAAAGTCAAATTTATCCGTATATAAAAAGAGAATTTTTTAATGCAACAAAGATATATCATCATAGGCGGTTCTGCCGGCAGTTTTAAAATTGTTACGGAAATTTTGGAAGCAATTCCGAAACACTTTCCGTTTGCTGTTATCTTAATTTTACATCGTTTAAAACATATTAAAGAGGGTTTTACCGATGCATTAAGAATTAAATCTCTATTACCTGTTTCAGAACCCTTTGATAAAGAAAAAATTATTCCCGGCAGAGTGTATATTGCTCCGGCAAATTATCATTTGTATATAGAACCGAATAATACATTTGCACTTTCTGCGGAAGAAGTTGTAAATCATTCCAGACCGTCAATTGATGTGACACTTAGTTCCGCAGCATTTTCCTTAAAAGAAAAAATGACGGGAATTGTATTGTCGGGTGCTAATAACGACGGGGCTGCCGGATTAAGAGATGTGATTAATTACGGCGGTACGGCAATTGTTCAAGATCCTGAAGACGCAGCTGTTCCTACCATGCCTGAAGCAGCTTTAAAACTTTCGGGAACGAAAAATGTTTTATCTTCGCAGGAAATTATTGAATATATTAAAAATCTAAATTTCGAATTGTAATGTCTAAAAATCTTGTCCGAAAAATAGTTGCGACTGTGTTTTTTATTTTATCTGTATTCCTTATATGGCAATTATTTATCGTAAATCCTGAATATCAGAATAATAATAAAATGACAATCAAATTCGGAGCATTGTTCTTGTCGAATTTATTTTTATTTGTTCTGACATATACGTTTCAAACAGAAAAAATAATTGAAAAAGAAAAAAAAATCGTTAAACAAAAAGAAAAAAACTTTGATGATATTGAAGAAGAAAAAGTGAGTGATACGGAATTGAAAATTAAAAGAATTATTTCAGACTCGGAAAATGTTTCATCGGACAAAAATTTTTATGAAGAGTTGTTAAAGATTTTTTCAAAGGAATTTTATATTGTTCAGGGGCTGTTTTATGTTAAGGGAAAAGATAAATTTAAAATGTCGGCAAGTTATGCGATATACGGAAATAAAAAGATTAATGAATTTTCGGAAGGACAAGGAATTCCCGGGCAGGTTGCTAAGGATATGAAAATAAAGATAATTACGGATATCCCTGAAGATTATATTAATGTTGTTTCCGGATTGGGTGCTTGCTCTCCTCAAAATCTTCTTTTTATCCCGATTGTGTCAGCGAATGAAACGATTGCTTTGATAGAAGTTACGGCATTTGATAAGTTCCCGAATGATTTGGAATTATATTATAGTGAATTAAATTCTGCACTGGTAAAAAACATGAAACATCTATTATAAAAGCATAA
>Ga0164318_10004341_pt1 | contig 13616 bp, 14 predicted proteins | sample GuaBasSedimGuay9_FD_113734 | JGI IMG/M metagenome (GOLD analysis project Ga0164318, IMG submission 113734) | Subseafloor sediment microbial communities from Guaymas Basin, Gulf of California, Mexico - Guay9, Core 4571-4, 0-3 cm | ecosystem: Environmental > Aquatic > Marine > Hydrothermal vents...
CGAGCTTGCTCCGCAGACCTTAATTGCATCCTTTGACCTTGTTTCTGCAACTGGTCTATGCCAGAGCCTGCAAAATAATTACCTAGCGTTTGTTGGCCTCGCAAACTATCAGCCACCCCTTGCATATTGGCAGTGTTATTTGGGTCATCAGGTGGAGAAAGGCCTAATATGGCTTCAATAGAGTTCATTGTGTTCTCCTACCGTTGGCCGCTCATGAAATCACCATAGCCGCGTAATGCCCTTGCTCTTGCTTCTTCAGCAGAAGCATAATCTTCCTGCGCTTGACCAAGTTGCATAGCCCCCATGACCTTATCAGCACCAGCGCTTAGATGTTCAAGTGGATTAGCCGCCGTGTAAATCTGGTTACGGGTAGTTTTACCCTCAGGCGACGGTGTTTGGCGTAGCTTATCAGCATAGCTCATTTGGTCGGCATGAAGTTTAGCCAGTGCATCAGGGTCGCTTGCTATAGCGGCTCTTAATGCTTCAGCTTCGGCAGGGTCTAAAGTTGCTAGATAATCCTCCCAATCACTCATGGTCAGCCCGCCAGATGAAGTAGGTTGCCCTGTCACCGCGCCTGTAGGTTGTAGCCCCTGAGGTGCTTGGAGTCCTAAATTAGTATTCTCAATCATTTTATCGCTCCGTAATCTACGTAATCAAAACCTTGTGCATTCGTGTAAACAGCAGCAGGGTATAGTTTCTTAACTTCATCAGCCATATAGCCGACGGATGCTTCGCCCCAAGTGTACACCCACTCGTAGACATTAAGCCCCATCTGATGACCTATTTTCTTAATTTTAGTTTTTAGCCTTCTGTCAGACATCATGAACATGCTTGCGCCTGTGCCAGCCAAACTGCCTAGCCCTGACATCATGCCTTGGCTCTGAGCTTGGCCTGCGCTGTAGGCGTCTAATGCACCGCTATATTGGTTCTGCGCCGCACCTGAGAAGTCTACAGGAGCCGCCATGCCCGATGAATTAAACTGAGGCGCGTTAGGCATAGCCACTTGTTGGCCGCTAATTAGCGCGTTAATCTCGTTTAAACTAGCTCCGCGTTTCTGCATCTCTTCAGCAATCTCTTGCTGACGTAATGTATTTTGGTAATTCGACTGTGTAAGCGAGTTAGCAAAATTCTGCTGGTTGTAATTCTGATTCGCGCCGTACATTTTGGCAGTCTGGTCAGTATTAAACCCTTGCGACTTCATTGCGCTGTCGAAATCTTGGTTATAGCGGTCAGATTGCATACCGAATTGACGTTGAGCTTCTTCGCCTCCTCCCATGATAGCGCCGTATTGAGCTTGTTGGTACGCATCAGTTTTAGAACGGTTGAAGTTCTCCATCTCCTGATTCCACGCAGGGTCGTTAGGTCTTAAACCTTGTGCAACCATCTGTGCTTCTTTGTTATCTTGTGCTTGAGTCCATTGAGGGTCTAAACGTGACGCAGACCTATCATATATCGCATCTTCAGCTCTATTTCTAATGGCTCCTACGCCTTGACGGTTATCATCAGCCGCTTGAAATTGGTCTAGCTCCAGCCTATTACCTTGTTGGTACTCAGGCGTACCTCCAGCTTGGGAGAATTTATTCCAATCAATAGCTTCGCCAAAGTCACCCTCTGCTCTGCCCATCATGGACTCACCTAGCTCAGACCTTCCTGCTTGAAGCCCTATTTGAGAGTCAATAGCACGTTGGGCATCTGGGGATACGTTAGTATCTTGTGACCACTGTGTTACATACTGCTCTGAAGCTGGATCCCAAACCGCATCATTAGACCACTCAGTACTGCTCCAAGGCGTGTATTGATTAGGTCTATTAGCATACGTCTGGGATGCAAGGTTTTCCTTATTGGATTCCCCTGTAGCCTGCGCTGCCGCTGTGTAGTCTGGCGCTGCTGGTGCGCTACCTTTCTTACCCATGTTTCTATCCTCTAAGCCAAGAAGGAAGCGAGTTTCCGCCTCTTGGCAATGTAAAACCGCTGGTCTGTTGTTGCTGTGGTGCGGGAGTATCAGGGCGTCCCAGCTCTTTCCACTGGTCGTAGCCTCTTAAATCTGCGGCGCTTCCCCCTGCATTACTAGGGGTATGCGTCATGTGCGCCATACCCTGCGGTAGCGCATTATTAGGACTGTTGATGGCATTACTTCTACGTAATTGCGTTGCATATCCGCCATACGCTTGTCGTTGCGATAGCTCTTTCCGAGCATTTTCCTTTAGCATATTACCGTAGTCGTTATACTCATCACGGCTAGTAAAATTACCTTTTATCGCGCTTTCATCCCCGCCTACAGGCGCTAACTTATCTAATGCTCGGCGCTGGCTGGGGCTGATAAAGTTCTGTACGCCTCCAGCAGGGGCTTGCATACGCTGTTGCATAGCGGCTGCCTGCGCTGGTGGTGCTTGTCTAGGAGGCCTAGCTACATTAGCGGGGGGCATTTGGCGTTGCTGTTGTTGAGGCGCGCGCTGCTGTTGCCACGCTTGACGTTGAGGTGCTTGTTGTTGCCACGCTTGACGTTGAGGTTGCTGGCGTAGCGCCGCGGCCATTGAATTAGGCTGTTCCATGTTTATCCTCTCTTAAAAACCTACAATCGGCTTTTGTCATCAGGTATACGATGTAATCAACACCTATATCAAACGCATCTTTAATTCTAGTATGCTCTTTAAAACCGAACGTCTTATTTATTCGGATCGCTTTTTCGTTATTTGAAGGTGTTAAGCCAATAAGAAGCTCTCTACCACACGTATTAAACACGTAGTCTGCAACCTCATACTGTAAATTTCTTAAACACATTATGTTCTCTACCCCTACGTGGCACTGTACTGATGTTTTTGTCCACTGGTCTAGTAGAATAGCCCCTACAGGCTCTCCCTCTTTCTCAGCAACTATGCCTTTAGTATCTTCACAAAATATTGGGTCTATAAGGTCTTTAGCCCACTTACCATGTTTTGCAAAACTAAAAGCCACATACATCACAATATGCCACCCCCTTCCATAATCAATTCACACCCTACATAAGATAACTCACTGGTGGTCTGCCCGCTTATGGCAATAGCGATGTGTCGTCCTATGCCTGTAGCACCTATAGTTTCAAAGTACTGCTGCGCAGTACCTTCCCACGTATCTGTACCCCAAATAGCAGCGTCAAAAACAGTCTCATCGGCGGTACTGTACGGCGGTACTTCGTTATATTCAGTCAAATCAAAATCAAACTGTACCTTAGCTAAATACGAGGGTTGCGCGCCCCCCACCCATGACGGTCGGAGGAATTGCGGCCTTTTCCAGTTCCCCGCTGACCCAAAGTCTGAATAATGAGTCAATAAATTAAACTTAATTGCTTCGCTGGTACTGCCATCTAGACTAGCATTATCAGTAGCGCCTTCTAGCCGCATAACGCGACCGTCTGACGTACCGAAGAAGAAGCCCGATACACTTTTATCCATGCAGACAATATCAAGGTGTTTAAACATGCTCCACCCGCCCGTATTGATGTTAACTACGAACTGTATTGGCGCTTTATTTAATTCAGTGGCTATTCTAGGAACGGATACTATCGCGATATTCTCTGCGGGGGCTATTTCTATCGACCATCCATACTCGTCTAACGATTTACCCATCTCGGCTCTGATATATCTCGTTATGTTGCTTGTTAACTCTGCTTCAGAGGTGTATACGCTTGAATTTTGTACTAATTCTGACAGTTTGACTATGCCTCTAGAGGCTAACACAACAACGTCGCCACCCCAATCAGACATAACACGCCTACCTTCAGGTACTGCGCCTACAAACCACCTACCTATAAGATGCAAATCGGCTGCTTTCGTCGGGTTTATACCCTCCCACACAAGTACATCGCCCGACGAGGATACTTGCACAAAGCGGTCATTCATGCCGTCGCCATCATCTATTGTCCAAGTTGTATTCTGGACTAGGTGGCCGCCTTTCATAAACCTGTTCCCTACGTCCATAGGGGTTATATCCCCTGTTAGGGATAGGGGGTCTAAGAACCATCCAGTAGCTGTCCCCCGCTCTACAAACCAAATACGCCCTTGCCACTCACATACCTGCACTAGGTCTTCAGCAAGGGGTTTAGGATTACCTGTAAAGTTGGCTAATGTCCAAGTTGTACCGTCAAATATGTAGTATCCGTTGGCTTCGTCACACACAAGCAAGAAATGGTCGCCTCCTACATTAGTGTAGTTGACATAGGATATCCACCCTGCAGCGCCTCCTTTAACCGGCCAAGCGTGAGCTAAGGTGTGCGCGCCTGCGCCACCTGCTGTTATATCGTAAATGCCGCTGCTGGTGGCAGCAAACATAAAGTCAGAACCCCCTCCAGCAATGACAGAGTTATAATACATAATAGTACGTACAGCACCATTAATAGAGTCGTTATCAGGAATGTTAGTAGCAAACTCTTTCGTGCCGGTTCTTACCCGCGCACCGTATTCGCCAGCAATAAAGTTATTTAACCATATCGCGCCTTCAACACCAATCTCTCCGCCTTCACCCCCAGCATGTAAGCTGTTCGCTATAATGCCTTTAGTAGGCGCAGAGATGCCGACAGCTTGTGAAGTTTGTCTCTGTGGAGGGCGCTTACGCCTTACCGCTACCATACTTACCTACCAAAGTTAGTATCAGGAGTATTGCGGTAAATGTCTAAATATGGCAAGCCTCTGCCGCTATTAGCCGCATTTAAGATAGGCGCGCTGGTTTCTTTGCCGTCCCACGCGTCTAATGACCGTGTGTACACTGTACTCGCCGCAGTAGTGTCCAAACCTTTAGCTTCTAAATACCGGAGTTTTAGAAGCCTTTCAAACATATAGGGTTGGAACAGTACGATATCTGACGGCTTATTAAGGGTATCGCTAAACTGGTCTGCCATCCCTTCATCTAACACCCAATTAGTTGACACATACTCAAACGAGATGTGAAGCCCTTCGGGTGGCGGTTGAGGGTAAAGCCAAAATTCGTTCTCTACCTGCCTGAAAGAGGCGTATATTGTGTGGCTAACTAAATCTCTGCCTTCAAGATATGTCCAATCTTGAGGGCTAAGAGAGCCTCCTACCGGCACATTGTTGGTGTTATCCCACCCTGTCTGGTCAATCATGTATGAAAAATCAGCAGGGAGGGGGTACTTACCTGAGTCAGCAGCTTGGGTGGTTATAGAGTGCGCACGTGTTAAAACCTGCCACGTGCCGTCTTGTATAATCTCATTACCGGCGGCGTTAGCTAAAGAGATAAGCTGTGCAAAAGTAGCATCAGCAGCAGAAAAAACGTCGGTTTGCTTTTGCAATCCTACCTCTACCGCTACCTGATTAACTATGTCATTTACTGACTTAAATCTAGCCATTATGTTCTCCTACACGGTTTTGCGCTTTCTCTTTCTGGGCGCTGGTTTTTTCACTTCTTCATCTACTATCGCTATCTCTGGAGCAGATACGGCTTGTGCCGCCAATACTTGCTCTAGTTTAGCCTCTAAAGAAGCTATTTTTTCATCCCTAGTAGCCAATTCAGCTTGTAATTTAGCCTCTCCAGCGTTGCCTTTAGTCTGCTCTAGCCATGCTTTTGCCTTAGTTTTCAACGTGTTAATCGCCATAAACTTAGATGCAGCGTTGTCATTAAGCTCTGCAAGCTGTTCAACTGTTTTTACATGGTAAAAACTAAGCTCCTCAGCTTGTGAGCGTGAAATCAGCGACCATTCTGAAAGCGGTGTGCCATCAGTAGGAACTTCTACACGTTGTTTAAACGCGTCGTAATGTTTGGGGAATCGTTGTTTATCTGCGAAACTCGCTGGTCTACACGCGCCTCCTGTTCGACTACCTAAGATTTTAATGTCGATATACTCGACATCATCATAGATTGGTCGTCCTTCGTCCTTACTCTTCGCATCATTCATGCGGGGTTTGACAAAAAACTTAACCAATAGCTGATCGTCTTGAGTCTGCCTGTTATTCGGGTCGAAATCTTGGTGGTTGTATTCAGCGGTTTGCACGATATTTTCTCCTAGTTAGTAACATAGCCAGCGCCCATATACTCAATGGTGAGCTGCCCGTTGATTGGCGCTATAGTAGTGCCGAGTAAAACCCACCCCTAGTGATACTGTATCACCAACGGTTAAAGGTGCTAAACATCCTTAAAAAAGTTGGTAGGCAGTACAAGTACTGCCCCCAAGCTGTTTAAACACCCGACTTAAGCGTTGACTTCCCAACCATCAGCTAATACTGACAGTGTTGAGTTGCCGATAGCAGTAATTTGCCCATCACCGTTAGCACTTGCGTTACCAAACTGGATTACAGCCTCGGGCAATGTGCCTATAGCACCCGCACCTAAACCACTCCCACCAATGTGCTGGCTTATCTGAGCTGCTCGTGCGCCCCCGTGTTGGTCTAGCAAGGTAAACTGTTCTGGTGTACCTACTACCGCGCCTTCATTCATGTTAATGCCTACACCGCAGGCGCATGAGCCTGCTAAGTTAGCACCACCATTAAAATCAGCCGCTGTAACTTCTGCTTCTCTAGCAGTTACGGCAGTATCATCAATAAAAAATGTTGGTTCGCCCATGATTTTTCTCCTTCAAAGGTGAAAAGGGGCTTTCGCCCCTATTCGTTTACTTACTACGCGTTACCATCCCAACGACCTTGGAACATACGTCCCGAAGTAGTTAAATTTCCAGCCCAACCAATTATTTGCACTTCTGCATCTTGGTTAGTTGAATATCTACGGTTAGGAGATAAAGGAACCATGTTACGAGCGCTATGTGGTCGATAGTGCAGGTAGCTAGTGTTCAAGAAGTAAGCCGTGCCTGTTGGCGCGCCGCTACCTAATGTACCGTTATAGATACCACCATCTAACACAACATCAGCATCCATGAACTTGATGCTGCTAAAGCCCGCATCGCCCATGTCTGTATTACTGAAGCGTTGTTGTGCTTGTAGCACACCTAGATATGATTCCCATGCCACAGCGTCAGCCATGATAAGGTCAGGTCGGTCTTGACCACGAACCAAACCAGCCCATAAGCTGTTCCAATCCGCTAGTAAAGTTGTAGCGTCGACAGAGTTTTTCACGGCATTTTGCCAGAATGTGAAAGTTGCTCCGTCGATACCACCATAAGGTGCTGCTGTAGGGTCTAAAGGAATTGCAGCGTTTAAACCGTCAATCTCTTTACCGCCAGCGCCAGTACCATCTGAGTACAAACCACCTGTGATTAAGTTAGAAAGCGTTGATTCAGCAACAGATAAGCGACTTTCCATTAAGTCAATCATTTGCTCACGGCCAGCATTTTGAAGCTGTTCGAGACCAGAGATGATGACAGGAACTGCTGCCTGTTTGATGTCGTATTCAGCCGCAGAAATTACGTCTGAAACACCAACAGGTAGTAAATCGTAACCTGAATACCAGCCTGCATTTGTGTTCTCAGCAAAAGATAACTCTTGCATGATTTTGTGACCGCCAGAGAAAGTTTTAATCTTCCCCCGAGTCGATAAACGCTTAAGGATAGCGTTGTTGTTTGTAACATTGTCCGCAATCTTACGGCTACGGTTTTCAATCGTAGTAGCTAAGATGTCGGAGATGTTGGCGTTAGCGAAAGCCATAATAGTTCTCCAAAAAGATTAGATAAAAAATTTATTTTTGCCTTCCTAGCCTGCATTTACGCTGGGGCTATCTAGCCGTATCTAAAACTTGGGGTCTATTAAGCCTGCTTTTACACTGGGGCTAAACCTAGTTTTATGGTTCGACTATACCACACTTTTAGCCTTGTGCATCCCAAAGTTGTGATAATTCATCATGTAGCGTCAAACCACCTGCACTGCCGCCTGTGCCGCCTTGCTTGCCTGCTATGCTAGAGGCTGCCGATTCTTTAGCACTAATATCAGCATTTGAGCCTAAAATCTGCTGTGTTTTAGCTCTGCCTTGCATGACCTTGGCAATCTCAGGGTTTAAAGCACATGCTCTCTCATACGCTTGGTCTAGCGTCAGCGGTCTGCCTTGTTTTTCAGCTACTTCGATGATGTCTGCCATATCAAGGCGCACATCAGTGAAGAACTCAGCTTTAGCACCAAAGGCTTCTACTTCGTTGTTTATGTTCTGATTTTGTTGGTGTAGGGTGTTCTGTTCGGCTTGATTAATCCGATTAAGCAGGTCGTTTACAGGCGCCATACGCTCGTTTAAACGTGCTTCCATAGGGTCTACTGCTGGTGGTGCTGCACCTGCCAAGGCGCTATCTAACATCCCGATATCTACACCATAATTCTTAACAAATCCCGCTAGCTGGTTAGCTTTTTGTTGTGGCGACCCCATACGCATTGTAGTCATGGTTTTCATTAGCTCTTCAAAACCTACAATAGGATCTTGAACACCTTCTGCCGCTATGACAGATGAAAACCTAGTCACCACATCACTAAAACGCTCACCTGTTTTGCGAGACTCTGCGCCCTCTTGTAAGGCTTTCGATATCTCTGTCTCTCGTTTGTTTATCTGCTCTCGGATAGCAGTGGGCGTGTTTGCCCATTCTTCTCGGGCTGCGGGTGTCCAGCTTGCAGGGGCTTTGTCATCTCCCCCTTCATGTCCTGTGTCTGTGGGTGGGGTGGATTCTTCTCCTTGAACCTCAGTGCTTGGCGTTTCCGCCGTTGTTTCCTCTTCTGGCGTTTGTTCTGTTTCATCAGTGGGGGTTTCCTCTACTGGTGCTTCTGCCTCCTCTACTTCAGGCGTATCTTCTACCTCAGCTAACGCATCTTCAAATTCTTCACGCATTGATTTATCTTCACTCACAGCTATCTCCCGAATTGTCTTAAAGTTTGGTCAATTAATTGTACTCGCTCACGTTTTGCTTCCCGCGTTGTGCCTCGCATATCAGCCTCACGTTTTTTCTGTGCGTTGTCTAGGTAATCTTTACCATAGTCACGACTATCTGTTACACCATGCTTGGCATTATGCCTGCGTAGCTTGCCTCTGTCGTCTATCACTGTGCCGTCGATAGGTGACACGAACGACTCGATATCGCCATGCACTGCTGCACCCCCTCGGTCTGGAGTTTGATACTCCTCCTTCGGTACTAGCTTGTTCTGTGCGCTATCCCATACAAAACTAGGCATCACTACTGCCTGAGTCGTTTTTTGCAGCGTTATTACGTTTATCCTTCTCCATCTCCATGTTCTTCTCAATTATTTTCACGCCCGCATCAGCACGTTTAGTAATTTTGAGCTTGGCGATGTCGATTTTGCCTTTCAAAATCTCTTTCTCCATCTCAGCGCTTACCCCTGCTTCTTGCTGCTCGGCGTTAATCTGGCTGGTGAGTAATTCTGTCCTTACATCAGCATCCATTTTAGCCCCGAGGATCTGCATCTCAACTTGTGCTTCAAATTCTGCTTTTTGCATATCAAACTGCATTTCCATCTGCTTAGTCTCGATATCAGCCTGTTTATCATCTGCCCTGACTTGCATTTCCATCTGCGCACTAAGTTGTAGCTCCTGTTGTTTAGCCTGCGCCCGCATTTCTTCGAGCTTGATTTGTATTTGACCCCTGATTTCTTCTGGAGACGGTTTCTCATCTTCTTTTTGCTGCTCAGGTTGCTGCATGACCTCGATGGCTTTGTCTAGCACACCCTCGATGTCGCTTGCGCCTTTGAACCCTGCCATTGACCACTTGAGCATTTCAAGTAGGAACGGTGTAGACCTTGGGTCTTGTTGCACTAAGGGGCTTGCCGCTTGTAAGAACGTACTAAGCCCGTTTAAATACCCTGCGCGCTCTTCTTTGAGTTGAGCGTAGTCCATCTGAGCTAACTGCTCGGGTTTGATGTTAACCCTGAATGACATCTGCTCTGGATTCTTGATTAACTCTACCGCTGGCTGTATTAGCTCCTTATCCAGTGAGAACTGCATATTCGACTGCTTAACTATTGTTTCAGCATCAAAATGCTTCGCGATAACCTCTGCTTTAAGTTGCATTAAGTTACTTGCGAACTTCGCAAACTCTTCCTGTAACGCCTGCACTCGAGTAGAGCCGAAGGAGGCTTTGATTTTAGATTGCCCCACACCTTCGTACTGGTTATCAAGTGAACCACGCATGATGTCAGACATGCCTGATACCTGCTGTAGCAAGCCGATGGTCTGGTCACGCACGACGATTAGCTTATCGAGGGCTACCACAATATCCGCTAACGGAACCCAATCAATCTGACCTTGTAATCCCCCTTTCTCAGCGAACATAGCCCAGTTATCCACAGGAATGAGGTCATTTTCCACCCCTTCTTGGAATATTCGTTGGACGCCATCGGCTGATTTGTCGTACACCCCTATGACCTTGACTGCTTCAGTCAGGATAGAGATTCTGGTCTGTAACACATCAATCTCGTTGTACAGGTCTTGTGATAGGTGATAGTCAGGCGTCGGCTTATAGAGCTTAGTGACCTGATTTGCCAGCATAAAGGGCGGGCAAGGGTAAAAATTCTGTAATTTCAGTGGGTCATCTTGAGATTTGAGTATCTTAGGGTAGCCTTTCGAGTACCAGCAGACTTTCCGCTTCTCTTTGTCCCATATCTCCCACACTTCTGCTTTCATCCACGGCGAGTCCTCTTCTGGGTCGCCCGCAGACTTATCATCTGTGTTTGCCACCATCTTCTTGAGCTGGATGTTATTCGCCGCGTGGTCGCCAAACTTCTCCTCAACCTCATCCTTGGTCAAATATGACCGGAACGCTATCCACGGCAACTCTGCAAAGGTTCTCCCCCACCCCCACAGCACATCACCCCAATAATAGTAATCAATCGGGGCTGCTTCGCTCTGTATTTGCTTCTCCTCGCCATTTTGGATGACTTCTACATCATAACGTACCCTAGCGGTTCCTAAGCCCGTCAGCAGCCTGTCAGACAGCGTAGCGTTGAATATCGAGTCATAACTCTCACCATTGTTCATCACATCCGACCGCAGTAGCCTCTCCATCATCTCAGCCGCTACCCTACCCACGTCATCAGCACCTGTTGTGTCTGCTCTAGACACGTCTACACGCGGTACTTGACCGTAAAGCATTGATATTAGGGTGGTTACGTTGGAGTTGAACAGATTAAGGCGGAAACCTTGGGGGTTGGTGTTATTTAACGAGCGTTTGTTCTGGTTTTTTCTATCGTCGAGGTATCTGGAGACTATTTCATCTGCTTGCTTTTGCCACTCTTCCAGACGTTTGCTGGCGGCGGTCATCTCAGTCATCCAGTATTTATACTGCTCTCTGGGTGTGTCGTCGAAGTCTTTTCTAGACTCTAAAGGTGCAGTTTGGTCGTCAGCCATGTCAAATCCTCATTTTTTGTATTGACAGCTTCGGTGCGTTGCTGTCTCTGTCAGCATAAAGTTCGTCTAATGTAAACCCTTTTGGCTTAAATTGCGACACCTTGGCCGTTTTGTACACTTTGTCAGGGTCGGGAATGTCCAGCGATGTCCTGACGACTAGTGATAAATACCTGAACGCATCTGCGCTATGGGATGACCAATCATGCTTCGGTGTCGCTGCGAAGCTCTTTGTCTGAGCGTCATAGTTGCGTCTGTAGGCGCGTAGCGCTTCTAAGCCCTCGTCTGCTTTCTGGTCGAAGTAGCATAGCGGTAGCACTAGCCTTGCCGCGTCTATCCCGTGCTGGAGTTTCAGCGAGGGCGTTATCTTGCACGGGAACTGGTTTATTAAGAACTGCTCGATGGTCGATCTGCCCGTTTGCAGTGTCTTGGCTCTAGCGTCGTGTGGCAGCCATATCGTGTCGTACACGTAGGGTAGGCTATGTAAGTGGTCGAAGTAGTGCTGTAGAGGCTGTGAGTGGGCTTCATAGTGGTCTATGATGGCTAACCCGTCGGGCTTTATCTGCCAGAACCAAAAAGCGGTCGAGTCGGTGAACCCGAGGTCACAGGCAGCCGAGACAGGGAAGTTAGGGTCGTACAGGGATTGCCTAGCTGTTTGTTGGTTCTGCTCGATCATGTTGATGATGCTGGCGTAGTACGTACCCAAGACCGCCGCCTCGAACGAACACTCTAGCTCTTGCTCGTACTGGTCGTCTGACATCTGCGCCTTCATCTCGGTCAGGTCTTCTTGAGTCAGGATGTTGGTTGTTGATGCCTTGAGGGTGAGTTGGAACCAGTTGGGGTCTTCCTTGGCGCGCTCGTTTATGCGGTAGTAGTGGTTCTTGCCTTTAGGCGTCCCGATGAATACCGCCCACCCCTGCCGGTCGGCTAGTGTGGGTAGGACGACCTCTTCCCACAGGGTGGGTCTGGCGTCCCCAATCTCGTCGATGACCACACCATCAAGGTATATACCACGGAGGGTGTCAGGGTTGTCTGAGCCGTAGAGGGTTATCCAACTGCCGTTGATGAGTTTGACACGTAGCTCTGACTCTCTGATGTCTTTGTCTGAGTTGATGAACGGCCGCGCTGCTTCTTTGAGATACGACCACGCCACGTCCTTCGCTTGGCGATAGAACGGGGCAATGTAAGCATAGCGGGCGTCTGTCTTTGGTGTGTAGAGGGCGCGGATGAGTAGCTCGTTTACAGAGGCAACGGTTTTTCCACACCGCCTGTGCGCCACGATGCAAGCAAACCGTTCTGTCCTCTGGTGGAAGTCGAGGAATTGTGGGCGGGGCTTGTAGCTTAACTCAGCCATCAGTGAGGGTGGTAATGGTCGGCATTGACTCGTGCAGCCTTGACTCGTAGGTTTTTGGTAGTTTGTCTAGTGTGCCTTGTGGTAGCAGTTCATTGTTGATGGTGATGTTGATACCGCCTGTGTGATTGTCTTGGGGTTGGTAGGTTCCCGACATTTTGTTAATTGTGTCGATTGCCGTGACTGAGATGTTAGGTCTGTTTTGCTCGTTGTCTAACGCTATGCGCCACAGGAAGGCTTTGCGGTGGTCTACGGTTGCACCGTCTATTGCTTGCTGTAGGTGGTAGATGAGGGATGCTAACCGTTTGCCATCTTCGCTGTTGGTGTAGTTTCTGATAGTGGCAGGGTCTACGTTCAGTTGCTTGGCTATGTCTCTAGTGTGCGTTCCTGAGGTATGGAGTCTTACAGCCTGAGCGTTCCGTGGAGGCATCTTGGCTACTTGTGCTGTGATTCTGTTTTTGATGTCAACGAGGTCAGTCTGATATTCGTCGTTTCTCGGATGGTGTTCATTCAGGAGCAATTCGGGTGGAAGTTTCTCTTCTACCATTTCGTCCAGATATTTGAGGGCTAATTTCGTCATGGTTAGACAATAGCATATTTTCTGTATGCTAACCAACTAGTAAGAAAGTAAGAAATTAAGAAAGTAAGTAATTTTACTAGTTGAAAATATGAAAAATGTACGGGTGGAAGGGTACTCGAAAAGCAAGCGGCGTTTTAAAAAAGTTACACACCCTATCAAACCACAATCTCTATATATATCATGGGCTTAGCGTCCTTAAGTCTGTATACATTCAACGCTTTACATACCTTATGTATAGTTAATACTGTTTACATGCTATCTAAGCTGTTGATATTGCTACAGTTTAGCTCGGCGTTGTGCTTACACGGTCAGACTTACTGTAAGCCTGTTTAAACGCCTTAGATGCTAGAGGGGGGGACTAGCACCTGCTGATGCTAGCGAGACGCTCTAGCGGCAAAACAGGCAAAGGTTACC
>Ga0164318_10004342_pt1 | contig 13613 bp, 10 predicted proteins | sample GuaBasSedimGuay9_FD_113734 | JGI IMG/M metagenome (GOLD analysis project Ga0164318, IMG submission 113734) | Subseafloor sediment microbial communities from Guaymas Basin, Gulf of California, Mexico - Guay9, Core 4571-4, 0-3 cm | ecosystem: Environmental > Aquatic > Marine > Hydrothermal vents...
AGCTACACGCTGCATCTGACCGCCGGAAAGTTCACTGACCTTTCTATTTCCGACTCCATACAGATCCACGAGTTCGATGAGTTCTTCCACCTTTTTAATTCGCTCCGCCTTCGGCACACCGCGCACTTCCAGACCGAATCCGATATTTTCCGTCACCGTCATCAGGGGGAAAAGGGCCAGGTTCTGGAATATCATGGCGGTTGGACGACTGTTCGATCCAATCCCCCGCATGTCTTTGCCGCCTATCTTTATTTTCCCTTCACTGGGATCCATAAAGCCTGAAATCAGACGCAGTAATGTGGTTTTACCGCAACCAGACGGTCCTAGGAAACTGAAAAACTCCCCGGCCTGGATATGTACATTTATATCACGAGCTGCGTAAACCTCTCCGAAACGCATGCTGACACCTGACAATTCAACATCTTGCCCCATCCTGTAATTCCCTTGCATGGTTATATTTTTGAGACAATCGTCTCTTTGCGATCATCTGTTTTGTTTGATGATAAAAAGGCCACAGGCCCTGTTTCAGAAAAACTTAAGGAACAGGGTCCGGGCCTTTTTCTCCTGATTTAGGCCGCTTGAAATTTATCTCTGTATTCGGTACGTGCCGGAACAAACCAGGGTGACTCATTGGGATACCACCATAGATTTTCAAGGGCATTGCCTGGATAGGCTTCTTTAAACCCCTGTTTGGTTTTTTCATCCAATAGAGCGTCAACCCCTTTTACAGGGCTGTTGTAACCGGTGGACTTTGCCATGATAGCTCCGGCTTCCGGTGTATAGGCCCAGTTGAGAAAGGCATAGGCCTGTTCCAGGTTTTCGGCATTTTTGACAATACTCATGGAATCAACCCAGGTCATGGCCCCTTCTTTTGGCGCCATGTAAGTCACGGGCTTTCCTTCCTTTTTCATGGTCAGGATAGGACCGTCCCAGGTCTGGCCGATCAAGCAACCATTCTGCAAAAATGCCAGCTGGTGATCCTGGGCATTATTCCAAAACATTTTGATATTCTTTTTCTTGGAGATTAAGAACTTGAGGATTTCGTCATATACCTTACGCATTTTTGCTTCGCTTTCATAGGTATCATACATCCTGTTGGATGGAACCTGGCCTGTTGCATCCAGGTATAATCCGGCACCAATAAATACCGAATGCGGCCTACAGGTCACTTTTTGATTAAACTCAGGTTCCCACATGGTTCCATAGGATAGGTCACCATATTTATAATTCAGTTTATCCGTGTTATAGGTGATCGCCTCTGTACCCCAGTCATAGGGAAGACCTACACGTTTACCATTGATAACACCGCCTTGTTCTTTGGATGATTCATAGAAGGAGGGTTCAAGGTTTTTCAAGTTTGGAATTTTGCTTTCATCAATTGTCTTGTACAATTCAAATTCCATGTGCAGTGCAATTTCGGTCAGGGAGGGCTGGGCAATATCAAATCCCTTGGCGCGGGCAGCACGCAATTTGTTCATGCACTCCTGGTTGGAGGAGTAGTTGGTTACCTTGACTTTGATGCCGGTGGATTTTTCAAAGGCTTTGATGACTTCCGGTTTTGAGTAGTCCGGCCAGGTATAAAGATTCAAGTTGCCCGATGATGACAACGCATCTTTAATAAACCAGGGTCCCATACCGGCAGTGGCATAAACGCCAAGACCCATGGTCGTCGTTTTTTTAATAAATGATCGTCTGGTGATCGCGTTGGTGATTTTTTCTTTTTGACTTGTTTTGTCCATTTTCATCTCCTTAATTAAGTGTGAGTAAAATGGCAATAATAAAACAAATACAAGGAGTGCAAGGCCATTGCATTGTCCCGTCTTACCGGTATTGCACCGGTAGTCGGTAAAATTTTGCCCCAAAAGATTATTTTACAATAGAAGGCCTTTAAAAAACGACAGCCTTTGCATGCTCATCTTTCAGATCATCGATTGTGCAGTCTTCGATGGTGATAACGATATAAGTTACCTAATTCTTATCCTTAGTGCAACTTTAAAAAAATAACTTTGGTAAAAAAATTAGATATCCTGTGAAGTTTAGCCCGGTAGCATTACCTCATTAGTAAATAATTATGAAGGATTCAAGAGTTGATTAAGCCTGAAAAAACTGTCATTAATAGGATAAAAATAATTTTTATGGAGATTTGATTCATGAGTATTGAACCTGGGAAAACAATAGTTGGGTTTGTCGGACTGGGAGTAATGGGCCAAAGCATGGCCGGGCATATCTTGAATGCCGGATATGAATTGCACGTTTATAACCGTACAAAGAGTAAGGCTGAAAAAATCACCTCAAAAGGAGCTGTGTGGGAAGATACCGTAGTTGAGTTGACTACAAAATGCAATGTCATTATTACCATTGTTGGGTTCCCGGCTGATGTTGAAAATGTGTATCTGGGCGACAAAGGTATTTTAAACCATGCGACAAAAGGAACCATTGTTATTGATATGACCACATCCAGCCCGGATCTTGCGGAAAATATTTATGAAAAGGCAAAAGAAAAAGGTATTGACTCCCTTGATGCACCGGTGTCGGGTGGAGATCTGGGGGCTCAAAATGCCAGTCTTTCCATTATGGTTGGCGGGGATAGGAAGGCTTTTGATAAGGCGTTTCCTCTTTTTGAAGTCATGGGTAAAAATATTGTACTCCAGGGAAAATCAGGATCTGGCCAGCATACCAAAATGGCGAACCAGATTGCCATTGCTGCCGGATTGGTTGCCGTCTGTGAGTCCCTTGCCTATGCCAAAAAAGCAGGTCTTGATCCTGAAACCGTTCTTAAGAGCATCGGGAAGGGTGCTGCAGAATCATGGTCATTAAATAATCTTGGCCCTCGAATGATTGCCCAAAATGTTGAACCCGGGTTTTATATCAAGCATTTTATAAAAGATATGAACATTGCTGCTGCTTCTTCAACTCGATTGGGGCTAAAAACGCCGGGACTTGACCTTACCTTGTCTTTGTATAAAAGAATGGCAGACATGGGGTTTGAAAATAATGGAACCCAGGCATTGTTTAAATTGTTTGAATAAAAAACAGTGGAAATACTAGCGGATTACAGCTATTGGGGCCTGTTTTTATCTTCATTTCTTGCAGCAACCATTCTTCCCTTTAGTTCTGAAGTGGTACTGGGGTATCTTTTAACCCATGGTTTTAATCCATATGTAACCGTTCTTAAGGTATGTGGCGGTGTCCTGGGCTGTTCTGTCAATGTGAAATCAGCATAATTTAATACTTTTCTTGACAAGAAGTAAGTTCCTATCCTATGACAAGAACCGGCCGTAAAAATATCAAAGGCCTTTTTCTGGTTGCAGCAATAATATAGAGATGGTTGAATTTTGAAAATAAAAAAGGGGAGGAAGTTAATGACGGATGAAACACCACGCACAGAATATCGGTTCAGAACAGTTGAGGAATGTTACTTTTACACAGAAGGAGAGGAAAAATGAGCGACATCCATTCCACCGAGTATAAATTCCAGCTAAAAGACAGCCTGCTCGGAGCGCAGATGCTTTTCGTAGCCTTTGGTGCCCTTGTGCTGGTACCGATCCTGACGGGCATAGATTCCAACGTAGCCCTGTTTACGGCTGGCGTTGGTACCTTGATTTTTCAACTCATCACCAAGGGAAAGGTACCTGTTTTTCTTGCTTCTTCCTTTGCTTTTTTACCCCCGTTATTCGCAGCTCAGCAGGGACAATTCACTTATCCGGGCATCATGTGCGGTCTGGTGGCTGCGGGCCTGCTCTATATTGTCCTTAGCCTGCTGGTTCGCATTTTTGGGGCCGGCTTCCTGCACCGGCTGCTGCCTCCCATTGTCACCGGCCCGGTGATCATGCTTATTGGCTTAATTCTGGCCCCTGTGGCCGTGCATATGGCAATGGGCCGTGCCGGCGATGGTTCCATCTGGCTGGAACCGCTGGCTCCGTCCATGATCATCGCTGGAGTGTCACTGGCCACCACAGTGCTGGTCTCGTTGCTTGGGAAAAAATGGTTCAAACTTATTCCTATTTTGTGCGGTATTGCAGCGGGCTATGCAACTGCTCTGCTGCTCGATATCACAGGTCTGACTGCCTCCATGCATGCATCCTTCATGGCCACGGCCGTGGAAGGTAAGATTCAGGGTTTGGCTCCAGCTCCCTGGATGGACACCGTGCTGATTGGCTTCGGGGGGTTGGCTGACCGCCCATGGCTGGCCATGCCCAACTTCACTTTACCGACCTGGGATTTTAACGCAATTCTTTTTGTGGTACCCATCGCTATTGCCCCTGCGATTGAACATTTCGGTGATGTATTGGCCATCGGTTCCATTACCGGCAAGGATTATGTCAAGGATCCTGGTATTCAGAATACCCTGCTGGGTGACGGTATTGCCACTTCGCTTGCCAGTATGGTTGGTGGACCGCCAAACACAACTTACTCCGAGGTTTCCGGAGCAGTGGCACTCACCCGTGCCTTCAATCCGGCCATTATGACATGGGCGGCCATTACCGCCATTCTGCTGGCATTTGTCGGCAAACTTGGTGGATTGCTTGGCACTATTCCGGTACCGGTCATGGGCGGCATCATGCTGTTACTCTTTGGGGCCATTACAGTTATTGGTCTGAGTACACTGGTCAGGGCTCAGGTAGATCTCATGGAGCCTCGCAACATGATTATTGTGGCCATCATTATGGTCACCGGTCTGGGTGGCATGGTCCTGAATGTTGGTGTCACCGATCTCAAGGGGATCGGCCTGGGAGCAATCATGGGCGTTCTCTTGAATCTGGTGCTTCCCGGAAAAGACCAGAAAGAAGCCTCTTAAGGCGTAATTGATTTTATAAAAACGCATGTGGCTTCCAGGATTTCATGGAAGCCACATGGTTCGCATACAATGGCGATATTTTTTAAATAATTGTTTTTATTTCGTACCGAAAATTTTATCACCAGCATCACCCAGACCCGGCAGTATATAGCCCACTTCATTGAGACACTCATCAACACTGGCTACATAAATATCCACATCAGGATGCTTTTCCTCCACTTTAGCAATGCCTTCGGGGGCAGCTACCAGAAAAAGGCCTTTGATGATTTTGCAACCCGCCTCTTTGAGAAGGTCAATGGTGGCGATAAGTGTTCCCCCGGTTGCCAGCATGGGATCAAGGATCAAGGCGATTCTTTCTTTCATGGCGCTGGCTGTTTTGACATAATACTGTACCGGTTTTAAGGTCTCTTCATTCCTGTAAAACCCCACTACACTGACCTTGGCAGATGGTATCAAATCAAATACACCATCCATCATTCCAAGACCGGCCCTTAAAATGGGAACAACGGTAATTTTTTTCCCTTTAATTTTTTCGACTTCAACTTTCCCGGCCCATCCTACGATCACCTTTTTTTCCGTGACAAGGTTTTTGGTGGCTTCATAGGTTAAAAGTCGTGCAACTTCAGAGGATAGATCCCTGAAGTCCTTTGTGCTGATGTCTTTTTGACGCATTAGTCCTAGTTTATGTTTTATAAGAGGATGATCCTCTACAAATACAGTCATGATACCTCCTTTATGGGTGTTTTCATGGACAAAAAAAGTCACTTAGGAAACTATTAAAATCACCTGGGCTAGTCAAGCAAATAAGTCTTTATAAAGTCTTATATTGAAATATTTTCATTTTTATGCACAATAGGACGGATGATTCAAACGCCTTATATATCTGTTTGTGTATCTCTTCCTGTAGTAAAATCATATACATACAAAGTCCCAGACCATCTAAGAGAGTTTTGTTCCCCGGGAATGAGGGTGCTGGTCCCGTTCGGAAATAGAAGGGTAACCGGATATATTCTTTCAGGGCAAAAAAATTGTAAGGGATTCAAAGCCAAGAAAATTTTTGATATTTTAGATGATCATCCTTTGTTCCCGGAATCTGAAATTTCTTTTTTCAAGTGGATTGCTGATTATTATATTCACCCTCTTGGAGAAGTCATCAAGACTGCGCTTCCTTCCGGTCTTGACCGCCATGATGTTTCTTATGTTTTTGTTACGCAGCAGGGAAAGGACAGTGCAAATGCAGGCAGGCTTACACCAGGAGAAGAACAGGTGGTTGAATTCATTTTAAAGCGACAGTCCTGCACCTTAAAGCAATTGAAAAAAAACAGCAAAAACACCACAATCAACGCCCTGATCCGCAGGATGGAAAAAGAAGATTTAATCGCTATTTCTGCCATATTAAAAAAAGACGGGGCAAAGATTAAAAAAGAGAAATTTATTCTTCAAAGTGATAAGCCAAACACACGTCTCCGCATGTCAAAAAAAAGAAAAAAGCTTCTTTGCCTGGTGAAAGAAAAAAAAGAGATCTCTTTGACAGGATTAAAAGTACATATTCCTACAGCACCGGCATTAATAAAACCGCTGGCAGAAGCCGGCTATATACAGATTATTCAACGGCAGGTATTCAGAGACCCCTTAGGCGATCCTGTTGAGCCGGATACGCCACCAGAGTTAACATCGGAACAGGAAATAGTGGTCAAAAGGGTGCAGAAAAATTTGAGCCGGGGATTTAAACCCTATCTCTTGTCCGGCGTAACAGGCTCGGGTAAAACCGAAGTCTATATGCGGCTGGTGTGGGATGTGGTTGAAAAGCAAAAGAGCGCCATTGTGCTTGTACCGGAAATCTCTTTGATTTCCCAGACGGAAAGACGCTTCAGGGCAAGGTTCGGGAAAAAAATAGCTGTTATTCATTCCTCATTGACCAAAGGTGAACTTCTGGATCAATGGCAAAAAATTTTATTAAAAAAAGTGAGTATTGTTATCGGGGCAAGGTCTGCAGTTTTTGCACCATTTGAAAATATTGGCATCATTGTTGTGGATGAGGAACATGATTCCTCTTATAAGCAGGAGACAGGCTTAAGATATAATGCCAGGGACCTGGCTGTTGTCCGGGGTAAAATGAATGACTGTCCGGTTGTTTTAGGATCGGCTACCCCTTCTGTACAATCCTATCAGAATGTTGTTGCAAAACGTTTTGAGGAATTAAAACTTAAAACACGTGTCAACCGGCATCCATTGCCGAAGATAGCCCTTGTGGATTTAAAAAAATATAAGGATGTCTGGGGGGATGACAAAATTATTACCCCTGAGCTTTCAAAAGAGATACGAACCTGTCTTGATAAAGGGAACCAGGCATTGATTTTCTTGAACAGACGGGGATTTGCAACGTCTCCGGTTTGCCGGGATTGCGGGAAATCATTATCCTGTAGATATTGTGATATCACCATGACCCTTCATAAAGGGAAAAGTGAATATCGATGCCATCTTTGCGGGTATAGCCAGCCTGTGACTGTCAAGTGTCCTTCGTGCGGCTCTTCAAAAATCAAACCTTTGGGATTTGGTACTGAAAAAGTGGAATCCATGCTGAAAATCATGTTCCCGGATGCCAGGCTTGCCAGGATGGACCAGGACTCGACATCCCGGAAAGGGGCCACCATAAAAATATTGAAGAGTATCAGAAATCGGAATATCGATATTATTGTGGGAACCCAGATGCTTGCCAAAGGTCATGATTTCCCCTCTATTACCCTGGTTGGCATTATCTGTGCCGATCTGTCTTTGAGTCTTCCGGATTTCAGGGCAGGGGAGCGAACTTTTCAGCTTCTTGCCCAGGTGGCCGGTCGTGCGGGAAGAGGAGAGATGAAAGGAAAAGTGGTTATGCAAACCTATAACCCCGAACATTTTATTATTGAGGCCGCTAAAAAGCAGGATTTTTTTGAATTTTTTCAAAATGAGGCGCCGTTTAGAAAGGCATTGCTGTATCCGCCTTTTTCGCGGATGATTCAATTGAAAATTTCAGGAAGCGATTTTGTAAAGGTAAAGAACTATGCAGCCAAAGTAGCAGATGTTTTCAAGACGCTGCTTGAAAATGAAGAAAAACAAAAAAACAGGGTCCAGGTTCTGGGACCTATTGAAGCGCCTATTCAGAAAATTTCCTCGCGGTTCAGGTGGCAGATTCTTATTAAAAGCCCTTCGTCTGCAGTGGTTAATCGTCTGGTAAAATCCATGATGGGTCATCGAAAATTAACTCCTAAGTCAGGGATCAGGCTGATGGTGGATGTTGATCCGTATTCCTTAATGTAGTACGGGCTAAGGAAAATTAAAAAGTTTTCCTTAGCCCGTACAAAGGTAAAATACACCCACCCCGCCCTATCTATAAAGTTTGTTAAAAAACAAATAAGGTCCTAAATTGTCGTAATGCTCATCTGAAGTGAACTCTGCGCTCAGATATTTCCCCTTTTTGGCTTTGACAACAACTTCTTTTTTAACAATTGACTGCTTAGCGTCATCCAGAACAAATTCAAGAAAGAGTTTGAGCCCCGGTAGAATACTTTGCTCAATATTTGTTTTGAGCATAAGGCCTTTGCTGTTCAGCTTTTTTATGATCATTTTGCCGCTGCATTTGATGCCGTTTTTTGAGATAAAGGTGCCCAGCAATTGAGTGTTTTGTGTCGGTTCTATTTTTTTTTCAAGAATAACCATGTAGGAATGTCCGCACCTGCATTTGCATTTCACTTTGGTGCTCTGCCTTCTTAAGTTGTACTCTGAAAGCTGCATACTTTTTTCCCGATTGCATTCGGGGCAGGCAAACTGGGCTGTATCAAGACTGTCGATTAAAATTTTTTGTTCCATTTTCAAACTCCTGTTTCAATTGGAATAGGGGTTTAAAGATTGCCATTGAATATTCATTAATTCATTTTTTATGCCAACGTGGTAAAAAAGTATTTGATCTTAGTGAATTTATTAGATATATTGATATCTGAGTGAAATAAATGATTAGGTTTGGTATGGTTTGTGTTTTTATTTAACATATGGTATTTTTATTTAACTAAAATTATTATATTTAACCACTTATTAAAAGGTCCTTTATGAATCAATCCAATCTTGAGCTTTTTAAGGAACTTAACCCTGAGGCATTGCAGAAAAAATTTCTTAATTCTTTATTAAAAATTCATAATGTTAAAAGAGGTTCCATCTGGATTAAGAAGGAAGAGTCATATCTGTGTATTGAGGCTGCCGGTGCCGAAAGTGAGCAGATTAAAGGGGTTTCTCTGGAGGCCGGGCACCCCAGTATAGTGGGGTGGGTGATTGAAAATAAAAAGATGACCGTGGCAGAAACGAAAAGTGATCGGCGTCACTACAAAGAAGTTGAAGACAAATTAGCTGTTAAAAGCAGTCTGATCCTATGTTTTCCGCTTTTTTTCCGTGATAAAAAAGTTTATGGCGCTGTTCAGATTATTGATACCCTGCCTGAAAAATCCAGTCTCAATCTTGATAAAGTGTATCTGGAGCAGCTTCAGAATCTAGTGGATATCTGTTCTATTGCCCTGAGCAATGCTATTTTATATGCCAATGAAAAGAAAAAGACCCAGAGTTTAAAAACAGCATTAAAAGAAGTAAAGAATGAAAATGTTATCATTGGTCAGAGTCCTGAATTTAAAAAATGCCTGGATCTTGTAAAAAGCTATGCAGGTACGGAGTTCCATGTGTTGATCACCGGTGAGAGCGGTACAGGAAAAGAACTGGTGGCTGAAAAAATTCATAAATCAAGCATGCGAAAGGATAAGCCTTTCCTGGTACAAAATTGCAGTGCCATTCCTGAAACACTTTTGGAAAGTGAATTATTTGGATATAAAAAAGGCGCATTTACAGGGGCTGTCCGGGATAAGATAGGGCTTTTTGAAGCGGCTGATGCTGGGACCGTTTTTCTAGATGAGATAGGGGATATGCCCATGAGTATCCAGGCAAGTTTGCTCAGGGTGCTTCAACAAAATGAGATCAAACGCCTGGGTGAAACAAGCGTCCGGCATATCGATGTAAGAATCGTTGCCGCGACTAACAAGGATATCAAGCAGATGATTGCTGAAAACAGTTTCAGACAGGATCTGTTTTACCGCTTGTCTGTTCTGCCTGTTCACCTGCCGCCGTTAAAAGAAAGACGCGAAGATATCCCTTTGCTGGTGAAACATTTTCTTGAAAAAGAATCTTTAAAAGCAGGAAGTGTTGAAAAAAAGGTGTCAACAGAGGCCATGCAGTCTCTGGTGTCTTATGCATGGCCCGGAAATATCAGGGAGCTTGAAAATCTTATCCGTTATCTCATGGTAACGGCAGCGGATGATTATATTGAATTTTTAAACATTCCCCTTCATGTAAGAAATCAGAATGCAAACATAGATCCCTTTGGAAAACCGTCGGTATCTTCCAATGATGGTACCAATGAATTTATCATCAACTTGTGCAGCATGACCTGGCCCCAGTTGGAAAAAGAGTATGTGATATCGCTTTTGAAGAAAAACAACTGGAACATTACCTGGGCTGCTAAAACCTCAGGAATCAACCGGTCTACTTTCGCATCCAGAATGAGAAAGCTTAAAATAAGGCGCGACCGCCAGGAAAACTTTGATTTACCTTAAAATAAATCCTTGATTTAAAGGGTCATCCGGATTAATTAAAAATTCATGCATGCCGGTAATATATGCACTGCCGGTTACTTTTGGAATCACAGCATTTTGATTTCCAATCTGTGTCAGTTCTGCAATCCTGCAGGTAAAACTTGTGTTAAGAATACTGTTAATCACAATATCAACCCCCGGTTCTATTTCATTTCTTTTATTCAATATGGCAAGTCTTGCACTTACTCCGGTTCCGGTGGGACTTCTGTCAACCTCTCCTTCGGCAAAGATGCAGCAATGCCTTGAATGGACGTTTTCAAGGTCAGGGGTGTCAACAAAGATGGTGCCATATAAAAAGCTTAAGTCTTCTTCAAAAGGATGGATTATTTCTTTTGAAGCCATAATAGTATTTTTGATCAACCTTCCCTTTTCTACAAGTTCAGAAAAATATTCAGGGGTACATTTAAGTCCTATATCCCGGGCATTGACAAAGGCATAGAATGCACCGCCAAATCCCAGGTCATAGGCAATCTTCCCCAGACCTGGAACCTCAATCGTTTCATTTAATTTGGGGGCAAAAGAGGGTACGTTTTCAAAGGTTACAGACGCAACACGGCCGCCGTTCATATTGGGCCTTGCCGTGACAAGACCCGCAGGCGTATCAATTTTAATTGTTTGTCCGGGTGTTTTGGGTTTGACAAAACCTGTCTCAACAGCGACAGTTGTGATGGCGATGATGCCATGCCCGCACATGGTGGAAAACCCTTCATTATGGATAAAAAGAATACCGAAATCCGCATCTTGCGTCACGGGTTCCGTAATAAGACATCCATACATATCAGCATGGCCTCTGGGTTCAAACATGAGAGTTCTTCTGATGTGGTCCAAATGTTTTTTTGCATATCTTCTTTTTTCAAGAATTGTATTTCCTACAGGTTCCGGAACTCCTGAAGTGATGACTCTGAAGGGTTCTCCGGCAGTGTGAGCGTCAATGGTATTTATTTTTAAGTATCTGTCTGATGGTATAAAATTTTTCATTTTCACACATCCTGTGCAGCGGATTAAAATTTATTATTATTCAACGTTATGGTTTCTTTTTAACGGCAAGGGTAACCCATTCATCCACCACTTCTTCATGGATGACAAAAAGATGATTTTTCTCAAGGGCAGTCAGTACATCGTTGAGTCGGTCTTTGATAATGCCGGAGAGTAGTGTGGTGGTATTATTTGTCATTCTCATTGATATTAACGGCAGAATATTTATAATAACCTGGGCGATAATATTGGCAGCAATGCAATCGTATGGTATCTGGTCTGTTTTATCCAAAGTCGTACATAACAGATCAAAACTGCCGGGATCGATATTATTTTTGGTAAGATTTATCCGGGCCACATTTATGGCCACTTCATCATTATCAATACCCATGATGTTCCGGGCACCCAGTTTGGCAGCAGCAATCATTAAAATACCAGAGCCGGTCCCGATATCCAGAAAGGATGAACCGGATTCACAATATGTTTCAATCAATTTAATGCACATGGCAGTTGACGGGTGTGTACCCGTACCAAATGCCATCCCGGGATCAAGATGGATAACAATTTCATCCTTTTTTTCGTCATAGTCTTTCCATGCAGGTTTTATTGTTATCCTGTCTGTGATCGGGATGACGTCAAAATATGCCTTCCAGGCATCTTCCCAGTCTTTTTCATCAACGATTTTAACTTTAATATCCACTTTAATATTTAATTTTGATAGGTTTGAAGCGCTTTTTTTTATTTTTTTGAGGATAACATCAGATGAATCCAGAAGGGGAAGAAACCCTGTGATTGAATAGGTTTCAGGCTGGGTAAGTGTATGAGTACCAAAGCCTTCATCCGGTTCATCCAGGGGGATATCACAAATCACTCCTTTGAGATTGAATGAAAAAAAAATATCACAAATCAACTCCTCAGCTATTATTAAATTTTCCGCTTCAAATTGAGCAATGACTTTTTTGAATTTCATGGATGCCAACTCTTTCTTGTGTTTTTAATAAAAAAATATTATTTTTCGAATCTTAAATAATATGAGAATAAAAATAAATGATCAACCCATATCAACAGCTTTATATTTATTATTTTGATGGGATTCCCCGTATTGACCCGATAATTGAAGGTAGTGAAACCTTTCTGGGCAACTGGGTAGAAGAGGAGATCTCGTTTCTTTTTTTTTCTCGTCGTTGTGATGATGTTGTTGAGGAAATTCTTAAAAAAAATACGGATATCAGCCTGGTAGACAAATATGAAATGACAGGTGAGCAATGGCATGGAGATAAAATCGAGTCCTATTATGTGAATAATATGTGCATCTGTCCGCCGTGGAATAAACCTGTGGGAAACGGTAAGACAATCAAGGAAATCCTGCTTGATCCGGGTGTGGTGTTTGGGACCGGCAGACACCAGACAACAGAAGACTGCCTGTATCTGATCCATCGATTGTGTACAAAGCACAAGATAAAATCTGTTCTTGATATTGGTACGGGAACAGGGCTGTTAGGCCTTGGGGCGGCAGCACTTGACTGCAAACAGGTGATGGCTTGTGATTTTAATCATCTGGCGGTTAAGACAGCTCTGAATAATATCCGGCTAAATGGATTTGAAGACCGGATACTTGCCTTCCAGGCAAAAGGGGAAGAGATAATGGCAATTCACTGTGATCTTCTGGTTGCCAATATTCACTATGATGTCATGCAGGTAATGATTGAAAGTCCATTTTTGATAGAGAAAAAATGGTTCATTTTATCCGGGCTTTTGAATTCTGAAACTAAAAAAATATTGGATTCATTGTCCCGGAAGAATGTCCAAATTATTGAAAGGCGATGCCCTGACGGAATCTGGAACACCATCCTCGGAAAAACCTTAGAATAAAATCATTTTTAAGATAGATTTATTCTTCCCCTCGTTCTTCCAAAACATCCTTAAGAACACTAAGAGCCGTATTTGCAGCAGGCACGCCACCGTAAATACTGGTCTGAAAAATTACTTCTGCAATTTCTTCTTTAGTGCATCCCACATTCAGGGCCGCATGGGTATGGAGTTTGAGTTCATCCGGTTTTGAAAGAACAGTCAATGCCGCCACCGTAACAAGCTGCCGGGTTTGATGAGGAATCTTTTCTCTGGAATACATCTGGCCTGTGATATACAGGGACATATCTTTTGCAAGGCCC
>Ga0164318_10004343_pt1 | contig 13612 bp, 10 predicted proteins | sample GuaBasSedimGuay9_FD_113734 | JGI IMG/M metagenome (GOLD analysis project Ga0164318, IMG submission 113734) | Subseafloor sediment microbial communities from Guaymas Basin, Gulf of California, Mexico - Guay9, Core 4571-4, 0-3 cm | ecosystem: Environmental > Aquatic > Marine > Hydrothermal vents...
CCAAATCACCTGAAGCAGCTTATTACCTGAAAAGTAGAAACGAACTTCTTCATAGTAGCCCTCTTCATAACTGTTAGAGTAGAGAAAAAACTCTTTGGAGCGCTTTAGAGGCCTTATATAGTTTTTAACTTGACTCACTGGTGAACCAATCCTAATGTTCCCCGGTAACTTGTACTGTTTTCCGGTGAGCGTAAAGCCAATTATTAGGCTCGTGTCGTCTACAAAATGACTGTTATCAAAAAAGTAAACAAAAACACTCAAACCCTCAAAAAAAAGTTCATGTATTTCATCTATCTGCGACTCGACATGTCGATTAGGAAATTTTTGGATATTCACAAAGCTTGGCTTTCCCAAAACATTGATAATGTCTTGTATGCGACTCTCACAATTCACTAATAAACCCTTTTCAGAGAGTGGATAGACATTACCATCACGTTGTGCCCATGTCGGTATGAGAGAATCTACGACACGCTTTTCGGTGTGATGGCTTGATGATTGAGAGGGAGGATGAATAGCTGCCATACCTTGGGCGACTGCATCCTTTGGTGTCGTCATCGCCTCTTGGTTTTTAGGTGTTTTGTGCCCCACTTGTGTACATGATGTGGTTAGCATGACGATAATTAAAAAAAGTGCAAAATTTTTCATATTCATATCTATACTAATGAAAAATGAAACTGTTACATAAGTCTATCATTTTAAAGCTAAATTACCAATTACCCACTGCCAATTACCAATGTTATGCTCATCGAATTTAACGTGACAAATTTTCGCTCTTTTCAAGAGACTCAAAAACTTAGCATGGCGGCGACATCTGCCAAAGACTTGCAAGCCGAAAATACCTTTTCTACCAAAATGGCACAATTACCGCGCTTGCTCAAGTCGGCAGTTATCTACGGGGCTAATGCTGCTGGCAAAAGTAATCTTATCAATGCAATGCGTTTTATGAGACAATTTGTGTTATTTTCTGCAAAATACCGTCAGGAAGGCGAGAAGATCAACGAGGTGAAACTGTTTAATTCACAAACGTTCAAACTTTGCTAAGTCATTAATTGTGGAAAGATTGAATCATTTTTCAGTTTTCATTTTTCAGTAATATATTTGACCATTGATTGAATCAGTTTTCAGTTTTCAGTTTTCATTAGTATGGCTATTGGCACTGGTTTGTGGGCCATAAAACCGTTTTTAATAGTTCAAACTTTGCACCGGACAATTTAAATCCCAAAATAAGAAATCGAAGTCGTTATTTGGACTCATTTTTACCCTGATTTTTGTATGGCTATTGGCACTGGTTTGTGGGCCATAAAACCGTTTTTAATAGTTCAAACTTTGCACCGGACAATTTAAATTTCCTGCCTGTAAGAAGAAATAGAAGTCGTTATACGGAACGTACTTCAAATCGGTGAAAATGACAAAATGAACTTTTAAGATACTCTAAAAAATTATAGACTTATCATTGATTGAATCATTTTTCATTTTTCATTTTTCATTTTTCATTAGTATGGCTATTGGCACTGGTTTGTGGGCCATAAAACCGTTTTTAATAGTTCAAACTTTGCACCGGACACTTAAGTAACTACCGAAAAGCCCCAACGGGGCGACATTAATATAGCCAGGGGCAACGCCCCTGGTTTTAACGACGGCATTAATAAATGAATACTGCAACATTAATTACTTTTATCGTTTATCTTCTCGGCGTGATGATTTTAGGCCTCATCGCCTATCGACAAACCCATAATCTCGCTGACTATGTGTTAGGTGGGCGACGATTGGGCGGCGGTGTGGCCGCACTCAGCGCCGGGGCTTCTGATATGAGCGGCTGGCTATTGTTGGGTTTACCGGGCGCGTTATATGCCAGCGGCCTTAATCAAATCTGGATTGCCGTCGGCTTGATTATTGGGGCGTATTTAAATTGGCTTTTTGTCGCCAGTCGATTGCGTGTTTACACCGAAAAGGCCAATAATGCATTAACCTTGCCCGATTTTTTGCACCACCGCTTTTTCGATAATTCTAACCTATTACGCATTATTTCCGCACTGCTAATTCTCTTGTTTTTTACTTTTTATACTTCATCAGGATTGGTGAGCGGCGCGAGATTGTTTGAAGGCAGTTTTGGTTTGGATTACACCACCGCCTTGTGGATTGGGGCGGCCGTCATTATGGCATATACCTTTCTCGGCGGTTTTTTGGCCGTCAGTTGGACTGACGTTTTGCAAGGGATTTTGATGTTGTTGGCATTGATTATCGTGCCTATCGTCACTATCTATGAAGTCGGCGGCTGGGATGCGATGATAACGCGCATCAGTGATATTGATCAGACACGGTTAGATGTGTTAAAAGACATGTCCCTGTTAAGTATTATTTCGCTCATGGCATGGGGACTGGGTTATTTTGGGCAACCGCATATTCTCGTCCGTTTTATGGCCGTTAAATCGGTGCAAGAAATGCCCAAAGCACGTCGGATTGGCATGTCTTGGATGATTGTTTCGACCGCCGGGGCCGTTTTAACCGGCTTTGTCGGCATCGCCTTTTTTGCTGATAACCCATTGGCTGATAAAGAAAAAGTCTTTATCGAACTCAGCCAAGTCTTATTTAATCCTTGGGTTGCCGGTTTTTTATTAGCGGCCATTTTAGCCGCTATTATGAGTACCATTGACTCACAATTATTAGTCTCATCCACGGCCATCACCGAAGATTTTTACCAAGCGTTTTTGCGTCCTAATGCCAGCCAAACCGAATTAATGTGGGTTGGACGGATATCAGTCGTTGTCATTGCAGTGATTGCGCTGCTGATTGCCACTAATCCCAAAAGCACGGTTTTAGAACTCGTTAGTTATGCGTGGGCCGGCTTTGGCAGTTCGTTCGGCCCCGTTATCATTTTTAGCCTATTTTGGTCAAGGATGACGCGCAACGGTGCTTTGGCGGGTATGATTATAGGTGCAGTCACAGTGGTTATCTGGAAAGAACTCACTGTGCGTGGCATAATTCCTTTTGAACTCTATGAAATGGTACCGGCTTTTGGACTCTCGTGTGTTGCCATTGTTGGGATCAGTTTGCTTGGCAAAGCACCTGAGTTCGATCACAGATAACTGATAACATGTTTACAAGGAGAAATTCAATGCTCAATAAAACGGGTGTTTCACTTTTGCTCCTGACTGCGTTAGCAACGGCAGGCTGTGCGACATCCAAGAAAGTTGATATTGTTCAACCTGGCGATCACAAACTGTCTTGCACAGAACTGAAGGCCGAGCTCCAAAAATTGGATAATGCCCAAGCCGATGTGGATTCCAACAAAGCTGTTACCGGCACCAACGTTGCCGCGGCGCTGTTCTGGCTTCCGGGCTTGGCTTACACCTACTATGATGCGGGCGAAGCCAGCCGTTTGATCGCCGATAGAAAAGCGCACATAACCCAGTTATACAATGAAAAAGACTGTTAAAATGATTTTATAAGGTTTCTCAAGGTTTCTCAAGATTTCTCAAGATTTCTCCTCTTGTCGAAATCGAAACGAAATGACATCTTTATTCATTTTTAATTTTTCAGTTCGATATTTGCATTTGTAGCCAACTTTTTCACCTTCACTCCAACCAAAAGGGGGGTACCACTTGTCTGTCCTTTTAGAAGTTTTTAGTCTCAAGGGCCATTAATAAAATCAATTCGCCAACCTGGCCCTCAAAAAAACCGCCAGGTTTTATAATTCATTTTTCATTTTTCATTTTTCATTAGTCATCTGCTATTCATAGTTTACATGTCATTGTTAATAAGATTTATTTTACCCATTTTCTTCTTAATTTCCGTTCTTCAACTCCCAGCCTTCGCGCAGGAAGAGGACAAAAAAACCCTCCGGGTAGCCATCAAGCCCAGTGAACCTTGGGTGATGTACGATACCAAGTTACCGGACGACAAAAAACAACCCATTGGTTTTAGCATTGATTTGTGGCGAGGCATCGCTAAAGAAATCCACGTTAAAACGCAATGGGTTTACACCGATAATGTCAAGAAGCTTTTAGAAGCCGTGCAAGAAGGCCGAGCCGATGCTGGCATTGCCGCCATCACTATTCGTAGTGATCGGGAAAAAGTGATCGATTTTTCTACGTCGATGTACGAATTGGGCCTACAAATCATGGTGAGAGAGGAGACTGGCATCGGCTCTCCCTTCTCGGTATTGACAGAGGAAGTGGGCCAGTTTTTAACCCTAGAAAATTTAGTGATATTTTTACTGGCACTGTTTTGTGTGACTAATTTCAGGTGGTGGGCCGATAAATGGTCGCCTGATGAACACCGCATGTTTTCCCAACGGTACTGGCTTGGCGTATATGAAGCCTTTTGGTGGTCTCTCACCATGCTACTGACTTGGGAAGCGCCGAAAAATCGTGGACTCGCCAGACTCATTGATCTCTCTTGGCATCTGATTGGCTTGATCGCGCTGAGTGTTTTAACCGGTGTTATTGCGGCCGCTTTAACAATTCAAGCGGTTGGTGGTGCCATTACCAGTGAAAAAGATTTACCTGACAGGCAGGTAGCGGCCGTGGCTACCGATGCACCTAGAGATTATTTAAATAAGATAGGGGCACGAGTGGTGCCGGTGGAGACTTTAAACGAAGGTATCCAAAAGCTGTTGGACAAGGAAGTTGAAGCGTTGGTACACGATGGCCCACGACTTTTGTATCTTGCCAAACTAATCAATCGCAAGCGCAAAGTTGAGTCGAAACCGGGTGTTTTAGTCATTCCGGCCGTCTTTAATCAGCAAAACTATGGGATTGTTTTCCCAAATAGCAGCCCATATTTAGAATCAGCCAATCTCGCCCTGCTCAAATTACGAGAACCGGTAGATTTAGAAGACAGTTTCCACGAAGAACTGAAGAAAAAGTGGATTCCACAAACGGACTAGCAGTCAAACTCAGGAGTCCAAACTTTAGTTTGGCAGTCTATTTATTCACTATTGGCTTTTTTGAAATTATTTTTCTGAACATCTATAGTACTGGATAAACGAATGAAACCTCTTAGGTAAGGCTGACTAGTGACGGCCTTATCTGATAGTACAACTAATGAGGCGGATAAACGAATGAAACACTGATAGTACAACTAATATTGCTCCTAAACGAGAGTACAACTAATATTGCTCCTAAACGAGAGTACAACGAATTGCGCGGATAAACGAATGAAACACTGATAGTACAACTAATATTGCTCCTAAACGAGAGTACAACTAATATTGCTCCTAAACGAGAGTACAACGAATTGCGCGGATAAACGAATGAAACTCGAATGAAACTGAAGAACTGATAGTACAACGAATTGCGCGGATAAACGAATGAAACTCGAATGAAACTGAAGAACTGATAGTACAACGAATTACGCGGATAAACGAATGAAACTCGAATGAAACTGAAGAACTGATAGTACAACGAATTACGCGGATAAACGAATGAAACTGAAGAAGTTTAATAAACTGAAGAAGTTTGCCCAAAAATATTAGGGTACCGAGTACTTAGGATTAAATTTAGGGTACCAAGTACTTAGGATTAAATTCGTTTATCCGCGCAATTCGCTGTACTTTATCCGCGTTTGCGTCGCTGTACTTAGGGTACCGAGTACTTAAAATTCGTTTATCCGCGTAATTCGCTGTACTTTATCCGCGCAATTCGTTGTACTTTATCCGCGCAATTCGTTGTACTTTATCCGCGCAATTCGCTGTACTTAGGGTACCGAGTACTTATGATTAAATTCGTTTATCCGAATGAAACCTCTTAGGTAAGCACCTGACATATTCTTCACCTTCAGAGGCGATAAATCGCCTACTACAAACGAACAAACGGGTTGGTGGTGAGGCGATTAAATGTATGGATTTGATAACTGATCACTGTTCACTGAAAACATCATCCACAGCAACTTCTCCATTATCAAGGACTTGCACATAAATCCCTAGATGACGATGCCCATAAGTGTTGAGCAAAGTTTGTGGAATTTCTAAATCTCGCGCCGCTGTTTTTGGATTGACATTGGTAGCTGCACAACGCTGAATAAGTTTAAACCCTCGTACTTTTGCCGTGCCCAACGTCAATTCTTTGCCCACCCAATCCAATTCGGCCCAAGGCGGTGCGCCATCAAAATAAACATTAGCGCGAAATCGTAAATGATGGACTTTTGTGCCCAACACTTTTTCCAAGTCACGCACGGTGGCAAGATTAATACACGACAAAACTTTGGCATCGACATCCGAAAACGTATGTTCAGGCGCTTGCACCAATTTAGGTGCGCCGCGTATTTCTTCGCCGAGATAGTCGGCAAAAAAATTTTCAATCGCTTGCCGCCCTTTGGCCTCTTGCAAATCACCACTGATAAGTTCTTTATCCTCGCGATAAATATGTAGAGCGCCGGTACTGTGATCGAAAACCGTGCGTAAGGTAGCCAAGCGTTCATTTTTCATCAGCATCAAAAAATGCGTTTTAGCAAGATGCAGCGGCGCGTTGGGATTAAATTCCGTTGTACCGTGCGCCAAGGCAAAACAACGATCAAGTGCAATGGCTTCACCCGCTTGCAGAGAAACGCGCTGCAAAGCCTCAGGGCTCATGCCCTTAATAGGATAGCGATAAAGATGCGTGATAGTTGGCATGGTTGAACCATCCTTTATTCTGTGCAAAGCAAACTCGAAACGAAGACTTCTTCTGGTATGCCTTGCAAAGCCATACTCGTTGGACTACAAGGCTTGCCTTGCACGGTTAGGCATCAAGCAAAAATAACTTCAACATTTATCCAAGATGAAAGGTATAAAAGGAGCGGAAAATTATTGGTAATTTGGCAATACCGCTTTCATTTGGCAGAAAGGCCGTTTTTTAAAGCGAAGCGAAAAATCAATAACTTAGGTTATATTACTGCTTTGCGCTATTGCGTAATTCTACTTTGTCAGATTTAAAGTAACTCATTGATTTCAAAAGAATGGCCCCAACGGGCCCTTAGCAAGAAATCAATTACTTAGACGCAATGTGACAAAGTAGGAGTAATTTGTGTCATTTATTTTCGATCAGTGCCTTAAGTGGCAGCGGCTAAGGCTTGGTTAACATCCGCTAAAATGTCGTCAATGTGTTCCAAGCCAATGGATAAGCGTACCATATCCTCACTCACGCCGGCCTTTGCCAATTCCTCTGGCGACAATTGGCGATGAGTGGTGGTGGCGGGATGACAGGCGAGGCATTTAGCATCTCCGATGTTGACTAGTCGGGTAACGAGTTGCAAAGCATCAATAAATTTAGCTCCCGCTTCTCGTCCACCTTTGATACCAAAACTTAAAATGCCAGAAGCGCGTCCGCCCATATATTTATCGACCAACGGTTTACTCGAACTGTCATCAAGGCCCGCATATTGCACCCAATTGACATTGGCATTGTTTTTCAACTGGTTAGCAACCGCCAAGGTGTTTTCGCAAATTCTGTCCATACGCACCGCGAGCGTTTCAATGCCTTGTAATATCAGGAAAGCATTAAAAGGTGAGAGAGCAGCACCAGTGTTACGGAGTGGCACGACACGCGCTCGTGCGATATAGGCCGCTTCGCCAAAAGTTTCAGTATAAGTGACACCGTGATAAGATTTGTCTGGTTTATTCAAGAACGAGAATTTTTCCTGATGTTCAATCCAAGGAAATTTCCCAGAATCGACAATAACGCCACCGATACTGTTACCGTGGCCGCCCAGATATTTAGTAAGGGAATGGACGATGATGTCGGTGCCGTGTTCAAAAGGGCGGCAAAGATAAGGCGTGGGCACCGTGTTGTCTACGATAAGCGGAATGCCGTGACTATGGGCTAATTCGGCCAACGGCCCAAAATCGACGACATTACCTAATGGATTACCAATAGATTCGCAGAAAATGGCCTTGGTTTTGCCATCAAGGAACGTGCATGAAATAACTTATTCAATTGTTAAAAAAGTCGGTTGTGAAAAACTTGGTTTATTTTAAATAATCATAACCATCAGACCTTTGGAGCAATTGGCAATATTTGTATGAAATACTGCCCACTGCCTCAATGCCACTACCAATATCAAAACTTCCTGTTGCTCTGACTGCAACACGCCCAACATACGTGCCTATCTTTTTCCCCTTAGTCACAATGGCTTTTACAATGTCACCCGTTTGAAACCCTTTTACTCGCTTGTGTTTTTTTGGCCCTGTTCTCGGAAAGCCGTATTTATTCATTCTGCATTTTTGCCTTGAACCACGCCCCTTGGCAGTGATAATCAGAGGCGTTATTGCTTTTGGTATGGCAACTGGATTTCCATTTTCCCCAACACAAGCCGCATCTACCCAATGCTCTTTTGGATAGCCTTGTTGAGTACGGTTGAATTTGGTACGTCCGCCACTTGAAAAGCTAATCACGAATCCAAACGTTTTAAGTGCCTCACCTATTGCGTAGCGGGTAGCATTGACTGCCGCCGTGTCTCGTAAAGATGCCTTGGCTTGCGCTTGAATTTTCTTCAATCTGTCTGGTTTTCCCTTTAGAAAATCTTTAACATCTTTATTGCCCTTTTTCTGATTACACTTTGTGCAAGCCAAGGTCAGATTAGAAACACGGTTGCTCCCCTCTTTGCTACGTGGTTGAATATGTTCTACTTCAAGCGGGACGTTTTGCACACCGCAATAAGCACATTGTCGTCCCCATTTTTCTAGCAAATATTCCCGAAATTCATACCCGGCCAATTCACCTTGTTGATATTCCATACCTGATACTTCTGGGTTTTGCATTTTTTGAGTATCAAATCTAACCGTTTCAACTGCTATTTGAGTGATCGGGGCCAACCGTGACAGTTTAAGCGCCCAATTCTTGACGTTATCAACTCGTGACCGTAATGATGGTGGAAGCCAACTTTTTGGCCGCCGTCGGTTCAAAAAACGTGCTGGCCGATAACGAGTCTTTCTATTTCGCCGTGAACGACGTATCGCCCGTCTTGAAACGAGATTGCTTTTTATCTGAAGCCCCCGATGGTTTAGGTTGCCCGCCCAAATAACCTCTGAGCCGCGCTCAAAGTGACCCACTAAAGCAATGCCGGTTGTGCGACTGCCAGGATCAAATTTTATTTCCACGGGCTGTAATTGCCCATCGACACGCTCTTTCAAAATAATCGTGAAAGGGTATCGGCGGTAAACTGCGGCCTTTCCCTTCTTTAATAGCTTGCGTGCTCTTGCCGGATGACAGGGCATTAATGGTTTCTTTTTAGTATCTAACACAAAAACTCTTTGCATAAGTTGTTACCTAACTCAGCTTGCGCTGGTAATGGTCTCCTAGCCAATGTTATAGGACGGTTTTTTCCGGAGAGCCACACTAGCCTTTCCATCAGACTTGTTTAATAACTCTCCGCAGGGTATCGGACTGGAGAAGCATCACAAGAGTGCCTATATTTTCGTCCCTAACGTAGTTCACGAAGAACTAAGGCGGGTAACTTTAAAATAACTTAGTTGACTAAGTTATTTATGGACAGTTACACTGCGGAAGTGTATGGGCGAAGAGGTTGTAAGTGCCGCCATATAATGTGCTAGTGGTAACGATATTATCTCCGGCGGCCGCAATTGTTTGAATGGCGGCGGTAATGGCAGCCATGCCAGAGGCGAAAGCCAGTCCTGCGATACCACCTTCCAGCGCGGCAACTCGTTTTTCTAGCACATCAGTGGTGGGATTCATAATGCGCGTGTAGATATTGCCCGGCACTTTGAGATCAAATAAATCTGCCCCGTGTTGCGTATTATCAAACGCGTAAGAAGTCGTTTGATAAACGGGCACAGCGACGGCTTTGGTGGTAGGATCGGGCGAATAGCCGCCGTGGATGGCGATAGTTTCTAGTTTCATAATCCTTTGAACCGATTCATTTATGTTAACAAAAGCGAATGCTGAATTGGTCATTCTCCATTCGCCTTCAAGACTATCCGAAAACGATTTTAGTTCCGGATGGGACTTGGAAAAAAATAATTGACCCAAAAAGGCTGTCATTAAAAGTGGTAGAATGGCCCTCAATTAATAATAAATCATTAATAATTAATTGTTAATTATTATATAGGGGAACGCCCCCCAGATTTTGGCATTTCTGCCACTTTTAATTGCACCCAAAAAAGGCGCTAAAGCCAGGTAGGTACACTGGCTTTATTAATATCTCCCCGTTGGGGCTATAAATTTTTGTTTCTCAAAAAGTCCAATTTTTTCCCATCTTGAGTATAAACAAAAGTCTTTTTGAGGCTCATAACGAGCGGCTTGTGAGTCGCTTTTGCGACTACTACAAACCGGTGGGTAAATTAAGTACGTGAGTTCGACTTTAAATATCAGTGAGTTCTAGAATTATTAATGCTATCAAATAGTTATTGATAATGACTTTTAAATCAATCAGTTAAAAAAACATTAACTGACTCATTTCACTCTATGGCCCACAATTTGTAAGTTTTGACGTATTAATGTTAAGGGTTTAATAGTCAAAAAAAATTTTTTTATCACTTAATTATTGTCAAACACTTGATTCGTATCAAATTTATATAACTTATTGAAAGTCGAACTCACGTTAAGTGGGTAAACAAAAGTACATAACGAACGGCTTGTGAGTCGCTAAAGCGACTACTACAAACCGACGTTTCATTATTCATTATTCATTATTCATTATTCATTTTTCAGTTTTTGGCCGCGCCTGTTCAAGCTTATGCTTTAGCTCGCCTTTTTGATGCAACTCCAAAATGATGTCACAGCCACCAACCAACTCACCATTGACATAGAGTTGCGGAAAAGTAGGCCAATTGGCATAGCGGGGCAGATTTTGATAAATCTCTGCATCCGCAAACACATTCACGTAGGAAAATTCTACCCCACAGGCTTGTAAGGCCTGGGCGGCGCGACTAGAAAAACCACATTGTGGGAATTGCGGCGTACCTTTCATGTAAATCACAATTGGGTTGTTTTCGACTTGCTCTTTGATTTTTTCTAAAACGTCCATAGTGATATTCTCCAAAATGTCAATGACAAGTTATTCATTATAACAGAGATAATAAAATGTGATCCAAAGAAATCCGAAAGAAATCCGATTTTTTTGAAAAATAGGATTTCTCAGTATTTGATCACTGAACACAGAGAACCCAATGACTAACCAATCCAATCCCAAACCCCCCAAATACACATACCAACAGCCCATTAACCTTTCTTGGGACGAACTTAAAGCGGTCTTCGGAGATAAGGATGTTGTAAAGCTTGAATATCCGGCAAACGAGTTTCCCATGCCAGAAACAAGGATACTCATCGTTTTTAGCGAGCAGTCAGGCAAGAAACCGCAATATATTGAACTCCAAGAGTGGCTGGATTTGCTTGAAAATTATAGGGAAAATCAACGTCAGCCCGAACTTGGAGATTATACGGAAAATCCACGTCAGCCCAATATGCCGCTAGTCATAGGTAACGGGCAACAGTCTGGGCACGGAGAAGAGTTCGTTTGCATTGTTTCTTTCCGAGTTAATGGTGACGATGACAATGTTGGTGAGGCCGTGGTTTCGCCTGAAGAGAGAGACGATTGTGTGAGCGCAATCCTGCAAAAATATCCCAACGACCAGTTAGATTTTTCCATAGAATTTATGTGTAAACTGTGTTTTGAAGACATGTTGAGTGAAGACTTAGAAGAATCGGAATACGGTGATTATGGTAGTGGTTCTAGAACGATTCATTAATTGTAATTTTGTACACCTGCTGCGGTTGCGATTTCCCTTTCAGAGTAACGGGTGGCAGAGTTTCAATATGTTCCCAAATATCCATACGACTAATGGCTTTTAGGACAGAATCGGACAGAATAATCTCACCCCGCTTTGCCACACCTACCAATCGTGAGGCAACATTGACAGTATCACCGATTACCGTATAGTTCATATAGGTTGGGGAGCCGACGTTGCCGATGATGATTTCACCTTTGTTGATGCCTATGCCTAAGCCAACTTGAACATCATAGACTTCTCGCCAAGACGTATATAAATGACGAAATTCTTGCAGCATCTCGGTGGCCGCGTAAATAGCACGAAGGGCGGCATCGTTTTGGAAGAATGGAACACCAAAGCCAATCAAGAGACAATCACCGGCCATATTGAAAATCGTTCCATCATAATGGTAGCCTACGTCGGTGAGCATGGTGAAAAATTCGTTCAGCAAGGCAACGACTTGTTTCGGTCGGAGCTTTTCTGACATGGAGGTGAAACCGCGCAAATCAGCGAATAATATCACGGCCTCTTGGCGATTTTGTTGATCGGCCAGAATTTCTGCTTTTTCAGGGTTTTCCAAGATTTCATCCACCCATTTAGGTGAGATGTATCGTTTAAACATGTCCCGGAGTTGTTCTTTGTGCGCGTCTTCCAGTTGTGCCCGTGCGTGTTGATAACGGAGTAATGAGCGCACTCGTGCCATCAGTTCTTCACGGTTAATCGGTTTAGAAAGAAATTCATCTGCTCCCGCTTGAAGGCCCTTGATACGGTCTTCTTGACCTTCCAGTGAAGTCACTAACACGACCGGGGTTAGCACACTTTGTTTACGCGCTTTGATAGTCTGACAGACTTCAAACCCATTCATGCCCGGCATTATCACATCGGAAAGCACAATATTAGGTGATTGTGTCGTAACTAAATCAAGGGCTTCGATTCCACTATTCGCCGTTATGACTTGAAAACCTTCTTCGCGCAAATAGGTACTTATCAGTAAGGTGTCGTAAGGTTGATCATCAATCACCAGAATTTTGACTTTGCTTGGTTCCGGCAAGCATAGTATTGTTGTACTCGAAGGCGTTTCACTGTTTGGGACAAAAGGGCTTTTGTCGTGCGTTGGCGTGTCGGTGGCGGCCGACATCGCCTCATTCTGGGAAGAAGAGGGCGTGGTTTGAAGGTTTTCATCTTTACCTCGGCCATTTCCAGAATTTCCAGAAAGTCCGAGGGCTTGTTCCCTCTCCCCAAGATTTTCATCCTTACCTCGGCCATTTCCAGAAATGCCGAGGGCTTGTTCCTTCTCTCCAAGAGGAGATAGAGCCCCCCCTTGAGGCCCCTCCCCGGTAGTCCCTCCTTGAGGGGAGTAGGGGGGAGTATTGCTCTGGGGTGATTTAGCAAAGTCTCTCTCACTCGAGGTGAGTCGATCCAACGCGAGACACACATGAGTATATTCAACTTCAAGTTGTGCTAACTGTGCCGGGGTATCAGTCATATCGTTGGCTTTGCTTTCTAAGCTTTTAGACAGTTCAGCTAATCGCTTAGCCCCCAAATGAGCACTACTTGATTTGAGGGAATGCATGGCTTGTGCTAAGGCATTGGCATCGCCTTGGGCAACTGTTTCACGTAGTGATTCTATCAACGCACGGGTACTCTCCTTATAAGATTGCACCAACTCATTAATTATTTCTGTTTCTTCTTCACCAATGAAAGCAATCAGGGTGTTTTTAATTTCTTGCTCAAGCAATGCAACCGTCTTGGTATCAACCACAAACGGCGCATCTTCAGGCTCCCTCTCTCCTTGGGAGAGGGCCGGGGTGAGGGTTTGTTCCTTCTCTCCTTGGGAGAGGGCCGGGGTGAAGGTTCGCTCCCTCTCCTCTTGGGAGAGGGCCGGGGTGAGGGGCAATGCCATCATAA
>Ga0164318_10004344_pt1 | contig 13611 bp, 1 predicted proteins | sample GuaBasSedimGuay9_FD_113734 | JGI IMG/M metagenome (GOLD analysis project Ga0164318, IMG submission 113734) | Subseafloor sediment microbial communities from Guaymas Basin, Gulf of California, Mexico - Guay9, Core 4571-4, 0-3 cm | ecosystem: Environmental > Aquatic > Marine > Hydrothermal vents >...
GATTTAGACTGTTTAAATACGGTAAATGAGATAACTACGCATGATAAAGACGAAACAGCCATAATAAAGTTTGTGAATAAAATATTTTTTGATGCCTATGAAGCCCGTGCAACCGATATTCATATCGAGCCTTATGAGGATAAATTGAGAATTAGATATCGTATTGACGGTGAATTGGTTAAATTAAATGTTCCTCAGGAGCTTATTCATTTAAAATCATCGATTATATCCCGTATTAAAATAATGGCAAAACTCGATATTGCAGAAAGGCGTCTTCCTCAAGATGGAAGAATAAAAGCAAAGATTAACAATCGTATTTTAGACATGCGTGTTGCTATTTTACCAACTTCTTATGGTGAAAGTATAGATATTAGGCTGTTAAGTACTAGAATAGAGCTTGAATTACATCATTTGGGTTTTGACGAAGAATCAATTTGTTTTATGCATTCTGTTTTAAGAAAGCCTAATGGTATTGTACTTGTAACAGGACCCACAGGAAGTGGAAAGACCAGTACTCTTTATACATGTTTGAACAAAATGAATACTGACAACAGGAAAATTATTACTATTGAAGATCCTGTTGAATATAATCTTGAAGGAATAACTCAAATGCAGGTAAAACCAAAAATTGGTTTTACCTTTGCTAATGGTTTGCGTTCGATTCTCCGTCATGATCCTGATATTATTATGATTGGTGAAATTAGAGATAATGAAACTGCTGAAATTGCATTTCAGAGTGCACTTACAGGACATTTGGTTTTTAGTACGTTACATACAAATAATTCCGCACAGGCAATTACACGCCTTACTGATATAGGTTTAGAACCATATTTGATAGCTGATACTTTAGAAACTGTTATAGCTCAAAGACTCGTTCGTGTTATATGTGAGCATTGTAAAATAAATGTCCAATTTAATGAGTATGAAAAAGAGAGATACCAATTTTATTATCCGAATTTGCGTTTACCTTATAGCACTTATCAGGGTATTGGTTGTGAATTTTGTAATAATACAGGTTATTCAGGCAGGACTGTCATCTATGAGATTTTAATCATCGATGAAGATATTAAGTCGTTGATTCATAGGAGGGTTTCTGCTCAGGAGATTAGAAATCACGCTATTAAAAAGGGAATGAAAACACTTTTCCAATGCGGGATGGAAAAGGTAAAAAATGGTATTACTACCCTCGAAGAAGTATTCAAAGTTACTCATATTTAATAAATATGACTCCATTCTATTACTATCTAATTTATTTACATTTCAACGTTTATTCTAACAAGTTTAAAAAAATATTTATCAATATTTTGTAAGTTGTTTAAAATAAATAACATACTATTAAGATATTTTCTTACTAAAACTTGAAAAATGAAGACTTATAAGGTATATTTTACTTAACTATATTATCTACAATAAGATAAGGCTAATTTCATAAGTTTTTATATTATATTAAATTAAATTAATTAATTTTTATTTATAAGGTAAACCTGTCGAAAGGCAGGGGCTCCGCCTATCTTGTATCTTTTTGAAGCTTAAAAAGAGAGAATGCTTAGGTGGACCAGGCGAAGCCCAGTGGGGCAAAGCCCGGACAAAGCTATAGGGTCTACAGGTTTTTTAGACATGGATTGTCAATGTTTTAAACAGATTAATGCGGAAAGATAATTCAGTATTAATTTATACAAAATACTGAACGTGAACCTATGACAGCCAGTTGCAAACATAGAATATGTTTGTACCTGGCTTTTGCTTTATAGGTACAGGATTAACACGGATTAAAAGATACGGATTATCACAGATTGAAAGAGGACAATTAAATGGCAAAAGAATTGTTGTACAAAGATCTAACATACAAAATACGTGGAGTACTATTTAAAGTTCATAATGAACTCGGTCCTGTACATAAAGAAAAAGTTTACCAAAGAGCAGTAGCAAAGGAGTTAAAGAATCAAGAATTGGTATTTGAGAGGGAAAAAAGAATTTCTGTATTTTATGATAATGAAGCAGTTGGCACATATGTGCCAGATTTTATTATAGATGATAAAGTTATTTTAGAAATAAAGGCTGTGCCTTGTCTTAATAAGCAAATGCAAGATCAAGTATGGTATTACATAAGATCTACAAAGTATCGTCTTGTGCTGCTTGCAAATTTTGGCACACCAAGCCTAGAAGTGAAGCGAAGAATATACGACCATCCGTGATAATCAGTAACTAATCAGTGATAATCAGAAATATTAGAAATACTATGAAAATCCCAAAATTCCTAAAAATTATATCATTAGTTACATGCACGATCTTCACCGCTAACACCATTGCTTTGTCTGCACCTGATATGGTGTACCGTATCCGTGTTCCGGAAAAGTATGGGAAGGTGACTGAGCGGTGGAAAAAAACTGATGTACACGAATTTAAAAAAAACGGATTATCACGGATGTCCGATAAACAATCCGTGTCAATCCGTTTAAGAAGTTTTCAGGATGAAAACAGCGAATTAAATCAGTGTAAAGCCGTGGATAATGACAGGACTGTCATTATAGTGGAAGATGCACACGAAAATTTTGGTGCACAAAAAAATATTGCCGAGATTATTCAGGCGCTCCTGCCGCAGATTCAGAAGACAGAAGACAGAAGACAGAACTCAGAAATCGAAAATCAGAAAACAGAAGGTAACCATCTGACTTCTGACTTCCGATATCAGACTTCTGATTTTGTAATCGGAGTTGAAGGTGCCGCGGGCGAAATTAGCATAAATCACCTACGTAAATATCCTATTCTATCTGCAAGGAAAGAGGCATCGGATGAACTCATGAAAAAAGGATACCTTACTGGTGCTGAAAACGCTGCGATTATAGCCGGGGAGCCATTCACATTATACGGTATAGAAAATACGGACTTATTTACAAAAGATTTTAAGGCATTTCATAAGCTATCTGAATTAAAGCCGCAAATTGAGCAGTTTTTTAAAGGTGTCGAAGAAACGTTGTCTGTTATTAAAGAGAGCCTATTTAATGATGAACTTAAAAAGTTTGATACTCTATATACATGGTATATTCAAGAGAAAATCGGATTGGATGAATATTATAAGCACCTTTCTGATTATCGAAAGGAAAAAAAATATGATTTAGTTGCGTTTCCTAATATTGTGCTTTTTCAGGAAATCCTCAGATTTCAGTCGCAAATTAATAATAAAAAATTGTTGCAGGAGGCAAAGTCACTTGCCAAAGAATTGGGTGAAGAATATAGGGGAGGAGAGAAACCAACATCGGAGTATATATTGTCTTTGTGGGTAAAGGCACAGAAAGTAGATAATAACAATACAGTTATCAGTAATCAATTATCAGGAAGCAGTAAAAAATCCGCGTTTTCCACAATTGAACGATTCGTAAAATGTGAACGCAAATACGCACTACTTGACGTTAGTTTATTAAATGAAAAAATTGAAAATTTTTCAAATAAGATAAAACTTTCACTTTGCCAAAAAGATGACGAGCGTACCATAATCATAGCAGAAGAGAGTTTACAGCTCCTTAAGAGGATTTTAACATTAAAGGGGAAACGCCGGGACGTTTCTGTATATAACCTTCTTAGTACACCCGGTGTGAGGAAAGCAGTTTCTGTGGAGTCTATGTTGAATAACTTAAAAAGGCTTGCAGAGAAGAACAAACTTGTCTTCAAACTGGCTTCAGACGGCTTAAATTTGGATGAACTTATTGAAACTGCTATGGAATTTTACGAGATTGCTGAAGCGCGTGAGGAGTCAATGGTTAATAATCTTATGGAGAAAATGGAGGCTGAGGGTAAACAGTACGGGGTGCTTATTGCCGGCGGCTACCACACTCAAGGGATTACTCAAATTTTGCGTGATAAAAATATTTCCTATATTACAATTCGTCCTGAGATTAAAGACATATACGATAAGGCAGGATTTACAGATCGTATGATGGGGCGCCTTATGCCGCTCGCACCACACCTGACGAGTTACATTACAACCAGCTATTTGAGTGGCCTTATTGAAATGCTCTGCGGTGAAGTAGGGAAAGAGAAAGTATTAAGTTTATTTGATAGTGACTGGACACAACACGTAGGGAGTGACCCCACTGCTGCGTCATTGCTTTTGCTTATGAAAGACCACCCGGAAATATCCCGTGATATACGCAGTAAGGCTTTACCTATTCACCGGGCAGCTAGGGAAATCACTAATAGATTTATCGAAGAAGAAATAACTGAGGAAGATTCTGATAGTATCATTACGCGCGTTAAGGAGATTGCAAAACAAGAAGATTTGATACAACGGCTTATTGATGACCTTGGGCTTGAAGAAAAAGAAGAATCAGCGTTGTTTTTAAATGACAGGGAAAAAAATCTTTTTGCTATTACGAATCTCTATCAATCTCAATCTTTTAATGACATCAAGGCTAAGGAAATCTTTTGTCACAATGTGACATCAAGAGATTTACGCAAAGAAGAAGATGAAGATATAATTCCTGTTAAAGTTAAACAAACGGCTGATATGTCGTGTTATTTTGCTTTTATTGATGGTCTATTAATACATGAAGATGCCCATGACATTGATGTTTTATCTGCGTACTATGCCTTTAAGACATGTTCTGGCATTTTCTTTAAAGGAGAGAAAGATGGTAAGATAGTTTTAGGATATGCACAATTACATCAATTTGATGGCATTCCTACTAAACTAGAAGATGACGCGCCATTTTTTAAGACAAAGACTGCTCGCATATTACGTGCCATTGAAAATCTTAATCTCAAAAATATTTCTGCTTTCATTAGTGTATGGACAGATGCAGAATACCACAAGGCGCAATCGATTATTAATACATTTTCAACCGAGCTCTATCCTACCCTCAATGCAGCAAAACAGCGTGATCCCATTCCTATTTTTAAGAGAGACTCACAATTTGTAGAGATACTTATTCATAAAGACGGCATTGTTTTTATCGAGAAAGGGCATCATGATGATGAAATAGAGGTTATCCCGTGGGATGAAATTAACAAAGGGCAGAATCCTGAGGAGGAAACATCTATCCCTCCGCATATGCTGGAGTTTATGCCACCACAGCCAGCATTACCTATTGAGTCAAGTGCTGATACAGTTCAAAAAAGAAATAAACCTTTGCCTACTAAATCTGGATCGTACGCAGCTAAAAAAGATCTTAATGAAATTATTCAGAATGTGGTGCGGGTAGAAAAACGTATTACAGTTGCTCAAGGCATTACTAATATCGAATTTATAGAGAAATACCCACATGAAAAAATGTACATAGAAAATAAAGACGTCGTTGTGGAAGGTGATCAATATACGAATGTAGAAAATGCATTAGGTGAAGTGATTGAAAATGCAATTAAATATAGAAAATTAAGTCTCAATAATGAAATTAGAATAGATCTAAGTTGCATTGGCACTAAAGCAATTGTTGAAATTAAAGACAATGGTATAGGAATTCCCAAAGATGAGTTAAAAGATATTTGGAAGCGTGGGTACAGGGGAAGAAACGCAATAAAGCAAACAAAAAAAGGGCGTGGTTGTGGTTTGTTCATTGCTGATATAGCAATACGCGGAAATAAGGGAGAAATTTTTATCGAGAGCACAGAAGGGGAAGGAACGACGGTAAGAATAGAATTGCCTCTGCTAGAAGATGTTGGTACAACTGAGGAAGAAGTTGATTTTGATGAAAATGAATATTGGAATGATCGTGCGATTGTTGGGCTTCACCGCTTTTCTCAAGGGGTTCTGTGGGAACATATTGATCAGTTTTTTGAAAAGGAAAAAGATGATTCTGCTGTAAATTTTAAATCACAATATGATGCTTTACAGGAAGATATACAGTTGAAAAAAGACAATATAGAAATATTGGTAAAGCGATTTTATGATTTTTCACTTAATCTTAAGTTATTTATAAATGAAGAAAAAGAGAGTGAATACAGAGAACTATTAAGTTTGCTAAATAGTACCGAACAATTTATTTCAGGGGACCAGGAAATGAGCAAAATCAATTTTGACACTGTTCTTCGGAAAGCGCTAGGGTATACTCCTATTAAAACAATACGAGGGGATACATTAGAAACAATTATGGGGAATGACATTAATTTGCAAATAGCTTTTAAAGAATTGTTTTCAAATGCTCACACTATTTTATTAGGACAAAAGTTGGATGGTTTTATAACACCCAATGAATATAAAAATAAGCTAGATAAAATTGTCGTTGAAAAGTCGATAGAAAACGACATGGCAGTTATACGGATTTCGGATAAAGGGCCTGGTTTTTCAAAAGATGCTTTGAAGCCTGGGAAGTATACATTTGGAGGTAAACGCTATCCTCAAATGTTTGATTGTGGTTTTACTAGAGATGTTGAGGGGGGCGGTATGGGATTGACTGACTTGCTTTTTACTATTATGGCTCATGGTGGCAGTATTGATGCAGAAAATTTACCAGAGGGTGGAGCCATAGTAACTGTTCGTTTACCCATTGCTATCTTGTCACAAGAGAAAAAAAAGACAGCTCCTGATTTTTCAAGTGAAGGCCCGATAAGAACTCTTAGTGCGGCGTCGATTAATGATGAAGGGGTAAAAGGAACAGAGCAAGAAGAGATAGAAGATGCTCCATTTGCAAGCACAAATAACGGCATTATTACTGAAGAAAACGCAGAGATGGCGATCCGCAGTATGCGGCATGAGAATATAAATTATATCAGTGTTGTTTATTTAATAATTGACCTTATAAATAGTTTGGAAGCTATACTTGATCATAATCCTCATATACAAAAAGATGACCGACGTATTTTAGAAGATATAAGGAACGTGAGTCGTTATAACATAGTTGAACAATTAGCCTACATAGTTGAAATATACAAATTAAACAGTAATAATTTCAAGAATGCGGTAAAAAAACTTGTAGCGATAAAAGACCAGTGTGTGTTGTTACAGGATACGATGCTTTCGATGAAAGAGAAAATCTTAACATTAATAGATGCAATGGATAACGATGAGGAAGGTAAAGATGATATAAAAAGGACTATATTTACCCATCTTCCTTACGCTATTGACGGTTTACAAGATAGAATAGATTTAGCATATGGCTTACCTGGTAAACAGGATGATTGTCATATAATGCAGTTTTTACGTGAGAATAAAAAATACCTTATGTATGTTTGTAATGTGGAAGATGATATTGTTATACATAACATAAACAAATTGCGATTATTAGAGGCATTACGAAATTTACGGAAAAATGCTGTATTACACGGAGAATCAGGTATAGCGCTTACTATACGTAGAGAAGGCGATAATGGTGTGTTTATAATTAGTGATACAGGAAAAGGGATCGATCCTGACCTGTTAGTTGATAATAAGCTATTTGAATTAGGTGTAACATCACGCAAAGATAGAGAAGGCAAGATAGATGAAGAAAGTGGTCTTGGTCTTGCCCTCGTCAAACGGTTTGTAGATGACCACGGCGGGACGATTGAGGTTGATTCTCTGAAAAAAGAAGATTGTAAGCATATAACACCAGGGCATTTGAAAGAGTTATCTATAATGAATGAGGCTATTAAAAAAGATTCCGTTAAGGCTTCAGTTGCCGAAGAGATATATAAAAAAATTAATGAAGATTTAATGACCTATCAAGAGCAGATCAAAAAAACAGGGATTCCATATAGAAAAAAGATTACCACTCCTGAATTTTTAATTTTGCATCCGATAATAGAAAAATTTATAAGTAACCTATTAAATTATCGTGAAGTATTAGAGCATAAAACAGACCTTTCTGAAATGGACTTTATTTTTGAAGAAATACGGGGAATATTAACCCCTTTAAATGAGTATGGCTTGATGCTTAGAGATTTGAAGGATGGTGCTCACTTCGATTTGCGTGAAATTATGAGGGAAGTTAATAGATTAATGCCTTCACATGTTAACAATTTAGAGTTTGCCTTGGAATGCCAGCGCCGTGCAATTGAGGGAAAGAGTATTACGCCTGGTACGACGTTTATCCTTAGATTACCAATAAAAGAAAGTAGACCTGCCCGCCAAAGCGAAGCGGTAGGCGGGGAGAAGAGAGTAGAGAGTAGAGAGGGAGAAGAAATAAGTAGTAAGTCCTTCGACTCGGCTGAAGGCCTCGTACAGGGCGAGCAGCCGGCAGTAAGCGGTGAAGTAAAAACCAAGCTAGGTGATATGATTGTGTCTAATTCCCAAATAGCTTATTTATATGACGAATGGAATACGCTGTGTGAAGAAGTGGGAGCGGATGGTGACCGTGACGGAATATTTATGGAAATCATAAAAAATTATTCCGAAGATGGTAGATATTACCATACCCTTGATCATATCGAATACATGCTTAGAGAACTGGAGAATATTAAAGATAAAGCGAAAGACCTATTGGCACTTCAGTTTGCTATTTGGTTCCATGACATTATTTATGATCCGAAAAAGCAGGACAATGAAGAAAAGAGCGCTGATGTAGCAGTCGAGGCATGTAAAAAACTAAAACTCGACAATGTGTTTGGCGAGCGTGTAAAAGACCTTATATTGATTACAAAACAGCACGAAGTAAGCGATGATGATATCGATGCTATGATTTTGATGGATTTAGACCTTGCCATTTTAGGCGGTGCGCAGATAGCGTCGGTACGGTTTGTCCTCGGTTTTTCTGATTATGTCGTTCTTGAAGCTTTGCGAAATGTTGCGCAGAAATACGATCGCGGCATTAGAAATGAATTTTCTTTTGTTGAGGCTCTGGACTATACGAAAGGGCGCTTAGGAGTTTTAAAGATGTTTCAGCAACGCAAGTTTATTTATCATCTTGATTATTTTAAGGAAAAGTATGAAGACAGGGCACAGAAAAACCTTGAATATCTCATTGGATTATTGGAAAACGAGAAAAAAGTACTCGAAGAATTAATTAAACCGCAAGGATATCCCCCTTTTAGCACTCTTGAATATCTGGTTAAGAAAACAGCCGTGTATCCCGGTTACTTTAATGAGTTTAGTGATTTGGAACTCGACATCATTAAACATGCAGAAGGGGCATATGATGCCGTGGTAATTTTGGTTATGCCGCAGTATGATGAAGAGGAGATTTCCGCTATCCAGCGTCGGGTTGATGGTATTCATGCAAAAATAAAAGATCATGAAAAGGTAACTATTCTCGGCATTCAGAAGAGGGATACGGTGCGCACATTTGTTCGGGCAATCGGGTCTCAGACTATTATCCGCCGGTTACGAAAAATACCGGCTACACAAGAACAGCTTGCGGCAGAATCTGAGAAAGCTTCTGAAACGTATCACGAATACGGTTTAGAAACGGTATTCGTTGTTCCGTCAATAGAGTTTCTTCAATTACCGGGTGACCTTAAGGCCATACGAGTAGAACAATTTAACAAGACGCTTAATCTGCCGCCTGATACGACTGCCGAATCCCCAATTTTTTATGAAGCGATAGATGCATTTAATAAAAAAAGAGCGGCTGGCAAAGAGAAGGCCGCGGTTAATAAAAAAATAGCTTTTTATGCCGGCAGCTTTGATCCTATTACAAACGGGCATATTGAAGTCATTTTTCGCGCTTCACAATTATTTGAAAAAGTGTACGTATGTGTCGGTATCAATCCGGATAAAGAGTATATGTTCAGCCTTGAAGAACGGGAAGAGATGGTGCGTGATGCGTTACGGCTATTCAACATAAATAATGTAGAGGTGATAAGCCACAAAGGCATAACAGTCGATGCTGCTATACGAGAAGGGGCAGGAGTGCTGATTCGCGGTGCCCGAAGTATTGAAGACCTGGAAGATGAGCTGCCTCTTGCCTGGGTAAATATGTTGCTGGAGCCGCGGGAAAATACGTTTTTACTTGTCCCGTATAAATATGTAAATGTAAGTTCTTCAACTGTTAAAGAAGAGCTGGAAAAGGGAGATCCCATTCATGAACGTGTTTCCAGTAATGTGTATTGGAAATTTATGAAATCTCAGATTAAAGAACGTAAAAAAGATGTACAGCTTATTGGCCTTGTCGGCGGGCTTGGTTCGGGAAAATCGACTGTTTTAAAACGTGCAGTAGAAAACGAATATGTATATGGGATCGACCTTGATGAAGTTAACCGCCAATTGCAAGAAGACGCAACCGTTATTCGTGAGATCAAAGATGCTTTTGGAATTGGTGTCGTTAATGCCGAGGGAGGAATTGATTATGGAAAATTGAACGATGAGATTTTAAATGACGAAAAGAAGATGTATTGGCTTAAAAGGATTATGTATCCCTTATTGTGTAAAGAAACAATGAGATTAGTTAACGAGGCACTTAACGGGGAGTATCGAGTAATCATTATTGAAGGAATTAGGTTATTGGATATGCGCATGGATCAGATTCTTGATGAGGTGTGGTTTGTAGATTCTCCGGAAGATGACCGTGCGGAAAGAATGGTGAGGAAAAATAAAGACATGCCTGCCGAGCGGGCAAGACTGATAGTAACGACGCAGGCTGAAGCAGTACGTTTCGCAAAAGATAAAGCAGATGTTATTATCGATAACTCGAAGGGACTCCCGGAACTTTTAAGCAAAGTAGATGAATTACTATCGCAAAAAATTCCAGCGAAAAAACCAACCTGGCAGTGTAATACATGGGAGGGACAATTTGGTAGAAAAAGTGAAGACACATCTCGTGTTATTATTGAGAATATTAACAAGCAATTGTTGATTGATATAGATGGAATTGAATACAAACTTGTTGCGCATCCTGATGTGTATTTATATCCACGGTTACTAGAGTTTGAAATGCGGTTACAAAGAAAATATGATAACACAATATCACGAAATTCTGTATTAAGCTTTTCTTACGATTATGAGAGAGGAAAAGTTATTATTACGGATTTGAATTTGAGTGATGTCGAGTTTGTCTATATCATTAATATGCAAAGTGCCGGTATTGAAAGTCTTGAAAAGAAAAAAATCGGTTCTCAGTTGCTGAAGATATTAATAAATACCTTGCCTTCTCTTTATACCATTGAAGTTGATAGTATTGTTGAGAAGAATACAACGGGCTACTTATTTGAGAATTATATTCTTGATGGTAGGCTTATTAAACGCAAAAATGATAGAAAAATAGTTATTGAGGGCACCGCTGCTTCACCGGAGGAAATTTCATTGAAGGATGTTATTAAAGAAACAGTATGGGGAAAACTATTATATACATCAGGATGTACTGAAATTGAATTGCTGTTGAAAAATGATGACCGATTTAAGAACTTAACTTCACTTGAGGTATTGTACAAGTGGCTTTATTACAGCAAAGAATCTGGTAAGCCATTGCCATTAGAACTTCGTGCAAAAACGGAAAAAGCTAAACACTCTTTATCTGATGAGATTACTCGGGAAACAGATGATGATGCTATTGATACAGAATGGAAACCTAAGGGACCTCTTTTAAAGCTTTTCTTATTGTGTGGCTTATTCTTAACATATTTTCTTTCATGGTTTGCGGCAGGTATCCCTGCTACAGGTGAACCTGTGTTAAAAATAGCCCTTACCAGTTCAGTCCAATATTTTTCCTTTTTTACCTCAAAATTATTTTTATGTGCTTTTTTTGCGGGCGTTATACTTGGGTTTATTTTAAGAAAAAATTTAAAAAAGAAATCAGATATTAAGGCACAAAAAGAAAAAATTATATCTAATGTTAATAATCGTTTTGAACTTGCACGGCATATACTTAAGCCCATAAATGAATATGAAAATACAACAATTTTTATAATAATGGTGGGTATACTGTTCAGTTTGCTTGGTTCACCGGTATATCATTTTGTCTGTGGACCTTTTGTAACTTTCGCTTTTTCGTTAATAATTTACGACTTATTCCGAATATGGAAAAAATGGTATAAATTTATTGCTGCAGGTATAGGCTTATTATCCGTATATTTAATTGAAACATTAATGACGTTATATATCTCACCAAATTTAATTTTTAATGATAGTTTTATATCTAATGAAATAATTAACATGGTAGGAAGCTTGGCATTCTTAGGATATATTACATATAGAGAGAAGCAATTTAGAATGCATAAAATTAAGGATTCCCCAAAAGATGAATTACTTGCAAAGAGCACTCAATATACGTCTGGAATAGTTGTTGATGCAGAATGGGAAGAAGTAAAGCCGCAAAACCCGGAAAAATCTGTTCTTAAACTCATTCTAATCAGTGTATTGTCTTTTGAAATGACGAAGCATTTATTATCGTGGTTAACAGCAGTTATTTCTGCAACCGGCCCGCCCATTAAAGATTTAGCAGTACAGAAAATTTTTTCCACTCCTTTCATATCTTCAGAAATTTCGTTATTTGTTATTATTCCTGCCGTTATCCTTGGTTTTTACATTGTAAGTATTTTCTTGTCTTCGGGAAGTATTAACTCAGGTGGTGTTAGTTCTGATTTCGAGTATACCTATAGTTTAATAGAGATAAAAAAGGCTGCAATAGCTTCCGCTCTTATTAAATCAAAGGGGAATAAAAATGAGGCTGCAAAAAAACTTGGGATTCCTGTATGGACAATAAGGAGGATGATTAGACGTTATTCTATAGATACTGATTGGGAAATACTTTCAGTTGCTTCACAGTTAAGACAATATTTTTATAGATATGGAGTTCTTTGCAGGTGGAAAGATATCGAAAGAAATTTTATTGTTTTAGCGCTAAAGGAATCAAACGGAATTAAAACTAAAGCTGCACGTATTCTTGGCATAGCTGAAGATACGCTTAATAAAAGAATTATTAAGCATTCAATAGATCCTCATGAATATTTAAGTAAAGAAAGAATTCAAAAGGCAACAAAGGGATGGATGTTACAGCCGCCGGAATCATTAATTAAACTCATTAATAGACTTGATAAGCAAGGAATCCTTGCTGAAATTTTAGATAAACTTTCACCCCAAGAAAAAAATATTATTCTTAAACATTGCGTGGAACGTTCGTGTTCTCTGCAAGATTTAGGTGACAAATATGTAGTGACTCGAGAAAGAATTAGGCAGATAGAAGAAGAGGTTGAGGAAAAAATAGAGGCGCTTATATGGCTTAAGGAGAGTAGATATTCTGCCCTTTATGAAGGAGAGAAAATTGATATTAATGCTGTTCGTTACAAAGACCTAGAGATATTAAGCAAGCATCTTGAGACATTGTATCCCTATTATGGTGATAAGTTTAAAAAACTTCTTTATTGGATGCTCAATTATAGAAAAAAAACAAGGAAGCCGATTGAAAACATTTTAGCACTTAAAGATCAGGCATTGAGAGATAAGAATAATAAAGGTGTAGGAATAAAAGCGTGGGAGAAATTTACAAACTTATTTTTTGCAGCGCCAGTTAACAAAGTGGTGTCAGACACCACTTTGTTAACTGGCGATCATAATCTTCGACCCTGGACCCAGTTTGTAATAGGAACATTATTCTTTTTTATTCCTGTGGTGCGTACAGGATTTATTTCTGTTGGGTATGAAACGTTTAATGCTAATTTAGAACATATACGTGAGACTAATAAAAACAAAGGCGCACCGACATGGAAGGAAATATTAACCGCACTCACCAGTCCAATAGCCCGCGGGATAAAGCCGGATGGATCTATTAA
>Ga0164318_10004345_pt1 | contig 13611 bp, 12 predicted proteins | sample GuaBasSedimGuay9_FD_113734 | JGI IMG/M metagenome (GOLD analysis project Ga0164318, IMG submission 113734) | Subseafloor sediment microbial communities from Guaymas Basin, Gulf of California, Mexico - Guay9, Core 4571-4, 0-3 cm | ecosystem: Environmental > Aquatic > Marine > Hydrothermal vents...
ACAATACAGACCAACTCGGTACTGCCACCGCCGATGTCGATAACTATTGCGTTATCTGGAGTTGGATCAATCACCGACAAAACCCCCAGTGTCGTCAGCAGCGCTTCCTCTTCCCCCTCAATCACCTCAATATTCAGACCGGTTACAGCAACAACCCGAGCGATGAAAGTGTGACGATTTTTTGCCTTACGTAAGGCCGCGGTCGCAACAGCACGAACTTGAGAAACATCTGCTGCGGCAATAATATTCTGATAGGACTCCAGAGTTTTGAGTGCTCTCTGCATTGCTGCAGCAGCTAAACCGGTATCAACAGTAAAATCTCCCGCCAGTCTGGTCATCTCGCGATGATAACTCTGCGGCAGAATAATGCCATTGCGACACTCCCCCAGTAACATTCTGATGGTATTACTGCCCACATCAATCACTGCATGCATCTACTTTTCTCCAATGATTGCCTCAGAAATATTATAGGTAAGATGACCAATTTTTTCATAATTATGGAGGATATCAATAAAAACCAAACCGGGCTGAACAGCACATTCCCCGGTGTGTAAGCGTTTCACATGATTCTTTCTCAGACTCTCTTCCATGGCCGCAATGGTATCTTCATATTCAATCGCCTTAGCGCTGATAGTTCTATCTTCATTTTCCAGGGCATTAAAGACAAATTGCAGAAATTCACACGTTGTTTCAGCAATACGACCCACTTCATTTTCACCCAGATGAGAAAAAGCAATTTTTTCTTCATACTTTTGCAGTCCCAGCATCCAGATCTCCTCACAATGATTCCCGATCCGCTCAAGATTATTGACGATTTCCATCAAAGAGCCGAGTGATTCTGAAGTTTCAGCAGAAATTGCCCGCTGGGATAACTTGACTAAAAAATCGAGAATTTCGCGCTGTAAAATATTGGCCAGCTGCTCTTTCTGCTTCAGGGTACTGATTCTCTTATAATGACCATCTTCGAGAAAAAGTGAGGTTTCTTCAACCATCTCCAAAACAATCTGTCCCATCCGCTTGGTTTCACGGCGAGCTTGTCCAATTGCTACGGAAGGTGTATTCAAAACCCGATCGTCAATAAATTTCACTTGCAGATTCTCGTGTTTGTCTGTTCCGCGGATAATCAGGGTTGAGAGTCTTGCCAGAAAACCAATCAGGGGGAGAAATATGAGGGTATTGATAACATTAAAGAGAGTATGAGCATTGGCAATATGTCGGGCGATATAGGGTTTGTCCCCAATGTGCGCAGCGTAACTGCTGGCCTGAGCCTGGGTTTGGATGACAAAATCGGCATCCCCGGGGGTTATAGCAGAGACCAGACGCATAAAAACCGGCATCAGTATCAAGATGTAGAGCACCCCCAGAACGTTAAAAAGAAAATGGGAAAATGCGGTTCTTTTAGCCGCAAGATTGGCTCCAATAGCGGCAATGTTAGTGGTAATGGTCGAGCCGATGTTCTCTCCAAGAATCAGCGCAACACTGCCCTCAAATGTTAACAGCCCCGAACTTGCAAGAACCAGAGTAATACCGATGGTCGCGCTGCTGCTCTGGACGATAATTGTCACCAGGGCACCAATTAAAACACCAAGTAACCGATAATCGCCAACCAGCAAGAACAAATGCTGAAATTCCACACTGGTTTTTAAGGGGATAAAAGCGTGCTTCATTGTCGCCAGACCTAAAAACAGCAATCCAAAACCAAGAATAATTTCACCAATATAGGTATGTTTTTTGTTTTTGCTGAAAAGTCTGAGGCCGGCGCCCAGTCCAATGGCTGGAAGGGCAAATTTACTGATATTGAAAGCGATCAACTGGGCGGTAATTGTGGTGCCGATATTGGCTCCCAGAACCACCCCGATGGCTTGAATCAAGGTCAGTAGCCCGGTATTCACAAAGCCGACAACCATAACTGTTGTTGCACTGGAAGACTGAATAATTGCCGTCACGGCAACCCCGACCAGAGCCCCGATAAACCGGTTGTTGGTCAAGGCGGCCAGAATCTTGCGCATTTTATTACCAGCTATTTTCTGCAAACCTTCCGACATGATTTTCATGCCGAACAGAAACATTCCCAGACCGCCCAACAGTCCAAATATGAGTTGCTGATTTAATAACGCAGACATGATCCCTCCCGAATAGATAGGGTCGGTATCGCAGGAAAAAGAGAAAAGCTGATAACGGGTTTAACGTACGAACTTTATAACGGGAGAGTCGATTTCACAACAAAAAACCGGCAGCAAAGCTGCCGGAAAATGGAACCTTGACTCCAGTTGCAACTTAACTCTTGTTTGACAAACTGGCAACCAACATGGTGCGGTAATCTTCCTTTGCACTGCGGATTCTCGCACTGAAGATTTTAACAATATTCAAGGTTAATTGCAGGGCAAGTTGTGGCTCATCACTCATCAGAGTGTTGAAGTTATCCCGATTTAAACTGTAGAGTAGTGCATCTTCAGTAATCTGGGCAGTGACAGTGCGATTTCCATCATCAATCACCGCCAGTTCACCAAAAACATCGCCAGCACCGAGGGTCATCAGCTCCTGTTCCTTCACTTCAGCCAACATTTGTGAAATCTTGACGCTCCCCTGGACAATGATATATAGAGCTTCACCCGGCATATTTTCGATAAAAAGGGTCTTTCCTTCAGCCACTTGACTCTGGGTGAAAATCGAGCTGAGCAGCTTGAGCTCTTTGCCCTCAATCCCCTTAAACAATTGGCTCTCTGCAAATTCAGATAAATCGACCTGGCTCATAAATATCACCTTTTAACGGAAACAGGGACAATCAGTCCCTGTAATTTTCAGTATAATTCAAATAATTTTGAGCAGACTGCTGAAGATGAACCACTTCACTAGCCGACAAATGGCGCATATATTTTGCCGGAGACCCCCCATATAAAGTGCCAGAAGGGATCTGTGTCCCCGGAGTGACCAGGGCTCCGGCAGCGACCATGGCATCATCCGCAACTTCCGCAGCATCCATAACCACAGCACCCATACCAATCAAACAACGATTGCCGATTTTACAACCATGCAGGGTCACGTTATGACCGATGGTGACATCGTCTCCAATAATAGTGGGATGGGTTTTGTGGGTGACATGGACGACAGTTCCATCCTGAACATTGGTTCTTTCGCCAATCCGGATAAAATTAACATCACCACGAATCACCACCTGAAACCAGATACTGGAATCAGCTCCAATTTCAACATCACCAATAATTTCTGCTGACCCAACATGAAAAACAGTGTCAGCGAGCTTGGGAGTTATCCCTTGATAACTATGCAACATTCAGATGCCTGTCTGTCAACGAAAAGACCCACTCACAAAAATAAGTGAATGGGTCTGTCTTTGTGGGTTTTTACTGAGCATCAAAATCAGCGGTCTACACGTTCCCGCAACTCTTTGCCAACTTTAAAGAATGGTAATTTCTTTTCATTGACCTGGATAATCTCACCCGTTTTTGGGTTGCGGCCCGTATATGCTTTATAGTCCTTGACCATGAAACTGCCGAAACCACGGATTTCAATCCTGTCATTATCGATCAATGCCTGTGACATTGTATCAAAAATCAGATTAACAATCTGTTCCGATTTTTTATAGGTCAGGTTGTTCTTGATTGAAAGTGTCTCTACCAGTTCAGACTTGTTCATAATGCCCCCTTACGGGTTTTTACGGGCTAATATCAAGATCCACTGTTGTCAAGAATATACAATATATTTCACCCATGTCAAGAAGATCACATGAATTTCAAGCAGTTGTAAAAACTTAGATGATCGTAAACGGCGACAAAGTCCAGATAACCTTGGCATCACCGGCACCGATATTTTCCCACCGGTGGGGAAGATGTGATTTAAACGAGAGGCTGTCTCCCTCTTCAAGGATATAAACCTCATCGACAATCGTCATTTTTAAGCGGCCCTTCATCAGGTAGATCAGCTCATCACCCGGATGATACATGTTGGCTGTGCCACTCTTACCACCCTTCTGTACCGTACAGAAAAATGACATGAACTGGGGGTCGCGCAGTCCAGAAGTGAAGGACTCGGTATGCATGTTGTATTCGTCATCATAGACAGTTTTATCCCGTTGACCGGGGTGGGTATGGACAATTTCATGCGAAGAGGAGACATCTTCAACAAAATAGTTGATGCTCTTGTCGAAGACAGTTGCAAGACGCATCAAAATTTCAACAGATGGGATTGTCAATCCCCGCTCTATTCTTGAAATCATGTTGGAAGAGACTTTAGATCTCTCCGCCAGTATTTGAATGGTCAGATCTTGTTTAAGCCGGATCTCTTTTAACTTTTTACCAACAATTTTCTTAACTTGCATGATTAAATAACTCCTTCTCTAACAAAATCTTATTACACATTGGGGGGCGGTGAAACAGCCCAGAGAATTTTAGATTGCTGGTCAGCAGCATTTTTCCAGCTATGCGGCAGCGTTGCCTTAAAGCTGATTGAATCCCCCTTCTCCAGGTGAAAATCCTCCCCTTCAATATTAAAATCAAGGCATCCTTCAAGGACCATAGCAAACTCTTCACCGGTATGAACCATTCCCCCTTCACCACTATCACAGTGGGGCTCAAGGGTATCGACAAAAACTGAAAAACCGGGATCACGCAGCCCCTGTGTTAAACTGTTGATCTGGTGTTTGTGTTCAAAAAAGAAGATCGGCGCACCCTGCTCCGACGGGGTAAAAACAACCGTATTCCCTGTTTCTGCCTCCTCAACAAAATGGCTGAGGCTTAAGCCTAAAGCATCTGCCAATTTCATCAGGATTTCGACTGACGGTATCGTTAAGCCCCGTTCGATTCTGGAAATCATATTTGAGGAAACACGAGACATCTCAGCAAGGACCTGTATCGTTTTATCCCGCTTAAGACGTGCTGATTTCAGTTTCCTGCCAATTAATTTTTTTACCATTTCAACATACTCCATAGTGGTTTATAAAAAACATTTTTAACATCCAGGGTCAGGGCTGTCAATACTATATGGGATATTTGAGGCGTGAAATGGTAACAAGTGTTGGGTCATCTTCGACCGGTACTATTTACCGGGGAGGCTAAAACACCCCTGTAACACACTCTGTGTAGCCAGTGAGCTTATCCGGGATCGAGAGTTTCCCGTATTTTGGTTAATAGCACTCTTGGTTGAATCGGTTTATTCAGTAACATAACATCTTCCCGTACCAGCCCCTGTTCACGGAGCGAATCAAAGGTATAGCCACTGATGAAAATAATCGGAATAGCTGTTCTTTTTCTGATTTCCTGATAAAACTCGGTTCCCTTGATCCCCGGCATAACAACATCGGAGAGGATAAGTGCTAAATTGCTGTCTTGCTGATCCAGAATTTTCAATGCTGCTTCAGCACAGTCACTCGAGACAACCCGATAACCGACAGTGGTCAAGATACTTGCCGTAGATTCTCTCACTAAGGGATCGTCTTCAACCAGCAAAACAGTTTCATCTCCCCCTGGAAGCTGGTCATTCACGGTCGTCAACTGCGGTGGAAGCCACTGAGACGTCATTGGCAGATAAATTTTGAAACACGAACCTTCTCCAATAACACTGTCAACCAGAATATAACCTTTATGTTGCTTGACTATTCCCCACACCATTGCAAGTCCGAGACCGGTCCCCTTGCCGGTATCTTTGGTGGTAAAAAAAGGATCAAATATCTTCTGTTGTATCTCCATGGGAATACCGGTGCCACTATCTTCGACAGTGATCAAGGCATGCAGTCCCGGGGTGCCATAGCCATAGGTCTGGCAAAAGCTGTGATCAATTTCTATCTTTTCGGTCTTAATTGACAAGACCCCGCCAGCGCTCATGGCATCGCGAGCATTGGTCGCAAGGTTCACCAGGACCTGTTCAAATTGAGAGGTGTCAGCCAGAACCACCAACTGTTGAGTTGATAGAGTCAGCGTCAGTTGAATCTGCTCGCCGATCACCTGGCCAAAAATATCCCGAACATTCAATACCAATTGATTCAAATCAACCGGGGTGGAGGGTTCAGATGTTTTACGGCTATAGGCCAGGAGTCCGTGGGTCAATTGTGAACCACGCTCTGCCGCTTCCCCGATTTTCATGATTTTAGATAAAATCTTTGGCGTATCGGTCAGCTGTGATTGTAACAGCCCTACATATCCGGAAATGACCGTCAATATGTTGTTGAAGTCGTGGGCAATCCCCCCCGTCAGAGTACCGATGGCTTCCATCCGTTGTGAGTGTAATAACTGTTTTTCCAGAGTTTTTCGCCGGGTGATATCGATAAAGGTCATCACTCCCCCGACCAGTTGATTATCCCGATTCATCGGATGCCCCCAGTATTCAACCGGGATCTGATGACCATCACGATGGGTGAAAAATTCATCTTCACTGGTGACCTTCTTGCCGCTTGCAATAGCAGCAATAAACGGGCATGCGGCGAGCCCAAAAACACTTTTATTTAAGTCTACAGGACGAATCAACTCGCAGAAGTTTTTGCCGATAAGCTCTTTTTCATCCGTATAACCGAGAATATTAACCGCTGAAGGGTTACAGAACACCGCCTCCCCCTGCATATCAAGGCCAACAATCGCTTCAGCAGTCGAGTTAAAGATGATTCTCAACTTCTCTTCACTGCGTGACAGTTCCCGAACATAATGCATCCGTTCACATTCGGCTGCCGCCCGCGACGTAATCACCGACAACAGCTCTTCAACGTGTGGCACCGATTCCAACGGCTGGCTGGAATAAGCACACACGCACCCCATCACCCGCTGATCATGACCAAACATCGGGCCACCAATAAAACTGGAAATATTTTTTAAAGGGAGAAAGTCACTGGCAGAAAAAAGTGCCATCGCATTATCAGGATAAATACTGAATTCCCCTTGCAATACCTGATGAAATGGAGTATCCGCAACCGGCAACCGGGTGGGCGACCGATATTGACCATCCAGAAAGCTGGCCCGGACTTCCAGAACATCACCATGCACCACCCCGATACAGGCACCGTCCACATGGAGCCAGTCACAGAGGTTGCGGACAATTTCTTCCAGACATTCCTGCCCGGTTAAGCCAACCGTGCTGCGGACCAGGGTTTGAATCGATGCTTCATACTTTTCACGCAGAGTGATATCGCGAACAACCGAAAAAAAGACGTTTTGACCATCCAGCTCAAAAAGTTGACTGCCGATTTCTACCGGAATCCAACGATCGCCGCTGGACAGCAACTCTGTCTTATAAAGGGTTTTCCCCGACGTCCTGATGTCATCAATAATGGTGACGTAAGCGCTCTGATCCTCAAGGGCAACCCGGTTAATCTGGTAAGGTGATAGTTTAAGTAACTGCTCACGCGAAAGTTGCAGCATTTCACAAGCGACATCGTTGACCTCAATATATTGTCCCGGTGTCCCATCAGAGTGACACTCAGCAATAAACACAGCATCCGCCATCCCATTAAAAAGTCGCAGAAAATAGTCTCTCCCCTGTTGTTCAAACACTGTGGCCATCGTGATCCTCACCTGAATATCATTTTAAATATCTTGATTTTAAACCAAATCAAATCCAACCAGCGCATTGTAGCGTTTGAGCAGTAAAATCGCTAGCGGCTTCAACAAACTGTAAGGTAAAAAATTCCTTTGCAAAGAGACGCGACTATGCTAGTTTTCTGCGGTTCTAACTAATTTTAAGAGGAGAAAGCTGCATGACCACATTTTTAATCGGATTGCATATTACTGTTTCAATCGCTTTAATAGTTATTGTTCTGTTGCAAATGGGCAAAGGGGCTCAGGCAGGAGCATCATTTGGTGCAGGTGGCAGTCAGGCCATGTTTGGTTCTACCGGTGGCAACTTCATGAGTAAAGTGACGGTTGCTGCTGCGGTTATCTTCATGTTGACCAGTTTGACACTGGCTTATTTTTACACCTCTCCAAGCTCTCAGACGATGATGCCAAGTTCGGTAGATGTGCCAGCAGCCACAGCTCCTGCACCGACACCGGAGCAGAAATAGTAAATTATTATTGACAGTCAAGGAGACGATTAAGTATAAAGACAACCCTTTTGCCGAAGTGGTGGAATTGGTAGACACGCACGCTTGAGGGGCGTGTGGCTTACGGTCGTGCGAGTTCGAGTCTCGCCTTCGGCACCAGTTATATAGAGGTCTAAAATCATTTTGATTTTAGACCTTTTGTTTTTCTAAGCTGCGGTGTGTGTTCCCGAAATATGCCATATTTGAAATATTGATCAGCCTACTATAAAGGTATCAAGATGGACATAGCCATAGTTGGCGGTGGAGCCGCCGGTTTTTTTGCGGCAATTACGGCAAAGGAAAACTATCCAGACGCCAAAGTTGTTATCTTTGAAAAAACGCAAAACATTTTGTCCAAAGTTAAAATATCAGGTGGCGGTCGGTGCAATCTCACCAATGGTTGCTCAAGCATAAAGGAACTGACCAGTGCTTATCCCCGCGGTGGGAATGCTTTAAAAAGAGCTTTCAAAATTTTCAACAACAAACATGCAATGCAGTGGTTTGAATCCCGTGGAGTTCCCCTGATCATTCAGGATGATAATTGTGTGTTTCCTCTCTCGCAAAATTCACAAAGCATCATCGACTGTTTTCTGGAACAGACAGACAGGTTAAAAATCAAAATTGAGCTGGCAACAGGGATAAAAACCATCAAAAAATTCAGTGGCAAACTACAACTGATCTTTGTCGGCGGAAAAGTTCCAAGCAGAATATTTGATAAGGTCATCGTTGCAACGGGCGGTTCTCCAAAAAGAGATGGTTTGGCATGGCTTGAAAAATTGAATCACAAAATTGAAGACCCTGTTCCGTCCTTATTCACCTTCAAAATAGCTGATGAAGCGGTTACCGAGCTGATGGGGATTGTCGTTGAAGACACCTTGGTAAGCATCCAGAGTAGCAAACTTAAATCTGAGGGGCCTTTGCTAATCACACATTGGGGGATGAGTGGCCCGGCGATTTTAAAACTATCGGCCTTTGGAGCAAGGGTGTTGAGCGAAAAAGGTTACGAATTCAAGGTTCAGGTCAATTGGACTCATGTCCGTAATCATGATGATGTCGTTGCTCGGTTGAAAGGTATTGTGGCTGAGCATCCGAAAAAGATTCTGGCAAACGTCAGGCCCTACTCTCTTCCCGACAGATTATGGAACTATTTGTTGGAGAAAAGCCACTTGTCAATCAACAAAAAATGGGGAGAACTTGGAAAATCCGGGTTAAACAGACTGGTAAATATACTGACCAATGATGTTTATTCAGTCAAAGGACGGACCCAATTCAGAGATGAGTTTGTAACCTGTGGTGGAGTCAGTCTGGAAAGCATCGACTTGAATACGATGCAGAGCAAGGCATGTGAAAATTTGTATTTTGCCGGGGAAATCATGGATATTGACGGCATTACAGGGGGGTATAACTTTCAGGCAGCCTGGACAACAGCGTTTATTGCAGCAAAATTAAATTAATTATCATACCGACAATTTTTTGAGCGTGACCACCTCTATTCAACCCCGCTTCTTGCCTTTAGCCTTGGACGGTCTGGGTGCTTTAACCGGTTTAGCAGCAGTTTTAAATTCAGCCTCATAACCAACAACGAAATGGGAGCTGGTTTCATTTCGCATGCTAAGAAAATGAGCATTGTTTTTATCAAAAGGACAAGTGGGCAAACCACAAGGCTCAAACCCAAACTTTTGATAATAGTCGGGTTCACCCAACACAAACAGAGTCCGACTTTTAATATCTTCCTGCCTTAAAGCAAATCTGAGCAGCTCTGATCCCACTCCCTGCTTTTGAAAATCGGGTGACACCGCCATCGGCGCCAGATGCAAACCGCAAACCTCGTTACCATGATAAGCATTGGAAAAGGCAATATAAGCGATGCCCTTCCCAGCATGCAGACAGATCCACTCGTGTACCAGTTTGTTATTTTCGTGGAGCTTCTGCACCAACAATGCTTCGTACTCACTGCCAGGAAATGCGCGGCGCAGCAACGCGTAGACCTTAGCCCGATTTTCGATGCTTACCTTCTGTATTTTCATAATGTCTATCCCTGAAAGTTTCTGCTAAATACTATTGGCTTGTCCGCGGCATTTAGGATCAGGTTGGGCCAGTTTTGTATTATAGATAGTGAAAAATAAAAATCAGGCGATCATGAGATATTAGGCAGAAAATGATAAAAAGACAATTGCAACAACTGACACTGTAACTGCAAGCAATTTACGCTTTGTCAATGTTTCCATTTTCAGGGCTACCGATAGAATGAGTGCTGCGATAAAACTCATGTTGGCAATCGGAATGACAACACTTGCTTGTCCATGTTCAACTGCAAGCATCAGGAAATTAACGATGAGAAAAACAAGGGCTCCAGAAATCAAGGAATATAGTGCTTTCTTTACCGTTATTTTGAAACGTTTTTCCCTGAATAATGCATACCCGGCGCCGCCAAAAATCCAACAGATTGAGCCGATCAGCAACAAAGATTGCAGAGAGGCTCCCTGCAGAAGCCCCGCCTTCGATGTGACCCCATAGAGCGCCCTGAAAATAGATGCCGTAATTGCCAATCCGAAAAAAAAGGCATGACTTTTTCCGGTGCTACCAAGCTCATTCCGGCGATAAAGCAGAAAAACAGCAAACAGACCAAGAATGACTCCGGCAATTTTGAAGAAGCCCAGAGGTTCGTTCAAAAGAAACAGTGATAACAACACGACACCGACCGTGTTCAGGCGATAGATCGTCGATCCCAGACTCACATCGATATGGGTAAGACTTTCAAGCAGCAGCAAGTTTGAGGCAGTCAGCAACAGTCCTGCAGCCAAACCATACGCTAAGGAAACGGGATTCAGAATAAGCGGACGGTCTGAAATCCCAAGGGTCATTATTTGCAGAATAGTCCAGACAAAACCAATCCCAAACACATACACTCCGCGGGAACGGTCTTGACTTGAATAGCGCTTAAATACAACATCATTAACTCCAGCACAAACAAGGCTCAACAGTGCATAATATATCGGAGAAATCATCAGCCTACTTCTCGCTCTCAGCTGATGTTATAGCATTCCATCCACCACCCAAAGCTTTATAAAGCCTGATCAAATTGGAGATGACAGTGCCATCGCTCTGAGCTAATTCATCCTGCAGAACTAGGAGTGCTCGATCAGCATCCAGAACATTATTGAAGCTTACCAGGCCGGCTTTATATTGATCTTGAGCAAGAGCGGTCGTTCGCTCTGCAGCAACAGAAGCTTTGGCAAGAAAATCTCGCCTTTGTTGTTCCTTGGCATAGTTGACCAAGGCATTTTCCACCTCTTCCAGAGTCCGCAGAATAGTAAGTTCGTAATGGATCAGGGCTTCTTCCTGACGGGCATTCTGAATTTCGATATTTTTGCGAATAGTGCCGCCATCAAAAAGGTTCCAGCTCGCTCGGGGGCCAATTCCCCAGGTTCTACTGGAGCTTTGAAATAGATTTCCAGCGCTGAGGGATTCGAGTCCGAGGGTGCCGAACAGGCGAAATTTTGGATAGAGATCTGCTGTTGCTACTCCGATACGGGCTGTTTGCGCGGCAAGTTCACGTTCAGCGCGACGAACATCGGGGCGGTGGCGCAGAGTTTCAGCCGGGATTCCGATTGCAACACTGAGAGGCAGGGAAGGTAAAGGTTGTTTTGTTGCCAGTTCCTTGTGGAGGTTACCCGGACGCTCTCCCAGTAACACGGCGAGACGGTTTTTTGCTGCATCCAGCCCGGCCTCAAGGCGCGGGATCTGGGATCTGGAACCCTCCAGAATTCGCAATGATTCCTGCACTGCCAGCTCCCCGATAATCCCGGCCTTAAAGCGTGAATCATTCAATTCATAGCTTTCCAGTTGCGCCTTGATATTCGCCCTGCTCACTTCCAGACGGGACTGATAGGTTCGCACTTCCACATAATTTAATGCCACCTCTGCCAGCAGGCTCACCAGCAGAGTGTTCCGGTTTTCCCGGGTGGCTTCAAGATCCGCCTGCGCAGCCTCGACTGAACGTTGAACTCCACCAAAGATATCCAGTTCCCAGCTGGCGTCAAATCCGGCCGAATAGAGATCCTGTTCGTTGCCTGTGCCGGTCTCTTCGCTGCTCCGGAATTTAGTGGCTGTTGCCCCAGCATCCAGGGTTGGGAAAAATTGAGCACGACTGATTCCACGCATCGCTCTGGCTTCGCGAATTCTGGATTGAGCTACTTGCAGGTCGAGGTTTCCCTCGATGGCTCTCTCTTCCAGAGTGACAAGTTGAGAATCATCCAGAATTATCCACCAGCGTGCCAGGTTAACGGGATTGGTTTGCACAACATTGAGACCCTCTTGCAGTTCAGAGTGCCAGTTTTTTGGAGCTTTTGGCTCTACTTGATTATAGTTCGGCCCGACAGCTGTACAACCACCGATTATCAGAGCAATAGCCGCGGGGAGAATCATTAAAAACAGTGCTCTTCGAGGTTGATTTTCGAGCAGCGGTTTTCCCGGCTGTTTTGATTTTTCAGTTGAGATCATGAGTCTATCCTGTCCCGTCTTCGCGCCCGCCACGCACTCCCCGCTTCGCGTGCAGACTGAAACAGGTAGTAGAGCACCGGCACCAGAAAGATACCAAGCAGGGTCGTGCTCAACATCCCGCTGAAAACTGTTGTGCCAATCGCCTTCCGGCTTCCGGCTCCGGCACCTGTGGCAATGACCATCGGGATAAGTCCGAAGACAAATGTAAAGGAGGTCATTAACACCGGTCTGAAACGAATTTTTGCGCCGTCAATTGCAGCATCGGCAAGAGGAAGTCCATCTTCCCGTCGCGACTGGGCAAATTCGACAATCAGAATAGCATTTTTACTTGCCAGTCCAACCAGTAGTACCAGGCCGATCTGGGCATAAATACTGAGACTGAATCCTGCCAGCCAGAGGCCGGTCAGTGCTCCCAAAGTAGCGACGGGAACCGAGATAACAATCGAAAATGGAATATTCCAGCTTTCATACTGTGCCACCAGAAAGAGATAAGCAAACAGCAGGGCAAGGGCAAACAGAATCGTCACCTGGCCACTACTTTTTTGTTCCTGATAAGACATTCCGGACCAGTCATAGCTGTAACCTTCAGGGAGAGTTGTGGCTGCAATGCGTTCCATTGCCGCCATTGCTTCCCCGGAACTGTAGCCCGGTGCAGCACCACCGTTAATTTTGATGCTGGTCAACTGGTTATAGCGATCCACCGTTTGTGTGCTATGGATTGTGGAAAGGGTCGCCAGACTGGTCATCGGTACCATAGCTCCAGTATTACTGCGAATGTAGATTCGATCGATGTCATTGATTGAGTCCCGGTATGCTGTGTCTGCCTGAACTTTAACCTGGTAGCCCCGGTCATTCAGGTTGAAATCGTTGACATAGCGCCCACCCAACTGGGCTTGCAGGGTTGAGAATATGGAACTGATCGGCACCTGGAGTGTTTCGGTCCGGGTTCGGTCAATATTCAACGAAAGCTGCGGGGTATTAGCAGTATAGGTCGTAAAGACCCGGCTCAAGGCTGGGTCCTGATTGGCAGCTATCACCAATGCTTGAGCAGCGGCAGCAAATTCTGCCGGAGTCCTATCATCTCTGGA
>Ga0164318_10004346_pt1 | contig 13610 bp, 13 predicted proteins | sample GuaBasSedimGuay9_FD_113734 | JGI IMG/M metagenome (GOLD analysis project Ga0164318, IMG submission 113734) | Subseafloor sediment microbial communities from Guaymas Basin, Gulf of California, Mexico - Guay9, Core 4571-4, 0-3 cm | ecosystem: Environmental > Aquatic > Marine > Hydrothermal vents...
AGTATATTTTTGCCAAAGATGCAGAAGAATTAAAGACTAAAATGCTCATCGCATCGGAACAAACCACCCGTATAATTTTCAGTCAACCAAGCGTAGAACTTATTCCGGTAGCCGGTTCAATTACAGTGGATGATGCAGTACAGTATAAACCCACCATAATTCGAATGCCCTTTGAAAAGGTTCGAGGAAAATTAAAGGAGTATAATTATAAGACATGGTTACGATCATTTGAAGCGGGTGATACATATCAATTTCTGGTCAAATTACGCTTGGATTTGGATGAAAAGAAATTTAAAATGATGGGAGACCAGCATGTTTTGGATGTTAAATTCGATTTAGGAAAAAAAGATTTAACTATAACCAAGCAAATTTCGGTAAAATTTAGTGATGATCCAAGTGAACATCGTATAAACATGCAAATCAATAAAAGATTCGCCCAATATTTTAGTACCGCTCAAGAGATCACCGAGCAAACCATTAAAAATGATGCTGAAGGAACTCAAAAAATTCAAGGAGATGAAACAAAAAAAATTAGTTAGTAACCCCTCAAGATCACACTATGTATTTTTGACAAATTGATTCAAAAAACGTAACTGTGGAATTTTTTTCTCTCTTTCTTTTTGCATGGCAATCCTATTACCGTAATTGCCATTTCGATATATTTATTAATTCTTAAAATAAACTTTTGATTAAAGCACTATTTATCAATATAAATAAAAATATTGCAAAAATATATTTGTGAGATAATTATGGGACGGTATGACGGAACCAAAATAAAATTGCCCCCTTTCAAAAATATTGAGGCACATCTGATGCAACGACGCTGTGATTCCTTAGTTTTTTACACAGCACAATACGATCTTTCTAAAACTCTACCTTTTATCGAAGATTACAATAAAGAACACAAATTAGATAAAACTGAGCGTTTAACTCTGTTCCAAGTCTTTTTGCTGGCAATTTCCCGTTCTATGGCCTTGCATCCAAAGGTTAATCGGTTTATTTCAGGGCGTAAATACTGGCAAAGAAATCGAATTAATCTAGCTTTTGTGGTTAAGAAAGCCCTTACTTTAGATGGAAAAAGTACCATGATGAAAATGGATTTTCATCCTTTCGATACCATTGAAAGTGTGCGTAATAGATTTCATCACTTGGTTCACCAAGCTCGAAGCGATAAAGGAAATGATACTGAAGGTTTGATTAATTTTTTTGGTAAAATGCCCAGATGGATTCTGATGTTGTTGGTAAAATTTTTGAAATTACTCGATTTTCTGGGATGGATGCCGAAAGATCTTATCGAGGGAGATCCTCTCTTTTCCAGTGCCATCGTAGCTAATTTAGGTTCTGTAGGACTATCAGGAACCATTATTCATCACTTATATGAATGGGGAAATGCTTCAATCTTTTTAACATTAAATCGAATTCGAAAACTTCCTGTGGTGAATGAAGAAACGAATCAAATTGAAATTCATAAGATAGTGGATGTAGGCGTTGCCATTGATGAAAGAATTGCAGAAGGTATCTATTTTCACCATTCATTAATGGATTTAAAGGCGTATATGGAAAATCCCAAGCAATTAGAAATCCCAACACCCATCTCCCCTGAAACATTGGCTGAACTTAAATTGAAAGAATTTGAAAAACTACCACACATTGACATATCTCGAGAAAGAAGCATAGGGGCCATGTTTGCAGAGGATTTGACCCGATCTTCTATTGAAAATACTCTCTAATCTTTTCTTCTATTTTATTTTTTATCTTATTTCTTATCCTTGCTCTTATCTATAGATACTTTTCCTTGAATAAAAAGAGGAAGAAAGAGTACAGTCATAAAAAAAGAGTATTTTCGCTTCAACATTTCCTTTTATAAAGATAACGGTCAAAAGTAGCAAATGCAATTCGTTTATTGATTGTATCGCGATAAAATTCTATGAAAACAGGTTGCACAGAAGTGGATTGGCAAACAATAAATCTTAATTCATCACAGTTCTCCAGCATAATGGGAAATTCCAAATGACCATCGTCTATTTCCAATTTTGCGGTAACTATACCTCCCTTTTGAGATACATTCATAGAATACATGCCGTAAGGTGCTTGATATTCACCGCAAATTTCCTCTAAAATTTCTATCCGTCTAAGATCTGGCAATACTTCTTTTGGTGATTGTTCTAATAAGTAAGCTAAAGCAGCCCTTCCCACCTTCGCCACTGAATCAGAACAGCAATTCTGGGCAACAGAAATACCAATTTTCAATTCAGGAATTACGGCAAAAAAGGCACAACTTGTTCCCAATCCTCCTCCATGATGCATTACGGTGTGTGATAATAGATCACTATCGATAACCCAACCCAATCCATAGCGAGGATTTGGTCCGTAGCCATAAGGCATATCAATCATACCCTGCCAAAGTTCCTCGATAGATGAAGGTTGAATTATCTGGACATCCCGATAACGACCTTGATTGAGCAAACATTCAGCATAGTTCATCATATCCTCCATAGCTATATATAAACCCCCTGGAGCTTGCAGTTCCTTGAAAATAGGGAGAAGTGTTTTCGTGGGAACCATAGTATTGTCTTTTGGTTTATGAAGATAGCCGGTAATATAATTATTTTCGGGATGAGAAGTGAGCTGGTTGGGAGTGAACGCAAATCGAAAAATTTCTAAGGGTTCCAAAATTTCAGTTTGAATAAACTGTGCAAATGGAATTCCGGTCAGATCTTCGATAATAAATCCTAAACATACATACATATCATTGTTGTAAAAAAAATGTTCCCCAGGTCTAAAAACGTAGAATTCCTCAGCATCAGCAAGATGAGAAATAAATTGCTCGCGCGATTGAACCGGGCAAATTCTGGTGTAATCTCCGAATAAGTAAAACATTTCAAATAGGCTGGCATCGCAAGCGGGAAATCCAGATGAATGGGAAAGTATATGGCGGATAGTTACTTCAGGATGGTCAATAAAGGGTTTTGATGGAATATATTTGCCTACTGAATCATGCAAAGAGATTTTTTCTTTTTCTACCAGCTTCATTATCGCCATGGCGGTGAATGATTTTGTCACACTACCAATTCCAATTAAGGTTTGAGGTGTCATAGGAAGCATTTTTTCCAAATCTCTGGCACCGAATCCTTTAGAATAAATTAAATTACCGTCTTGAATGATTGATATGGCGAGACCAGGAACCTTCCCTTTTCGCATATAATTTCGGATAAATCTATCTAATTTTTCAAATGATTGCCCTTCGATATTCATAATTCTCTTTCAAGATAGGTATATATTAAAATGTTAGCTAAATACGAGAGCCAAAAAAATTTTTTTTTTGCTAACTTTCGGCATTCTGCACGTGAATTAGATATTAATAGATAGATTTTCCAAGCAATCCAAAGGGTGAAATTAACTGAAAGGAAGAAATCTCTACAAAATTTACCATTCACAACCATTGCCAAACCAGGTACCTTTTCCTTTCGCATGTATTGTCGTATAAATTTATCTAATCGCAAATTATTGAAAAAATAAATGTTCAACCACAATTTTTATCCCCAGCAAAACCAAAACAATTCCACCGAAAATTTCTGCTTTCACTTGAAATATATCACCGAGTTTTTTACCGAACATATAACCACAATATGAAAAAATGAAGGTTCCAATAAAAATTGAAAATATAGTTAGGGGGATGTTTAAATTTGTAGCAATTAAGCTAATGCCAGCCGCCAGTGCATCGATACTAGTGGCTACGCCCATTGTAAATAAAACCCACAGTGTTAGTTTTCTTTCAATGCATTCCCCTCCGTTATGGTGGCTGATGCCTTCTTTTATCATATGACCTCCAATTAAGGCAAGTAAAATAAATGCTACCCAATGATCGAAAGGTGCCATTAGATTTGCAAATAATTTTCCTGAAAAATAACCGATTATTGGAGTAGTGGCTTGAGTTAATGCAAAAATAATTGCAACTTTTAACGCCTCGGTCTGCTTATGGGGGGAATATTGCAATCCGCATGAAACTGCTAACGCCAAACTGTCCATGCTTAATCCTACACTTAGCAAGAGAATTGATAAGATTTCAGTGAAAAAACTCATCTATTTCTAATTTTCCTTAATTTTAATGAGTGAAAAAATGAAAGATTTCAAAAAAATCTTGTCAAATTCCCCTTAATTTGGGTTTCGCTTAAATTTAATCGAAAAAATGTCTACAAACAAGGTTAAAACAAAAAAAAGCACACAAATAATTAGGTATAACTGTATATTTGCCCAGAAATGCTCAAGAATCGTGACAATAATTAAATAAAGATAATTTCCAATCCAAAAGAAAATAGTATAAGAAAATTTCACTTTTTCTATTTCTGGATGTTTGAAAATTATAAACCCTAACACTAAAAGAATACTACCGCCATAAAGAATCCCAAAGATAATTGAACCATACGGCATTGCTCCTATAATTCCCAGTAACAGCAATGTAATCAATAAAGATACGTTTGAAGCAATTGGAATTATCAACATTCGGAGAATATTTTTCCACCAATTCGGTTTGCTAAGCAATTTCCTCCCTATTTTTCTAAAAAACCCAAAGTAAAACATTACAAAAAACCAACCTATGAAATTACCCCATGGAACACCATAAAGGGCTTTTGAAGTAATAGTCCATTCCAAAGGAAATCCTGCCCAGATCCAAAATCCACCTTCTAAACGGGTAACCACCACATCTAGTAAAAGATCATAGGAAACTGCGATTATTACGGCAAACAATATTTGAATTATCGGAAATGTCTGCCACCGTTCACTAATGTTTAAGGTACTAATTCCCAACAACCCCCAAGCCATTCCTATTGCTACTGGAACATTATTCGGGGGTTTCCCTAACTGCAGTAAAAAATCTGCATGATAAGTATAACCTTGAAAAAGAGCGATGTTTATGTATTCTAACATTACCCCAAAAATGGCCCCTGCAAAAAGCTCGCTAATTATAATCCATTTTTTACAAATAATTAATCCTACGAGAGCGATAACGAAACTTCCAACAACCATCCATTCAAATAGTTCAATCCACATAACTATCATTTCTCACAAAGGAATTTAAAAGTTTAAGTTCTTTTTCTAAATAAATGATTGACAGCCCAAAGAATTTACATCGTTTTTTACAAGAATTTACTTTAGACTCTTTAAAAAATCTCAAATCGAGCCAAAATAATACAGAAGAAACACAAACTCAAGTAAAATTCTTCCAGTTAGATTCTGTGAAGGTGCCAAAATATATCAATGAATTTTGGACTGCTAAGCAGCGACAAGGTCATTCACTCCATGAAATTTCATATAGAGCATGTTTTAAGGCTCAACTACCCCGATTTTTTATAGAATTATTCACAACAGAAGGAGATATTGTTTATGATCCTTTCAGCGGAAGGGGAACCACAGTAATTGAAGCGGGCTTGCTCAATCGGCAAATAATTCAAAACGATGTAAATCCTTTAAGTAAAATTCTCTGTAAACCCCGATTTTTTATTCCTACTCTTTCTGATATTAAGGACAGATTGGAAAATCTTTCCATAAATTATTCCCAACGGGCAGAAATTGATCTTTCCATGTTTTATCACCCTAAAACAGAAGCAGAAATTGTTTCACTTCGTAATTATTTACTGCAGCGCCATCAATTAGGCGAAGAAGACGAAATCGATCAATGGATCCGAATGGTGGCAACTAACAGATTAACAGGGCATTCTACCGGTTTTTTTTCTGTATATACATTACCTCCTAACCAAGCAGTTTCAGCAGAACGACAGCGGAAGATTAATGAAAAAAGGAGTCAAGTTCCTGAATATAGACCAATTATTCACCGAATATTGAAAAAATCCAAATCATTGATGAGAAATTTATCCCCCATTCAGAAAGAGAATCTGAGAAAAAATGGAAAGAATGGACTGTTTTTATCCAAAGATGCAAGATATACACCCGAAATAAAAGATGATAGCATTCAACTAATCGTTACATCACCACCATTCTTAAACGTGGTGCAGTATTCCCAAGATAATTGGTTGAGGGGCTGGTTTAATTCTTTAAATATAGATGAAATTGACCAGAAAATTATGTGTACCAGTAATATCAGAGAGTGGCAGAATTTTATGGCAGAATGCTTTAATGAATTTCATCACAAAGTAAAGCCAAATGGATGGGTAGCATTTGAAGTGGGAGAAGTTAATCGAGGAACCACTTCATTAGATGAATTAATACTTCCCATAGGATGTAAAGCAGGCTTTATTCCAATTGCTATATTGATAAATCAGCAAGTTTTTACCAAAACATCAAACATATGGGGGATTTCAAACAATAAAAGGGGGACAAATTCAAAGAGGATTGTATTATTCCAAAAAAAATCTTGAAATTTACTTTTTTTGGTTAAAAAGCCGAGCTAAACAATGGAAATGAAGAAAAATAATAAAAGAATTATAAATATAGATTAAAAGATTTATAAAGTATTTATAAAAAAGAGAAATACATTATAAACTCAAAGATTACAGGTTTTGATGAAATGGACAAACAAGTTATTGCGATTTTAGGAGGAAAACGGGAAGGAAACACTCATAATCTATTGAAATACATTGAAAAACGATTAAATGAAAATTCAATCAAAATGGAAATCATTCATCTAAATGAACTCGATATAAAAGATTGTCGTGGTTGCGAAAATTGTGTCTTAGGAGATGGCTGTCCTATCAAAGATGATATGCCCAAAATAACGGAAAAGATTCAAAATTCAGATGGAATCATCATTGCATCTCCTGTATATAATAACAATGTTAGTGGAAAGATGAAGATGTTCATTGATAAAACGGTAAAATGGGCTCATAGCCCGATTTTAACTGGCAAACCATATCTTGGAGTAACTACCACCTCAAGTTCAGGTTTAAACATTGTTTTAAAGTATTTAACGATTGTAGGTGTAAATTGGGGAGCACATTCCATCGGAAATATCTGGGCGAGCAAGAGAAATAGCCATATGAAAAAGAATAATGCCATAATAGATAGATTTATTTATTATATTTACCTAGATCCTAAATTTCACCGACCCACATTGAATCAAATTATTCAATTTCAAGTTAAGAAAGTTCTAGCAAAAACGGTATTTCCAAATGATTTTCCCTATTGGCAGGGCATGAATTGGTTAAACAAAATTTATTATTATGAATGTCGAATAAATCTATTCTACCGGTTGTTCGGAGCGTTTTTCAATTGGATGTTTTTCAAAATAATGAAATCAGCGGTAAACAAATATAAAGATCAAATTGGCACTAAAAATTATGGAAAATTAAATTATGAGTAATTACTCCAAATCATCAGCAAATTTGGTTAATAATTTTAAAGAGATAAAAAAGTGCAAGAAAAAAATCAGTGATTTAAATTAACTCAATTTCTACCAAGACGCTTTCCGGAAAGATAATTTTCATGATCAATATCATTGAACGCTCATCGGCATTGATATCGATCAAACGTTTATGAATCCTAAGTTCCCAAGTTTCCCACGTGCTGGTTCCTTGACCACATGGTGTTCTCCGAGTCGGAATGGTCAACTTTTTGGTAGGTAATGGGACGGGACCATATTGTTTTACTCCAGTTTTTACAACTACACGGTTAATTTCTTTAATAACATCTTGTAAAGCTTCTAAATCAGGTGAACTTAATCGAATACGAGCTCTTTGCATAATTTTTCACGGTTAGGACATTTATTTAGATATTGACGGAGAACCTCTTTTGACAGCTAGGCTATTATTAAAAGGAAGAAAGAACCGGTAAAGAAAATATCCAGTCCAAATTGGATTCTCCTTTCAGTCCTACCCGCAAAAGAGTTTTTAATTCTTTCGCCAAACTACTAAGATTGGAAATGCAACGCAATAAAAAAAATTTGCGATTTTTGCATAACCTTCAAAAAATTTTATGGTTTTTTAAGAGACATATTCCACAGCTAATTTAAATGTGATCATATTTGATCAAGAAAAAATAATCATTTTTGAAGAACAAGATATTTTTTTTCTTTCCGCGTGTCTGGATCGTTGCGGAGAAGCCCGCCTTGAAAGTTTAATTCCTTTAATACTTGCATGAAGAACATTTCTTCCAGAGGAGTTGGATAAAACTCGATCACAACTTTGCCATAATTCTGCAAACACCAACGGAGATCAGAAAAAGCTTTTCTTATTTGTTTTTTCACAGTGGATTTTTCACGTGCTCCCTCTGAAACGAAATTGAAGGCAGAGATGGAGATAGCCACAGAGAATAGATGTTCACGAAATGGTAATGCCCTTAAATCGGCTTGAATAAAATGGATAGAAGTATTTGGATGATTAAGAGAAGTAAAAGTGAGCATGTCGCGGGAAAAATCCACACCTAAAACCCGAGCAAAGTTTTCTGCCAAAATATGACTGGAATAACCCGTACCACATCCCAAATCTAAACTGATACAAGGATATTCCACTGGATTTTTTGATTGAATATTTTTACCAATTACAGAAGAATCAGACCCATTTGGAATTTCATCCTTAACATCTAAATTGAAGGAATTTTTTTGAAAAAACTGGTTAGATTTCAATAATTCAACAGCATATCTTGCAGTTTTTTGCTGGTTTCGTTTCATCCAATTCGATCTGGCATATAATTCGGCTTCTAGCCCGAAATATTCATCAATAGAGGGACGATTACCCCATCCTTTCTTTTTAGTTTCTGAATGTGAGCGGGGTAATGATTTATGCTTATACAAGTTTTTTTTTTGGTTTTTCTTTTTAGGATTTTTGTAAGAAACCTTTTTTTTTGGCATTTTTTTCGGGTTCTCTTCTGAATCGTTATTTACGGGTGAGTAACAAAAATATACGCCTTTTTTTAGGATTATCGGGGTTATCAATAACAAAATTTCCTTCAAAGGCATTAGTTTCCAAAAAAGTATGACCTAATTCCATCATAGCTTCATTAGATTTAGGGAAAAATTGAAAGACTAATTTTCCCTGAGGTTTTAAAGCAGAAGCACAAAAATGTGACAGCCGATATAGATATCTTTTACGTAATAATTCATCATCTTCTGCCAATAACCACTGAACGGCGGAAATTGAGATAATAAAGTCAACTGAGTTGGGACGCCATGTGAATTCTCGTAAATCCCCTTGAATAGGATTAGTTTCGAAAAGTGAATAATAAGAAAGAAAAATTCGATTGATATCCATACCAACGGTTCGAAATCCTTTGATTTTTAAATATAAAGAAGAAAAACCACATCCAGCACCAAGATCAAGAAACAACGATGGAGGGACAGCTTGTACCAGTTCCACGCATCTTTTAGTAATTCCCTCTTGAATTCGCATTAAAGCTTTTGATTCTGCATATTCTTTGACCCTATCAGCATTGTAATATTTTAGGGGATCTTTAGCGAATTCTTCAGGGCGTTGGTATTTAATAAAAAATTCATATACTTTTTTTTTTCGTTCTTGTCGATTTTTTCCCATAGATTAACACCTTTCCAAATGCGCGGAATCACCAATTTCCTATTACATTTCTTCCGAAATTTTTCCTACTTTTCATTAATACTCTATTCCATTTATTGCTGATGAATAAGTTGCTTTGAATCCCCAAAAATACCCCTTTTCGCAAGGAAAAGCCAAAATTTTTTAATTATGCGACATTGTGCCAACTTAACTATCATTAATTTAAAATTGATGTGCACTACCATGGCTAAGAAAAAAAATATCTCGGAAGAAGAAACAGAAGAATCCGAAGATTTAGTTATTGATGATGATAAGATTAATAAAGTCCAAGTTGAATCCCAAGTTCGAAAAATGGCTAAAAAATACGGAAAAGTTGCAACTTTAGAGACTATTCAACGTGATCCATATCTCCCTCTTGCTTTAGAAAAGAAATTGCGAAAAGAAATCGTTAAGATGAAGGCAATCACCGCAAATGAATTAGCCTTGAAATATGATGTACGCGTTTCGACTATGAAGAAATTTCTATTGGATTTAGAAGCTAAAGGAATAATCAAACGAATTTCCAGCAGTTCCAGGCTTAAAGTATTTAATCCAGTTTAATCATCCATATAAAGATCCAAACATTTTTTTTTCTCTTTTGCTCTTGTATCTTAATAATCAATTATATTTGGAGAACATCTGATTTAAATGAGATTTCTATTTCAATTACAAGAAAAAATACCTATAAAGGAAGGAATTGAAGGTCATCGCACAATTTTAAGGGAAATTTACCGTGCTGGGCATATTTCACTTCAAGATTTATCCTATCAAACTAAAATCCCCATCCCAATCTTATCTAAAGTTGTCAATTTCTTAATTGAAAAAGAAGTTTTTGACCGTATTCCTGAAGGAATCTTGTACACTGAAAAGGGAATGAAGTTTATTGAGCAAGAATTGCAATTCTATGGATTTGGAATTAGCGAATGCGACGAATGCGATAGTTTACCAATCTGGATATCACCCCGTTGGGAGGATCTACTCGATTATTTAAACCAAATTTTTGAACAACGACCTAAAGTTAACACACAATTGGATCAAGCTTATGCTGATGCTGAGACTTCTCTTCAACGTGCACTACTTTTATACAAAAACGGCGCATTAGAGGGAAAATCCATAGGTTTCCTCGGTGACGATGATTATACATCGATGGCAGTTGCCGAGCTGTATCGTGGATTTTTTCCAGAAGAACCACATCTTATTCCTAAGCAAATTGTGGTATTTGATATTGATGATAGGTTATTATCTAATATTCAAGAGAATTCAAAATGGAAATCTTCAGAATTCATTACACATCACTGGGATTATCGCACTCCCGCTCCGATTGAATATAAAAATTACTTTAACACCATCATGGTTGATCCACCTTATTCTTTTTCAGCGTTACAGCTGGTACTTTCACGAGCTATTGATTTATTAGTTCCTTTTCCAGGAACGGAAATTTACTTATCATTTGCCCATCGTAGTCCTGAAGAAATGTGGAAGATGCAAGAATTATTCACCCAAATGGGACTGGCTATTGTGGAAATTTATCCACGATTCAATTATTATGAAGGAGCACAAATTCTAGGAAATATCACCCAACTCTATCGATTAATTACAACCAAACGCACTTTTTCAAAGAGTGAGGAAACATTAATTAGGGTGTCATCTGATAAAACATGGGAAACGCCGATTTATACGGGGGAGATTACTCCGACCTGCAGAAATTATGTTTGTAAATCTTGTAAGAAGACCATTTTTATTGGCAAAAACGCTCAAATTCACACGATTGAGGAATTAATGGAAAAAGGTTGCCCCCATTGTGGATCTCACGATGGTTTCGAGTTGGAAGGCAAAATTTATGAAGATAAGAATTGATTTATTCTTTATTATTTTTTGATTCTTCTTTTTTATTTTCTGAATTCGGTGCTTTACTATTTGTGGCATTTTTAGCAGATTCAGCACGTTTATCTAAAAAATCATTCCAACGAACTTGTTCTGCTAAACAATCATCTTTCAAATATTTTAAAAGCAATTTAAAAGCTGAATATTCCTTTTCGGAGCGTTTTCGAAATATATAAAATCGATCAGATTCGTTCAAACTTTTATAAGAAAATTGCACTTGAGACACTGTAGCAGGATCATTCATATCGACAATTAGGCGACGGGGATGCCATGTGTTAAATTCATCATCAAAAATAGCGCTGATTTCGGCTAAGATGGATTTATCTTTGCCATTACGAGTTCTAGAACTTGATTTCGATGAATTTGAATCGGATGAACTTGAATCGGATAAATTTGAATCGGATGAATTTGAATTAGGTGAAGTGCTGAAAATTTCTGAAATGTCGGAAATTGTGCTTGTTTTTTTAAATTTGTTTCCATTATCTTGCAAAACTTCCATGACTTCTTCTGGAATATTATCTTTAGCTTGAAGTTTGTATACACCGCGGACCGCTAACCAATGGTGCTGTTGTCCGTAAAGAATGATAACATCCGGTTGTCTCGAGAATTTTTCCAATCGATTCCATTTCACCCGCGCCGATTGTGAAATTTCCCGCCCCAATTCTTGATTAGTAAAGTATAATGCCCCTGTATAATCTTCAGCATCTTGATATATGAACGTATAATTGAAAACTTCAGCTAAAATCTTCAATTCAAGATCCGTTTTCATAGTGTGCAAGTTTTTAAACAAGATAAAAGGGAGAACATAATCGTGATCTTCTGTATAATGTAAATAGGTATAAGCTTCAAGATACTTCTTTCTCTTTAATAATTCATTGTAATACTGTTCTTGGTTGAATTTATTCATGATGCGTTGATCTTCATACATAAATTCTAACCTTTGGTTGAAAAATTCATATAAATCCTCTTTATCGGCATACCCCAAAATTTTTAACAATATATATTGTAAAGCAATGGCCCATTGGTATTCCTTTTTTTTTACTACTGGTTGAGAATACAAGGGTTTTATATGATTCCAAACCGTATCTAAAAATCTTCCGATTTCGGGATTATGAGGAATATCTAGCAACATCAATAAGGAGGCCAACCCGCATGCATTTGAATGCTGGCCATATAATGGAAGATCTCTAACAGTAGCTTGAGAAGAAGTTTGATTCGATGGATCCACGATAGTTATAGTTAATTGTTGATCCCTAAATTATTTTCACTTTATTTATCCTCAAATTCAAAATCGATTTCAACATCCCAATCATCTTCATGATTTTGATTTTTGGAACTTTCTTGATTTAAAATAGAAAATAGAGCATCTTTTGAATTTTTTTCGCTGCGTGCGGCAAGAACTTTATCTACAGAATGAGTTTCTTGCAATTTTCTTTCAATCTTTACCGTTTCCTTCGAAATCTCTAAAATATTTTTCCATAATTTAGAATAATTAATCCTATTTCGGGTAAAAACGTAAAACCTGTGCGATTCATCTAAAAATTCCACTCCAGCTTGTTTTACTGAAGAAGTCATAGGATCGACATAATAAATCAAAGGATTATCAATATCCACCTCAGAAATATAAGAGACTGCCACCCAATGATTAGCAAAACCATATAATACTCGTTTATTTGGTTGATTTGCGAATTTCTTCAATCTATGAATAAATTTTAAACCTTCTTTTCGGTTTCTCACCTTTTTTACAGGAATATATAATGCACCAGTTCCATCGCCTGTTTCATGGGATTCAAATGAAAATCCCAGAGGTTCCATTAGAAATTTTAATTCTAAATCGGATTTCATCGTCAACATTTCATTTCGCAATAAATGGGGAGTAATAAGCCCGTGATGTTCAAGAAAAAGCCTATAACTGTCGAATAATAGAAAATCTTGAGTCTCCAAAAACTGTTGCATTTTGGTTTTCATCATATAGGACAGCACGGTTTCTTGATCATCGAACGTATAACCATATTTCCCGTGTAGGTAATTATGTAAAAAGTGAAAATTGCGCGCCTCTTGATGTTGGATTTTTAAAAGAAGATATTGAACCGCATATTGCAAACATAATGAATTTAACATTTTCTGACATTCATCTTTTATTAAAGGTTGAATGATTTCCAAGAGTTTCATCAAATTTTGGTGAATTTCCGAGCGGGAAGGATCATGACTCAGCATTAAGATTGA
>Ga0164318_10004347_pt1 | contig 13607 bp, 12 predicted proteins | sample GuaBasSedimGuay9_FD_113734 | JGI IMG/M metagenome (GOLD analysis project Ga0164318, IMG submission 113734) | Subseafloor sediment microbial communities from Guaymas Basin, Gulf of California, Mexico - Guay9, Core 4571-4, 0-3 cm | ecosystem: Environmental > Aquatic > Marine > Hydrothermal vents...
AAATTAAAATCCTTATTGAATTTATGAAAGAGGGTAATATTAAAATGATGGAAAATATAATATATAACAAACTGGGGGAGGTGAGTGAAGGGATATGGAAGGAAATTAAAGAATTCAGGATTTATATGGAAAAGAAAACTGGAAAGAAGTTCTTTATTTCAGGAAGCGGGGGAGCAATCTTTTCTGTTTTTAAAGAAAAACCAGAAGAAATTTTATTAGCTCCTGGTGAAAGAAAGTGGAAAAGTTTTTTAGTAAAAAGTTTGAACTGAAGAAAGGAGGAAGCGATGGAGATTACTGAAACAAGAATCTCAATTGTGGAAAGGCCTAACAGCCGTCTCCGTGCTTATGCTTCTGTAACTTTTGATAATTCTTTTGTTGTGAGAGATATAAGAATTATTGAGGGCAAAAAGGGACTTTTTGTCGCAATGCCAAGTAAAAAATTACAGAAGCAGTGTCCAAGATGTGGATTTAAAAATCCAATTACTTACAGGTTCTGTGGCTCATGTGGTTCTGCACTTAATCCTTTACCCCCGCAGAGATTACCTCTTTCCAGGCAGCACAGAGATGTAGCGCATCCAATAAATACACAATTCAGAGAATATCTGGAAAAGAAAATTCTGGAAGAATACGAAAAAGTTAAAAATTCTTCTCAAAAATAAGATTGCCCGGTAGTGTAATCGGTAACACACCGGCCTTTGGAGCCGAGGATCGAGGTTCGAATCCTCGCCGGGCAGAAAAAATAAAAGAATGAAATGTGTAATTCTTGCGGCAGGATATGGAAAAAGACTGGGTGGAAACACCCAGAAGGTTATCCATAAACTTCTTGGAAAACCAATACTCCTTTACCTTCTTGAGACAATCAGGAAACTTGAATTTGAAAATATTATTATTGTGGTGGGATATAAAAAGGAAGAGGTATTTAAAGAACTTAAAGATTTTGACAACATTGAATATGTGGAACAGCCAGTATTGCTTGGAACAGGAGATGCAGTAAAGAGAACTGAAAAAATTTTAAAAGATTATAAAGGGGATATACTTGTACTCTGTGGAGATACTCCATTTTTAAGGGAAGAGACTCTGAGAAAACTCTGTAAAATCCACCAAAATGAAAAAAGTGTATGCACAATCCTCACAGCAATTGTTGAAGACCCTACAGGATACGGAAGAATTAAAAGGGATAAAAATGGAAAAGTAATTGAGATTGTGGAGGAAGTTGATGCAACTCCGGAAGAGAAAAAGATAAAGGAGATAAATGGTGGAGTTTATGTGTTTAACACTTCTTTCCTTTTTCCTGCACTTTCCATGATTAAAAAAAATCCATTAAAAGGGGAATATTTTCTGACAGATGTAATAAAAATTCTTTCGCAAAATACTCATAAAATTTCAACTTATTCTACTCCAACACCACAAGAAATCCTTGGAATAAATACAGTTGAAGATTTAAAAAAGGCAGAAGAGATATTAAAAAGGAGTGAGAAATGGATGATTGCCTGATTTTTTCAGGGAACGCAAATCCTGAACTTTCAAAAAAAATTGCTGAGTATCTTGGGAAAGAACTTGGAAAAATAAAAATTTACAGATACAGCGATGGAGAAATTGGAGTGAAAATTGAAGAAAATGTTAGAGGTAAAGATGTCTTTGTAATACAGCCAACATGTCCACCTGTAAATGAAAATTTGATGGAATTGCTTGTAATGCTTGATGCTTTCAGAAGAGCTTCTCCAAGAAGAATTACTGCAGTCCTTCCATATTATGGATATGCAAGACAGGATAGAAAAGACCAGCCGAGAGTACCAATTACTGCTAAACTTGTGGCAAATCTTCTTGTTGCTGCAGGAGCAAACAGAATTCTGACAATGGACCTCCACGCACCACAGATTCAGGGTTTCTTTGATATACCTGTTGACCATCTATTTGCTGCTCCGGTAATGATCAATTACTGGAAGCAGAAAAAATTTAAAAAACCTGTTGTGGTGGCTCCTGATGTCGGAAGTGTAAAAATGGCAAGAGCATTCGCAAAAAGACTCTCTGCTTCTCTTGCAATTGTAGATAAAAGAAGAGATACTCCCACAAAAGTGGAAGCTATCCATGTAATAGGAGATGTTAAAGAATGTGAAGCAATTATAGTTGATGACCTTGTTTCCACAGGAAATACAATTATTGAAGCAGCAAATGCTTTGCTTAAAAATGGAGCATCAGAAGTTTATGGAAGCTGTACACATGGGGTTTTTTGTGAAAATGCAAAGGAGAAAATTAAAAACTCTCCGCTTATAGAACTTACAGTTTCTGATACTATACCTCAGTCTTCTTTACCTCCAAATATAAAGGTTCTCTCTATTGCTCCTCTTCTTGGAGAAGCAATTAAAAGGATCCACCTGGAGACTTCTGTAAGTTCACTCTTTGTATAAATTAACCCATTGTGGGTTTTTTTCTATGATTTGCCTTCTTAGACCTCCACCTTAATTTTCTTTTTTTTCTCCTCATTTTTTCTTTGTTTTCTTCTTTGAAGTTGTCTTCTTTGCAGTCTTTTTCTTTGTGCTTTTCTTTGCAGTCTTTTTGGTTGTCTTCTTAGCAGTCTTCTTTGTTGCTTTCTTCTTCGTTGTTTTCTTGCTCTTACTCTTTGTAGATCCACTCTTCTTTTTCTTTGCTGGCATCCCTTCACCTCCTTTCAAGTTTTTAAAATATTAATACTTACATTCAAAATTTGTCAAATTTTTTTCAAAAAGTATAATAAAAAAGATGAAATTCTTAGTAACTGGTGGATGTGGATTTATAGGTTCTCATCTTGTGGAAAAACTTATAGAAGAGGGAAATTATGTTGAAGTGATAGATGACCTTTCCACAGGTTCTCTTGATAATGTTTCTTCTTTCCTTAACAACTCCAATTTTTCTCTTGTAATTGACACTATATTGAATTATCCAATTTTGGAAGAACTTGTTAAAAAGGCAGACTTTGTTTTCCACCTTGCAGCTGTTGTAGGAGTTAAAAGAGTTCTTGAAAATCCGATAGATTCTATTGTTATAAATGTTGAGGGAACGCATAATATTCTTAAAGCATGTGCTAAATTTAACAAAAGAGTCCTTTTAACATCAACTTCTGAAATATATGGAAAGAATAAAAATGTCCCATTTTCTGAAGATGCGGATATTGTAATAGGCACTACCACCAAAAAAAGATGGGGATACGCATGCGCAAAAGCACTGGATGAGTTTTTAGCTCTTGGTTATTTTGAAAAGAAAGGATTACCTGTAATAATTGTCCGTCTTTTCAATACTGTAGGGCCAAGACAAAGCGACAGATATGGAATGGTATTGCCGAGATTTGTCAAACAGGCCCTTACCAATTCTCCAATCACTGTATTCGGAAGTGGTAATCAAACAAGATGTTTCGTCCATGTAAAGGATGTTGTGGATGCTCTTATTAAACTTATAAAAAAGGAAGAAGCATATGGAGAAGTTCTGAATCTCGGAAGTGATAAAGAGATAACAATAAGAGAACTTGCAGAAATGGTAAAGAAAATTTCTGGAAGCAATTCTCAGATTATTTATGTAAATCCAAAGGATTTATATAATGAGGGTTTTGAAGATATGGAAAGGAGAGCTCCTGATATTTCAAAGGTTAAAAAATTAATCGGTTTTACTCCAAAATATACACTTGAAGATATAATCAGGGAAGTGATGGAGTATTACAGAAACAGATTATAATGAAATACAAAAAACTCCTCTTTTCCATACTCTTTCTTGGATTTCTGATAAGAATCATTTTCCTTTTCCAGTTTAAAGATACATGCTTTTTTAACACCTACCTTATGGATAAACATGACCAGAAGACATTTATCTTATGGGCAGAAAAGATTCAGAAATCTCCATTTTATGTGGATGGCAAAATTTTCTATATGGCACCTCTCTATCCATATTTTCTGGCTTTATTACTCTCTATTTTCAGGGGAAATCTGCTTCTTGTATCCTTTTTCCAGCTTTTAATTGACCTTCTTCTCTGTTATTTTTTATATTTGCTTGGAAAGAAAATCAATGATGAAAAAACAGGAATTATCGCTGCATCTTTTGCCTGCTTTTACAGAACATTCATTGTTTATGCAGGAAGTATCTTAAGTGATAGTTTTATACTTTTTCTTTACATTTCTTTCATCTTATCAATTTATCTTTCATTAGAAAAACCATCATTAATAAAATGGATATTAAGTGGAATTATTCTTGGGCTTTCTGCTCTTTCAAAACCAACAATAGGGATATACCTTCCTTTCTTACTCACTGGACTACTTATATACCCTGAAAATCTTTTACCACATCCAAAATTTTCAAAAAGAAGACAGGGATTTTTTGTCTTCCTTATCTTACTTATCACATCCGGATTCACAATTCTACCATTTACTATCAGAAACTATATAGTTGGAAAAGATTTTGTTCCAATATGTTCAAATGGTCCTGTAAACTGGAAAATAGGAAATAGCGCAGATTCTCTTGGTTTATTCTGTTATCCAAAAGGGCCCCTTCTGAGTCCATTTTCTCTCCCTTTCTGGAAACTCTTTTTTAAAAAACTCGTATTTTTCTTTACAAATTATGAATGGCCACAAAATCTGAATGTTTATTTGGTGGAAAAGGTTGCTCCTGTTTTGAAATTTGCATTTTTCCATTTCGGTTTTATTGTATCTCTTGGAATTGCAGGGACTTTTCTTCTTTTTAAAAATTGGAAGAAAAATTTTTTATTCATATCTTTCACATTTACAAATATCTTATGGGTAGTTTTATTTTTCGTGACAGATAGATACAGATTACCTGCTGTAGGATGTTTGATGGTTTCTGCTTCTTACTTATTGGTCTGGATTGTTGAAAAAATTAAAGTAAAGGATATCAAAAAAATAATTACAACTTCCTTCTTTGTTGGAATTTTTTATTTTATATTCAACAATACGCCAGGCTCTGCTGTAAGAAAAGTTGATTATGAAATATTCTCCTTCCTCACAAAGAAGAATGTTTTCTATGAATTGAAAAATGGAAATATTGAAAAAGCAAAAATAATTGCAGATAAATTTGCAAAACTCCTTCCTGAAAATCCAGATGCTCATTTCCTCCTTGGATGTGTTTATGTAGAAATGGGAAAGAAAAAAGAAGCAATTGAAGAATTGAAAAAAGCCATCAACCTTAACCCGGATTTTGAACTTGCAAAGAAATTTTTAAAAGAACTGGAGCAATCTTTCTGATAAATGTTAAAATTATTTAAAACAAATTGAAAAATGGAAAAGCTGGAAGAAATAAGAAATAAATTTATAGAAATGATAGGAAACCTGGGTGAAAGTCTCGGATTGAACAGAACAACATGTCAGATTTATGCACTTTTATATATAAGTCAATCTCCTCTTTCTCTCACACAGATAGGAAAAACTCTTGGTATAAGTAAGGGAAATGTGAGCATAAATTTGAGAAAACTTGAAGAATGGAATGCGATTAAGAAAGTCTGGAGAAAAGGATATGCGAGAAGTTTATATAAAGCAAATGAAAACATAGAAGAAATTATCTTTCAGAAATTAAAAACAGGTATTGAAAAGAGAGTATCTCTGCTGGAGGAATCTATCAAAAATATTCAGAAACAGTTGAAGAAAAAGAATAAAGATGAAGAATTGAAATATATAAGGGGGAAAATATCTGAAATTGAAAAATTAACAAAAAAAATTTTAGCAATTACAAAAAACCTTAAATATTTGAAAAAAAATCTATGAAGAAATTTAATTCATAATCAAATGTCGAAAGTATTTGCAGTGGGAATAGATGGGGGTTCATGGAATGTATTTGATTATCTCATTGAAAAAGGAGTTATGCCATTTCTGGCTGGATTAAAGAAAAAATATCCTTCTGGAATATGCTATTCAGTAATTCCACCGATGAGTCCACCTGCATGGACTTCTTTTTTAACAGGTGTGCTTCCAGGAAAGCATGGCATATATGGTTTCAGTTATAAACCTGCTGATTCATACCAATACAGCAGGATACATGATGGAAGAGATATAAGTTATCCAACAATAGATAAAATTCTAAAATATTATGGAAAGAAAACAATCCTGGTTAACATACCCATGACTTTCCCTCCTTTTAAGGATGCTGAAGTTTGCATATCCGGAATGATGTCACCTTCTGAAAAGGTGGATTATATTGCTCCTTCATTTTTAAGAGAAAGATTTGAGAAAGAAGGAATTACGTACAGAATAGATTTTCCTTATAAGAAAAAAGAGATTCCTTCCATAGTTAAAAAAGATAATGGAGAGACTTTCACAAAAACCCTTTTAAAAATTGAATATGAAAGAATGAAAGCAGTTCTCCACTTAATTAAAGAATTTGAATGGGATGTTACATGTTATGCCATCACCATGACAGACAGACTCCAGCATTTTCTGTGGAATTTTATCTTTGCAGAGAGTTCTAAAAACAGGAAAATTACAGAAAATGTATGGAAGTTTTACAGAGGAATAGACTCCATTTTGGAAAAAATCTACAGTCAGTTAAATAAAGAGGATAAACTGATTATCTTTTCTGACCATGGTTTTGGAAAGTATCTTGGAGATTTCAATGTGAATCGCTGGCTGATAAAAGAAGGTTATTTAAGAAGGCGTAAATTATGGGAAATTTTTTACTTTTATATACTGAAAAAATTGGGCAAAAGGAAGGGTTCTTCACTGATTGACTACCAGAAATCAAAATGCTACATGGCTAATGTGGACAGTTTGAATGTAAATTTGAAAGGACGGGAAAAAATGGGAAGCGTTGAAATGGAAGAATATTATAAAGTTTTAAAGAGTGTAAAGGAAAGTCTTTTAAATCTGAAGTATAAAGGGAAAAAGATAATAGAGAGGGTATACTTGGGAAAGGAGTTATATGGAGACAATTCTCCTGATATATTTTATGAATTTAAGAAAGATTATTTATCCCATGGTTATATAAGCCAAATATATAATCCCTGTATAATATTGAAATCTCTCAAACAGGGAGACCATACAAGGGAAGGGATATTTTTAATTACAGAAGAACCTGCTCAGGAAATAAACCTCTCCATAGTGGATATACTGCCTGTTATTCTTACCATGACAGGATGTAAAATTCCTTCTTTTATAGATGGTAAATTGCCAAAAATAATAAAAGAAAAAGTTAAAGAAGAAATTGACCATAATTTCCCTTTTCTTCCAGAAGAAAAAATTCCATCTTCTGAGGAAATCAATCAGCAGGTAGCAGAAAAATTGAAATCTCTCGGTTATATGTGAAGATTTTTTTCTGAGGGATGGCGCTTTCTTGACAATTTTGTTTAAAATGTTTAAAATAAATTAAACAAATATTAAAACATATGGAGAAGTATTCAGAACGAGAATCAGTCAAAGTTGGAAAAGCAAGTGTAAAACTCGCAGGTGCTGAATTTTTCAATATAATTTTCGGTGCATTCTATTTCCTTTTTTTAACAAGAATTTTAACTCCCTTTGAAATGTCTGTAATTGCAGTAATGTCAGTTGTAACAAATCTTTCTTCTATACTATTCGGTTTTGGATTCCAGCCTGCAATTAAAAAATTAATTCCTTCATTTGTGGTGGAAAATAGAATTAAAGAGATAAAAGAACTTCTAAATTTAAACTATCTAACAGTCTTCCTCTTCTATGGTCTTTCCACTGCTGTCTTTTTCCATTTTTCTCCTCTCTTTTCAAAAATTTTTCTTAAAAATCCGGATCATTTTTCACTTATGAGAATAATATCATTTGCTATTCTGACAAATAAATTATTTGAAATCTCTTATTCCACTCTGGTTGCATTTCAAAAATTTAATATAGTAAGCACAGTATCCATCTTAAATGGTGGTATCATCCGAATATATGCTCTTTCCCTTTATTTATTTAACAAAAATATCAACTCTTACCTCATAGGAATCATCACTGGACAGGCTTTTCTGGTGCTCTTGATGATATTCCAGTTAAAAAAATATCTTTTTAAAAAATGTTTCTATTCTTTTACAAAACTTTTTAAATTCTCCTGGCCTTTCTATTTAAACGCATATATTGGTTATGGGAAAAACCATGCAGATACCTTTTTAGTAAGCATATTCCTGAAACCAGAATTGCTTGCCACTTACTATGTTGTAAAAAGATTTGTTGAATATATTGAAAGATTTATGGTATCAATAGTAACACCTTTAACTCCAAAAATGATTGAATTGAAAAATCAGGGGAAAGAAGTAATTGAGAAAATTTTCACAACCTCTACCAGGTATCTTTCTTACATTATCTTTCCTATTTCTTTCTTTACAATCTCGATTTCACATTTCCTTCTCCACATATATGGCAAAGGAAGATATTTACACGGACTACCAGTTTTAATTATCCTTGCTTTATCAACTATCTTCACTGTTGGTATTCTTTTATTTCAGAAAACAATATTTGTCATGGCAAGACCGATTGAGCTGACAAAATTAAGTCTGGTAAATTCCTCGTTAAGTATTATTTTACCGCTTGCTCTTATAGGAAGATTAAATATTCTGGGAATTGGAATTGGGAAATTATTATCATCTCTTATTACCTTTTTCTTCGGATATTATCTCACCTCTAAATTTATAAAGGTGAATTTTGATTTTAAGGGAATCTGGCGAATTTTCTCTCTTGTATTATTTCTGTGTATATTGAGTTTAACGGCACAAAGATTTATCCATACTTATGGAGAGTTATTATCCATTTTCCCATGGGTATTTCTTTTCCTTCCGCTTTTCATTATTATGATTTCTGAAAAGGATAAGAAGACATTAATGGAGATATTGAAATTTTACAGATGGAAAAGGATTTAAAAGATATTAAATTAATGCTTATTTTTACTGGGGGAAATTCTTTAGAAACCTGGATAAAAACAGGAAACATTGAAAGAGAAGTGGAATTGTATAAAAGATTGAAGAAATTTATTGGGAAAATATACTTTTTAACTTATGGAGGAAAAAAAGATTTGAAATACAGGGATTATATTGAAGATATCTGTTTGTTACCATCTGTCTGGCTTCCATCACCTTATTTGACTTTCATAAAACTTCTCTTTTCTTATTCTTCCAAATTTAAAAAAATAGATATAATAAAAACAAACCAGATATTCGGTTCTGAAATTGCAATCTGGTTAAAAAAATTGTTCCATAAAAAATTGATAATAAGATGTGGATATTTTTACAGTTATTTCACCAGACAGGTTTATAATGACAGAAAAATTATTCAGAAAGCAATAAAACTGGAAAGAGAAGCATTCAAAACAGCAGACATTGGAATTATCACTTCTGACTGGCAGAGAAAGGCTCTTATAAAACTCCATAATTTACCCCCGGAAAAGATAAGAGTAATTCCCAATTATGTTTTGACAGAGATTTTTAAACCTTTAAATGTTGAAAAAAAGTATGACCTTATCTTTATCGGCAGAGGTGATAAACAGAAAAATTTAGAGAACCTTCTTAAAGCATTACTTTACTTAAAGAATAATTTTAAAAATATTGAGTGTATATTTATTGGTGGATGCTGTCACTCAAAAGAAGTTGCTGAGTTCATTCAGAAATATGGATTAAAAGTGATACTTAAAGGGAATGTGAGACATATTGAGTTACCAAAGTTTTTAAATCAATCGCGTATTTTTATTCTTCCTTCTTTTTACGAAGGTCATCCAAAAACTCTTCTGGAAGCCATGAGTTGTGGATTGCCATGTATAGGTACAGATGTCAATGGGATAAAACAGGAAATAAAACATTTGGAAACAGGATTCCTATGTCAGACTGACTATATTAGCATTGCAGAAGCGATAAAAACAGTCATTTCTGATAAATCTCTTCAGCAAAGATTGGGAAAGAACGCAAGGGAATATGTAATGGAGAGATATTCTATTGATAGAATACTTAATCTGGAATTAAAAGTGATTGAGGAAGTGATGGATTTATGAAAAAACCAAAAGTAAGTGTGATAATGGCGGTATATAATGGAGAAAAATATTTGAAAGAATGCATTGATAGTATTTTAAATCAGACCTTTTCAGATTTTGAGTTTATTATCATCAACGATGGCTCAACTGATAAAACTGAAGAAATATTGCAAGATTTTAAAGATGAAAGGATAAGGATTGTAAATAATAAAGAAAATCTTGGATTAACAAAATCTTTAAATATTGGACTGAGCATTTCCAAAGGAAAGTATATTGCAAGAATTGATGTTGATGATATTGCACTTCCTCAACGACTTGAAAAACAGGTGAAGTTTCTTGATGAAAATCAGGATGTGGGACTTGTTGGAACATGGTTTTATGTAATTGATGAAGAAGGGAAAATAATCGGGAAAGAAAAATATCCAATAAATGATGCAGAAATTAGAAAGGTATTGCTTAAAGGAAACCCGTTTTTCAGCAGTTCAGTGATGTTCAGAAAAGAGTGTATTGAGAAAGCTGGAAAATTCAGAGAAGAATTTATAAGAGCGCAGGATTATGACTTATGGTTAAGAATCTCAGAAAAGTATAAAGTAGCAAATATTCCTGAATTTTTATGCATGAGAAGATATCATCCAGATGCTATCACTGTTATAAAAAAAAGAGAGCAGGAAAAATTTGGAAAACTTGCACAGATTCTGGCTGAGGAAAGAAGGCTATATGGAAAAGACAGCCTTGAAATTCCTGAGAAAAGAGAAAAAATACTCAAATTAATAGAAAGTTTTGGAAATAGTGAAAAAAATCCAAGAAAGCAATTATCACAGATTTACAAAGGATATGGTCTGGGAAAGCTTATCCTGGGAGAAAAAGAAAGCGCCAGATATTCTTTTAAAAAAGCAATAGAGAATAATCCCTTTAATTTCAAACTTTACATTTACCTGATATTGAGTTATTTCCCCTGCAGATTTATCAGGCTTATCAGGAAAATTAAAAAATGGAAAAAATCTGTTACATAATAGGAACACTGAAAACAGGAGGGGCGGAAAAACAACTTTATTATCTGGTTAAATATATTGATAGAGACAAATTCAAACCAGCTGTTATTGCTTTGAGAGGTGGAAATATGGAAGAGGATTTCAGGAAAATTGTTAAAGTAAGAGTGTTGAAGAAAAGATGGAAGTTTGACCCTTTTTTATTTTTCAATCTTTACAGAGAAATAAAAAGAGAAAGACCTGATATACTTCACACTATAATGTTTACCTCAAATACATGGGGACGTATCTGCGGAATTCTGCTGAAAATACCTGCAATTGTTGCTTCAGAAAGAAGTATGGATTTATGGAAGAGGTGGTATCACTTTAAAATTGATAAAATTTTGGGAAGATTCACAAGAAAGATTATATGTGTTTCAGAGGAGGTGAAAAATTATTATGTGAATAAGACAGATATTCCGGAAGATAAATTTGTTGTAATTGGAAATGGAGTAAATCTGGAAGAAATTGAGAAAGTTGAATTTGAAACAGAAAAGAGAAAGGAATTCAATATAAAACAGGATGATTTTGTTATTCTGACTGGAGGAAGGTTGTGTAAGGAAAAATCAATAGATTTTTTTCTAAGTATGGTGCCTGAATTGAAAAATAAGATAAATAATTTGAAAGTTCTGATAGTTGGTGAGGGGGAAGAAAAGAAGAATCTTTACAATATTGTTGAAAAATTGAAAATCAGAGATACAGTTGTTTTTACTGGTTACAGGAAAGATATTCTGTCAATCATTAAAATTTCAGATATTGTTGTTTTAACATCAAAATGGGAAGGGATGCCAAATTTAATACTTGAAGGTATGGGCTTGAAAAAACCCGTTATTTCAACAGATGTGGGAGGATGCAGGGAATTAATAAGTGATGGAGAAAATGGTTTTTTAATAAAATATGGAGATAAAAGAACATTCATTGAAAAGATAATCTTTCTTTATGAAAATCCAGAAGTAAGAAGGAAAATGGGGGAGAATGGATATAAAAGGGTGAGAGAAAAATTTGATTTATTTAAAAAAATAAAGGAATATGAGGAAATTTATTTAAATCTTTTATAGGAGAAAGATATGTGTGCGATATGCGGAATAATTAAAAAAGAAGGAGAGTATGTGGAAGAAAAGTTACTTAAAGAGATGACGCGTATTATGGATTACCGTGGGCCCGATGAGGAAGGTTATTTTTTGAAAGAAAATGTGGGATTTGGTCATCGCAGACTGAGTATTATAGATTTAAAGAGAGGCAGACAACCTCTTTACAATGAAGAAAAGAATATAGTTCTTATATGCAATGGTGAAATATATAATTTTATGGAATTAAGAAAAATACTGGAGAAGAAAGGACACAATTTCCGCACAAATTCGGATAATGAAGTTATAATCCATTTATATGAGGAGAAAAAAGAAAGATGTCTTGAAGATTTAAGAGGAATGTTTGCTTTTGCAATCTGGGATGATAGAGAGAAAGTTTTATTCCTTGCAAGAGACAGGATTGGACAGAAGCCTCTTTTATATTCTGAAATTGATAATGGAATAATTTTTGCTTCAGAAATTAAAGCTTTATTGCTTTACCCTGAGATATCAACAGAGATAGATTTTGAAGCTTTAATGGAATATCTCACATATCAGGGCATACCATCTCCAAGGACAATTTTCTCAAAAATCAAAAAATTACCTCCTGCACATTTTTTAATCTGGAAAGGTGGGAAAATAAAGATTGAAAGGTACTGGGATATTGATTTTACAAAAAAGATAAGATTGAAAAATGAAATGGAATATGCGGAGTTATTATGGGAAAGATTGAAAGAATCTACAAGACTGAGGATGGTATCAGATGTTCCTCTTGGAGCATTTCTATCAGGAGGGATAGATTCATCCACTATTGTTGGACTGATGAGTGAAATTTCAGATAGACCAGTCAAGACATTTTCAATAGGATTTGAGATAGAAAGTTACAGTGAATTGAAATATGCAAAACTTGTTGCTGAAAAATTCAATACAGAGCATTATGAATTTGTGGTCAAACCTGAAGTAATAAAAATTCTTCCAAAACTCATCTGGCATTATAATGAACCATTTGCAGATTCTTCTATGATTCCAACTTATTATGTTGCAAGAGAGACTTCAAAGTATGTGAAAGTTGCTTTAAATGGTGATGGAGGAGATGAAAATCTCGGTGGATATATCAGATATTATCAGACAAAATTGCTTGAAAGGGTTTATAAAATTTTTAAAAGGACAGGGATTCTATCTGGTGCTTTTAATTCTGTAGTTGAAAAATTCTATAAGAGATATCCTTACAATACCCTTTCCAGAATCTTTGAGTGGATCAGAGAAGCCGACAGATACGGATTTTATTATGCATATGCAAGAAGGCTGATTTCTTTTTCTCCTGAATGGCATGCGAAATTATATTCCTTTAAAATAGAGAATCCTGAAAAGACAATGGAGATTGTAAAAGATATATGGGAAAAGGCAGGAGAAGTTGATATGCTTGAAAAAATGCTTTATACAGACTTCCATTTATATCTTCCGGAAATACTTATGGTGAAAATGGATATAGCAACCATGGCAAATTCCCTGGAAGGAAGGAGCCCTTTTTTAGACCATAAATTAATAGAAACAATCGCATTTTTCCCGCCTGAGATAAATT
>Ga0164318_10004348_pt1 | contig 13606 bp, 8 predicted proteins | sample GuaBasSedimGuay9_FD_113734 | JGI IMG/M metagenome (GOLD analysis project Ga0164318, IMG submission 113734) | Subseafloor sediment microbial communities from Guaymas Basin, Gulf of California, Mexico - Guay9, Core 4571-4, 0-3 cm | ecosystem: Environmental > Aquatic > Marine > Hydrothermal vents >...
GGCGGAGGAAGCGGCTGGTTGGTGCGACAAGGCGTGTTGACCATCGTACCACCGGCATTGGGCGCTCTGCCCTCGGCCGTATCGCAGCAGGTGATCTTCGCCCTTGCCCTGCTGGCCGGGGCTCTGCTGGCCGGGCTCATTGGCTTCCTCATCGCCCTGCCACTTCTGAGCCTGACTTACGACTACTTGTGTATTGCCACGCTGGGCTTTGGGATCATCGCTTACGTATTCTTCAACAATGCTGACAAACTGATTCCTACGCTGAAGGGGGCACGGGGCATGGTTGGCATCCCCCAGCTGGTCACCTGGCCCTGGGTGTTTATCTGTGCGGTGATAGCCCTGGTGGTCATGCGCAATTTCATCTACTCGAGCACGGGGCGGACTGTCCTTGCCGTTAGAGATGATCCTATCGCGGCGGAGACGATGGGCATTGACGCTTACAAGGCCAGGACGCTGGCCTACACTCTGGGCTGTGCGTATGCCGGGCTGGCCGGGGGTCTATACGCCCATCTGTATGCGTTTCTGCACCCCTCCGTCTTCACCTGGCTTAAATCCGTAGATCCCTTTGTGATGATGGTCTTCGGCGGGGTGGGAAGCATGACCGGCTCGCTTCTGGGAGCCTACGCTTTCGTGATTCTGCTCGAGGGACTGCGCGTCCTGCCGGCTGCGTTCGTAGACTGGCGTTACGTCATCTATCCTGTGATTCTACTGGTTGTGATGCTGTTCCGGCCTCAGGGCCTCTTGGGATCAAGTGAGTGGGGCTTCCTGAAACCACCCAGGATAGCCGGGAGGAAACAGGTGCAGGGAACCTCTGCTGGAATGGCTCCAGCCGAGTCTCAGGCATCGGAGAGTCAAAGGAGGTGAGGCGAACAATGTCCCAGTCTATTCAAAATCCGAGCACGAGCAGCAACTCGATAGTTCTAAAGATCGATGGCCTGACCAAGTTCTTCGGTGGACTGCGCGCCGTGCACAATTTCAACATCGAGATCAAGAAAGGGGAACTCGTCGGGCTTATCGGGCCCAACGGGGCTGGCAAAACCACCATCTTCAACATGATCACCGGCATCTACCCGGTCAGCGCTGGCCACATTATCTTCAAAGGACAGGAGATTACAGGCATACCCGCCCACGAGATCACGCAGTTGGGCATTGGCCGCACCTTCCAGAAAATCCGCATCTTCCCCAATCTCACGGTCCTGGACAATGTTCGCGTCGCCTATCACCCCCACGCACGCTACAACCTGTTCGATGGTATCCTGCGCTCACAGCGTTTCAGTCATGGCGAGCGGGAGATGACGGAGAAAGCGCAGGAATTCCTGGGCGTGTTTGGGATGGATCAGCACCAGGATACGCTGGCCTCAAACCTGCCCTACGGCGCGCAGCGCCGACTGGAGATCGCCCGCGCGCTGGCCACGGAGCCAGACCTGCTTCTGCTGGACGAGCCGGCAGCGGGGATGAACCCCCGCGAGATCATTGAGCTGATGGAACTGATCCACTTCATCAGAGATCGTTTCGATCTGACTATCTTCCTCATCGAGCACCAGATGCGTGTGGTGATGGGCATCTGTGAGTGGTTAACAGTCCTTGACTTTGGGGAAATTCTCGCCCGCGGAACGCCGGAAGAGATCCGAAACAACCCCAAAGTAATCGAGGCTTATCTGGGTACCCAGGCGACAAGGATGGTGGCATAATGTTGCTGGAAGTCAAAGATCTGCACGTCTACTACGGAGCCATCCACGCATTGCAAGGCATATCCTTCCACGTGGAGAAAGGCGAGATCGTCACCCTCATCGGGGCGAACGGTGCTGGCAAGTCAACCACACTGAACACGATCTCTGGCTTGGTCAGAGCACGCTCTGGGAGTATTAAGTTCAAGGGACAAGAAATCACCACCACACCTCCCTACGAAATCGTCTCTACAGGGATCGTCCAGGTGCCGGAGGGACGCAAAATTTTCGCTCCCCTGACCGTGCAGGAAAACCTGGAAATGGGCGCTTTCTCGCGCAAGGACGGAGCAGCAGCCATCAAGCAAGACATGGAACAGGTATTCAAGAGTTTCCCGCGTCTCAAGGAACGGCTCAGCCAATATGGCGGCACCCTGTCCGGTGGTGAGCAGCAAATGCTGGCCATAGGACGAGGGTTGATGGCCGATCCCGAATTGCTGCTACTGGATGAGCCCTCAATGGGCCTGGCTCCTATCCTGGTTGAGGAAATCTTCGAGATCATCCAGGGAATCAACCAGCGGGGAGTGAGCATTTTGCTGGTGGAGCAGAATGCTCAGATGGCTCTCTCCATTGCCAACCGGGGTTACGTGCTGGAGACGGGGCGCATCGTCCTGGAGGGCAGCGCCAAAGAACTGCGCGAGAACCCCCAGGTGAAAGTCGCCTACTTAGGCGGGTGATAAATGCACACCGGGCGGGCCTGGCCGGAACGTTCATGCCCGCCCGTGCAAAAGCGCTAATCCAACCTCCCAGGGTTCTGTGCCAATGCCCAGGAACCGGAGGAAACGCGGGGTGAGAGTCAAACCTATACTGGTCGTGCTGGCAATAGCCACGGCCATCAGCATGGCGCTGGCAAGCTGCGCACCCATCGAGGTGACAACGCCGCGCCCGGAAACAACCATAATCGTCGGCACCTGCGCCACCCAGCCACCAATGGAATTCCTCGACGAACAGGGTACATTGGTAGGGCTGGACGTGGACCTGATGCGGGCTGTCACGGAAGCGGCGGGCCTGACCCCTGAATTCGTGGACGCGCCCGCCGACGCGCTCATCGCCGGGCTGGACGCAGGCCAGTTCGACGCGGTAATCTCCTCTCTGCACATCACCCCCGAACTGGAAGACCTGGCCGACTTCACCAAACCCTACCTCAATGGCGGACAGGTGGTCGTCGTCCGCACCGGAACGGACGACATCCGCAGCCACCGCGATCTGGCCGGGCGCAAGGTAGGCGTCCAACTGCGCTCCAACGGGGCCAAAGCCGTCGAAAAAATCAAAGGCGCTAGCGTCCAAACCTACGACACGATTGACCTGGCCTTCGTGGACCTGGTGGGTGGCCAACTCGACGCCGTCGTGACCGCTGCCCCGGTCGCTTACGACTTCGTGTATAGCTACGACGGCAAGATACAGATCGCCGGTCAGCCCTTCACCACGGAGCACCTGGGCATCGCCGTGCGCAAGGGCAACACCGCCCTGCTCGATAAGCTCAACGCGGGCCTGTCCATCGTCCAGGCCCAGGGTCTGGTGGACGAGTTGGTGCGCAAGTGGACCACGCCGCCGGAACTGGTCGTCCCCGAACCGAAAGGGCTCATCAAGTTCGTCTCCGCCCTGGACGAGTACACCGTGCAAATCACCCTCAACCGCCCAGATGGCACCTTCCTGTCCAGTCTGGCCATGCCACCCCTGGGCATGATGAGCCCCACCGCCATCCGCGAGCACCCGACCGACCTGTACCGGCATCCCGTAGGCACCGGCCCCTTCCAACTGGCGGGCTGGACGCCCGGCGAGGCAATCACCCTGACCCGCAACGAGGACTACTGGGGCGAACCCGCCAAAGCGCAGACCTTGACTCTGCGCATCATGCCCGATTCCGCATTACGGGTGCGGGCAGTGCTCAGCGGCACGGTGGACAGCGCCGACGGGCTTCCCCCGCAGGCCATCGCCACGCTAAAAGACAACGAGGAAACCCAGGCTCTCCTCCGGCCGGCGCGGGCCATCGGCTACCTGGCGATCAACCAGGATTTCGCCCCCCTGGATAACCTCCAGGTACGGCAAGCGCTGAACCAGGCCATAGACCGCGCCGGGCTGGTCAAGACCGCTTTCCCCGACAACGGCCAGGTGGCCCGCAGCTTGATTCCCCCGGCGGCCTTCGGCTACGACGAAAAAGCTCCCACCTACGATTACGACCCGGCGGAAGCGCGCTCACTGCTGGCCTCGGCGGGCTACACCCAGGGCTTCACCACCACACTGTGGATCCCGCCGGCCCTGCCCCCTTACCTGACGGCCGCCCCCGACCAGGTGGCAGCGGCCATCCAGAAAGACCTGGCCGCGGTGAGCGTCACCGTGCAGATCACCACCGCCGACCTCCTCACCTTCAGCGATCAAGTGATGCACGGTCAAGCACCCCTGGCCATCCTGGGTTGGGCCTCGACGATCCCCGACGCCGATAGCTACCTGACGCCCATCCTGACCCCGACGAACGCCTCCCTGGGCAGCACCCCACCCGACCGGGAACTGCTGGAGCTCCTGGCCGAGGCGCGCAGCCAGCCCAATCCCGGCCGGCGGCAGAAACTCTACGATCAGATTAACGAGACGATTCACGACGAAGCCTTGATCGTGCCCCTGGTCGCCTTCGCCGACGCACTGGGCGCGCAAGCCTCGGTGAAGGGCCTCACGCCGAGCGCCATCGGTTGCGAAGATTTCCGCCTGGCACACAACGGCCAGCCGACCTACACCCACGCCCTGGTTGGTGAGCCGCCCGGCCTGGACCTGGCCGACGAGACCGACCCCATCGCCTGGCAGGTGGGCAGCCAGATCACCGAGGGGCTAATGCACTTCAAACCGGGCACTGCGGACGTAGAACCCTGGCTGGCGGAGCACTACACCGTCTCCGACGATGGGCTGACCTACACTTTCTATCTGCGCCAGGGAATTACTTTCCAGGACGGCACTCCCTTCGACGCCGACGCCGTGGTCTTCAACTTTGAACGCTGGTGGGACGCGGACAACCGTTACCATCGCGGACGACAGGGAGAGTTTCGCTTCTTCCTGCTCGCCTTCGAGGGCTTCCGTGGAGACGTGCGCTGAGTGCCAGGTGTCCGTCGCTTTGAAAGTGACGGACACCTGAAGCTGACGTTTACCTTGACAGTATGTTCCATTTCTGTTATACTTAAGCCGCACTTCCAGAAGCCAGGTACAGTGTCGCATGACCTTTCTGGCTTCGCGGCCTTCCACAATATTCCACTTTTTGCTTCGTCCATTAGTCGTCGCTGACTACCCTTCACGCACAGCTCAGTGCAGAGCTTTCAATACAATTCGCTGTATAATCTGTTATAATTATTGGAGAGGAGGTGATGTGAGTCGAGAAGTGGTGCTGTATCTATTGACCCCGATTCACCTATTCGTCACGAAGGAGGAGAAAGTTTACGATGAAAACCTTACGCATTCTGAGTATCCTCGTAGTCCTAAGCCTGGCGGTGACAGCGCTTACCGGATGCCCCACACCCACACCCACATCGGCTCCGGCTGAGACGCCCACACCCGCTCCCTCTCCCACCACCCCACCGCCCGAGGCAAAGGACCTGCTGGACGAGGTCATGGCAGCGGGCAAGCTGGTGGTCTCCACCGACCCTAACTACGCCCCGCAGAGCTTCCTGAATGATGCCGGCGAGCTCGATGGCTTCGACATAGACGTCGCGAAGGAAGTAGCCAAGCGCCTGGGCGTGGAAGTGGAGTTCGTTACCCCGGACTGGGATATAATCACTGGTGGCAACTGGGGCGGCCGCTGGGACGTGAGCATCGGCTCCATGACTCCCACCGAGGCACGTTCCGAAGTCCTGTGGTTCACCGACCCCTACTACTACACCCCCGCCTCCTTTGCTGTGCACAAGGACAACACCACCATCACCAAGCCGGAGGATTTCGCGGGCAAGAAAGTAGGGCTCGGCTCGGCCACGACCTACGAGGCATATCTTGAGGGAACGCTGGAGATACTCGGCGGCAAGATCATGTACCCTCCGCCGCAGGGCGTCAAAGTAGTACCCTACTCCACCGACGCGGAAGCCATCCAGGACCTGGCCCTGGGCGATGGCGTCCGCCTGGACGGCGTGATATCCGCTCAGCCCACCATCCAGAACGCGATTGACAACGGCGTGCCGATCAAGTACGTAGGCACTCCCGCCTTCTACGAGCCGCTGGCCTTCGCCCTGGACAAGAGCCGTGGTCCATCGGACAAGATGCTGGCCAAGTTGAACGAGATCATCGCCGCCATGCACGCCGATGGTACCCTGAGCAAATTCTCAATGAAGTGGTACGGCGTGGACATCACCAAGATGGTCACACCGGAAGAGGCCAAGCCGTCAGAAGGTACTATAGTCATTGGCACCACCGACAAAGTGACCGTCCTTGACCCGGCCGACGCCTACGACTTCCACACCTGGGAGATCTTCCACAACACAATGGACACCCTGCTCCACTACAAGCCCGGCACCACTGACCTGGAGCCAGGGCTGGCTACCGCCATGCCTGACGTCAGCGACGATGGCTTGGAGTACACCTTCAAGCTGGTGAAGGGTGCCAAGTTCACGGACGGCACGCCGTTCAACGCCGAGGCCGTCAAGTGGTCCATTGACCGTGTGATTGCCCTCGAGGGCGACCCCAACTGGTTGGTCACCTCTTTCGTGGATCACGTTGAGGTGGTGGACGATTACACCGTCAAGTTCGTGCTGCAAGCGCCGGTCAACTACTTCCCACTGCTGGTCGCCACGGAGCCTTACGCGCCAGTCAGTCCCAATTGCTACTCCCAGGATGCCATTGACTCAGACAGCACCTGCGGTGGCGTTGGACCCTACAAGATCACCAAGTGGGAGCGCGACGTCGAGATGGACCTGGAGGCCAACCCGGACTATCCTGGCACCCCGCCCAAGACTCCCAAGATCATCGTCAAGTACTACTCTGATCCGACCACCCTGCGGTTGGCAGTGGAGAGCGGCGAGGTTGACGTGGCAACCAAGACACTCAACCCGACCGACTATGCTGACCTGGAAGCCGAGGGCAAGCTTCAGGTTGCTGAGGGCCCCGGCGCCCAGATCCGCTACATCTGCTTCAACGTTACCACGCCACCCTTTGATCAGAAAGAGGTGCGCCAGGCGATTGCCGCCGCTGTGGACCGCGAGGCCATCACATCCATCGCTTTCCAGGGCACCCACAAGCCCCTCTACAGCATGGTGCCGATGGGCATGTGGTCGCACATTGATGCCTTTGCCAAGCGAGACCTGGCTAAGGCCAAGGACCTGTTGACGAAGGCCGGCTTCAGCGCGGATAAGCCGTTAGAGATGGACCTGTGGTGGACACCGACTCACTACGGCCCAACCGAAGCTGACGTAGCCACCGTGATCAAGGACAACCTGGAAGAGACCGGTTTGATCCAGGTCAACCTGCAGAACACCGAGTGGGCTACCTACAAAGAGTACATGAACGCCGGTAGCATGCCTGTGTTCTTGTTGGGCTGGTATCCTGACTACCTCGACCCGGACAACTACACTGCTCCTTTCGCCGAGTCCGGGGCGTCGGACGATATCGGCATCTTCTACGCCAGCGACGAGATGGATTCCTTGTTAACCGCCGGTCGCAAGGCGACAGACCTGCGCAGCGACGAGCGGAAGAAGATCTATGAGGACATCCAAAAGCTGTGGGCTGTAGACGTGCCGACGATCCCGTTGACCCAGGGCACGCTGCTGGTCGTGGCGCAGCCTGACATCAAGGGCATTGTGCTTGACCCGAACATGCTCTTCCACTACTTCTTGCTGGCCAAATAAGCAGGAAAAAACTGTGGGGGAGTAGGGATAGAAGTAGGGGCAGTGCATTCGTGCCTGCCCCTGCCTCTGTGCTTGCCCAGTAATGGCGACCACACAGGTGTCGCTCCTACTGGGAGGTTTTGGCAAGAAGAATGCTAATCTGCCAAACCTCCTTTGATCTGATTTATACCCTTCGGGTTTTTCAGAAACCCGGTAGTTTTCCCCTTGTGTGTTGGTGCTCCTCGTCCGTTCCGCCGGGCGCTAAACCGCCCGGCTACGAGGTGGAAAGCCCCCTTCGGGGGCTCCAGAGGCCCGGAGGGCCTTGCATCTCGTAGCCCGAACGTTCACGTTCGGGCGGGACACGTCACCAACACCCTACAGGGGGACCACCAGAAACCCGAAGGGTATAAAATCGAAGAGTCTCAGACGCAGGGTCTTCCTGGAACACTTGGGTTATGAAATCTTTACGCGTTTATATTATCACCCGAATCTTGCTCACTATCCCCATGCTATTCGTCCTCGTCACGTTGGTATTCATCGTGGTGCGGATCATGCCCGGAGATCCGGTCGAGGCGATGCTGCGACCGGGAGTGCCCCAGGAGTACAAAGAGCAGATCAAGCATAACCTGGGACTGGATCGGCCGCTGTTTTTCAACTTCAGGGGCAGTAGCGCCCGCGTGCTGCCCGATAAACTGTTCCTACAAACCAAGCCCGGGGCTAAGGGGAGCAAAGCCTTACTCGTCGAAGGTGGTAGCGTTCTGGCGATCAGCAACCGGCGACGAGAAGCGGGTAAAGATTGGCTCCAGGTGGCCGTCCCGGAGAACTTCGAGGGGTGGGTGTCCCCCGACCAAATGGCCTGGATGAGGCAAGTCAACACAGAGATGACAATCCTCGACGAGAAAGTCCTGCCAGGCAGCGAGACGTGGGACAGCTTCACCGCCGCTGAGTGCGCAGCTCATCCTTCAGAGTGTGGCTTGACGGGCAACCGCGTAAACGCCATCTGGTGCGAAACCTCGGGCTTGCTCTGGCTCGGCACGGACAACGGCGTGAACCGCTATAGTTCCGCGGGCTGGGATACCTTCAAGACGACGGTTGGCCAGGATATCCTGACTATCTGGAGCGGCCGGCCTGCCGACCTCTGGTTTGGTACCGATGGGGGTGGCGTCCTCCATTTGAGAAGCAACAAGTGGACGACCTTTACGACGAGCGATGGCTTACCCAGTAACCGCGTGCTGGCCATTTGGGGCAAAGGCTCCAGGTCAGTGTGGGTCGGCACCGATCGTGGCGCGGCTCACTACGACGGTAAAACCTGGACGACTGTCACCTCGGCCGACGGCTTGGCCGGCGACTATGTGGGGGCGATCTGGGGAGATGGGAAGAAGACCTTTTGGTTTGGCACGGATAAGGGACTGAGCCGCTACGATGGCCAGGTTTGGCATACCATCACTACCGCCGATGGCCTGGCCGACGATCACGTCAACGCAATTTGGGGAGATGGTCATGGCACCCTTTGGGTTGGCACGGACAATGGGCTGAGCCGTTACGATGGCACTGAGTGGACGACCTTTACGACGGCGAATGGTCTGCCTGACAATCACATCAACGCCATTTGGGGCGATAAGGCCGACCTGTGGGTCGGCACCGATGGAGGTGCCAGCCACTATGACGGTCAGAACTGGACCAGCTTCACCTCTGCGGGGTGCGGTCTTACCGATGATCACGTGAACGCGATCCGGCGAGATAAATCGGGAGTTCCCTGGATCGGTACCGACAATGGCCTGAATCGCTATGAAAACCTTCCCTGGATCAAACTCAGCGTGCCGGCCGGCGGTATGGAGGGCTGGGCGCCAGCCGACCAGTTTGCGATTACCATCAAACCCTTCGACAGTCAATACTTCAATTATCTGTGGAGCCTGATCCATCTGGACCTGGGGGTGTCATTGGCTCCCACCCGGGGCCGTCCCGTCATTGATGACCTGAAACTTAAGTTCCCGGCCACCCTGGAACTGGCCATCGCCTCCCTGATTATCACGATGCTCATCGGCGTGTCCACCGGGGCTTACGCTGCCCACAAGCGGCGCAGTGTGGCCGATTACATTTTTCGCATCTTTAGTATCGTCATCTGGGCCGTGCCTGTCTTCTGGTTGGGCCTCATGTTCCAGTTGATCCTGGGGGTGTACCTGGGGGATTGGTATGAAACGTCCCGGTTTGCCCACCAGTTCCTCCGTCCGATCTTTGGCAATTTTCTGCCGCTGCCCATTTCGGGACGCATCGGCACGGGGATGGCTCCCAAACACATCACCGGCCTCTTTTTCGTGGACAGCATCCTGACCGGCAATTGGAAATCGCTGGGCAGCGCGATCCGCTACATACTCCTGCCGGCCTTTACCCTGGGCCTGTACATGTCCGGCGTGTTCACCCGCTTGACCCGCTCGAACATGCTTGACGTGCTGCGGGAGGACTATATCACCGCCGCCCGGGCACGGGGGATTCAGGAACGGGTCGTCGTCTACCAGCACGCTCTCAAAAACGCTTTTATCCCCATCCTGACGATGATGGGCCTGCAATTCGCCGCGCTCCTGGCCGGGGCCGTGCTCACCGAGACGACTTTCTCCTGGCCGGGCATGGGCCTTTTTATGTGGGAGCGCATCGGCTACCGCGACTTCAACTCGATCCAGGGCTCGGTGGTTCTTTTCGCCGTCCTCGTAGCAGCCGTGAGTCTCATGGTGGACATTATCTACGCCTGGATTGACCCCAGGATCAGATACTAGGTTCGGCGATTCAGTAATTCGGGATGCAGGTCGAGTCCCCGAATCTCTAATCCCGGAGGCCGGATGACCGAACTGGTGATAAATCTATGAACGAATCCGCAACCACAACAGCAATTCCTGAACGTCGTTTTAGCCCGGTTCGTTGGTTTCTCACCAATGCCAAGTGGCACGGGGCCGAGTGGTGGATCACCATCTTTGGTGGCGTGTTACTGGTGGTCATTATCTTGATGACCCTTTTTGCCGACAAACTGGCCCCCTACGATCCTATCAAGTTTGTGGGCGCGCCTTTCAACCGGCCCGGCGCTCGACAGTCAATCATCGTGCTGGCAGGGAACGATGCGATCCAGGGCATGGACGACCTCTCCAGTCACGTCGTTGGCGTCGTCGTCAACTCGCAGGCCGCGAGGGAGCTGGACAAGCGGGGGATCGGCTACAAGGAGTACAGTTCCATTCGCAAGGCAGTGGAGGGCCTGGGGGAGGGTGAGATTGACGCCTTGGTAGCGAATGCCAAGGACCCCAAGTTAAAGAAGCAGGTACGGGACCGTAACATTGCCATCAAGACAGTGGGCCAGCCCTTTGGCGACAGCTTTGTCCTGGGCACCGATAACTATGGCCGCGACGTGCTTAGCCGCATCATCCACGGCGCGCGGACAGTCCTGGGCATTGCCATCCTGGCGGCTTTGATCTCGGCGGGAGTGGGCATTCCCCTGGGCCTGTTGTCAGGCTTTGTCGGCGGTCTATTCGACCGGGTGCTCTCCTTAATCATGGACAGCATCTACTCCTTCCCTGGCCTGATCCTGGCTATCGCCATGGCCGCCTTGCTGGGGCCGGGCATGTTGAACATCGCCATCGCCATTGCGGTCATCTACATCCCCGTCTACTTTCGCCTGGTGCGGGGCAAAGTGCTGTCTGTCAAAGAAGAGCTATACGTCGAAGCAGCCCGCAGCCTGGGAGCCAGAGCTTTCACTATCCTGTGGGTGTACGTCTTTCCCAACGTCATCCCTTCGATCGTCGTCATCTTTTCGGTGAACGTGGCCGACTCGATCTTGACCGAGGCCGGGTTGAGCTTTCTGGGACTGGGGTTACCGCCACCCACCCCCGACTGGGGGTTTGACCTTTCGTCAGGCAAACGTTTTGTGCCCAGCGGTTATTGGTGGATCATTACCTACCCGGGCATGATGATCGCTTTGCTGACCTTGGGGTTCAGCATGTTGGGCGAGGGGTTAAATGAGATTTTGAACCCGAGACTGGCGGAGAACTAAAAGCACGTAGTGATAATGTACGACCGCTGTCTGGCCCACGCGAACATTTATAAACACTCAAAGACGATATGACCGAAAAACCAATCTTACTTGAAATCAAGGACTTGCAGGTTCACTACAACGTGCGCACCGGGACGGTCAAGGGTGTGGATCATGTGGACCTGTTCGTGTACGAAGGGGAAACGCTGGGGTTAGTGGGCGAGTCGGCTTGTGGCAAGTCCACGTTGGGGCGCGCCGTCCTGCGACTGGTATCCGAGCCGGGTAAGATCGTCGGCGGCCAGATCATCTTCGATGGTGAAGATCTGCTAGCCAAGGACGAACACGAGATGGCCCACATCCGGGGCAAGCGGATCTCGATGATCTTCCAGGACCCCATGACCTCTCTCAATCCCTTGCAGCGCATTGACCAGCATTTTATCGAGACGATCCGCGCTCACGAAAAGGTCAGCAAGGCCGAAGCCCTGGAACGGGCTGGCGTGATGTTCGACCACCTGGGCATCCAGCGCGAGCGGCTGAACGATTACCCTCACCAGCTTTCGGGGGGAATGCGCCAGCGGGTGATGATCGGCCTGGCCCTGATCTTAAACTCGGAACTGGTGATCGCCGACGAACCGACCACTTCGTTGGACGTCATCGTCGAGGCCCAAATCCTGGACTTACTCAAAGATCTCAAACAAACCTACCACATGACGCTGATCCTGATCTCCCATAACCTGGGCATCGAAGCAGAACTGGCCGACCGGCTGGCCGTGATGTACGCTGGCAAATTGGTGGAGGTCGCGCCAGCCCAGGAACTTTTTGATGAACCGTTGCATCCTTACACCCAGGAGCTCCTGGCATCGGTGCCCAATATCCGCCTTGAGGACGAAGAACTGCACACGATGCGGGGATCGCCGCCAGACCTGATTCACCCGCCGGCCGGCTGTCGGTTCCATCCCCGTTGTCCCCAGGCGATGGAGCGTTGCCGCTACGAAGAGCCCCCTTATCGGCAGATATATCAGAACCGCTGGACGGCGTGTTGGCTTTACGAAGATTGAGGGGAACCCATGACTGAACAAGCGGGAACCCAGCGCAAAAGCGATAATCTGATTGAAACTTATGGGCTGAAAAAGTGGTTCCCTGTCCAAAAAGGCTTTGTTGAAAACCTGGTGACGCGAAACAAACAGTTCGTGCGCGCTGTGGATGGGGTGGACCTACGCATCAAGCGGGGGGAAGTGTTCGGCCTGGCAGGGGAAAGCGGCAGCGGCAAGACGACCACGGGGCGCTTGCTTATCCGCCTCATCGAACCGACGGCGGGGCGGATCCTTTTCGACGGGCAGGACTTGACAGCCTTGAAAGCGGAAGCAATGCGACGCTTGCGGCAGCGGATGCAGATCGTTTTCCAGGACCCCTATGCCTCCCTCAACCCACGTATGAGCATCGGCGATGCCATCGGGCACGCACTGACAATCCATGGTCTGGCAAGCAAGAGAGAGAAGTACGAGCGAGTGATTGATATGATGGAAAAGGTAGGGCTTACGCCGGCCACTACCATCTACCGCAAGTATCCCCATCAAATCTCCGGCGGACAGCGCCAGCGAGTTGTGCTGGCCCGGGCTTTGATCATGCACCCCGACCTGGTCATTGCCGATGAGCCTATCGCCATGGCCGATGTGTCAGTTCGCATTCTGCTGCTGGAGTTGATGAAGTATCTCAAGGACGAATTTGACCTGACCTACGTTTTTATCACCCACGATCTGGCGACAGCTCGCTACATCTGCGATCGCATTGCCATCATGTACCTGGGCCGCATCGTGGAGGTGGGGCGTTTGGAAGATGTCTATCGCGAAACACGCCACCCTTACACCGAGGCGTTGCTGGCCGCCGTGCCCGTGCCCGACCCGCGTTTCCGCCGCACCACGCCCATGCCCCGGGGCGAGATTCCCAACCCTATCAACCCGCCCAGTGGCTGCCGTTTTCACCCCCGCTGTCCCATCGCCGAAAAGATATGCAGCGAAAAGGAACCCCCGCTGATCGAGGTAGCTGACGGCCACTCTGTTGCCTGCCATCTCAGAACGTGA
>Ga0164318_10004349_pt1 | contig 13604 bp, 12 predicted proteins | sample GuaBasSedimGuay9_FD_113734 | JGI IMG/M metagenome (GOLD analysis project Ga0164318, IMG submission 113734) | Subseafloor sediment microbial communities from Guaymas Basin, Gulf of California, Mexico - Guay9, Core 4571-4, 0-3 cm | ecosystem: Environmental > Aquatic > Marine > Hydrothermal vents...
GAACCACTGGACTACGAAAACCCCGGCGAGCTAATCGCATACAATGTGCTAGACAGTTCAATGATAAGCCCGAGCCGATACAATATAGATGCACTCACGGCTGGCTTCGGAGAACCAACACATTACAGAATGACGACCGAAAACAACAACTCAGAGATACACTGCTCAAGAGTGATAAAGTTCACGGGAATCGACTTACCATACAAATCCAAGATGAGACATAACTGGTGGGGTGCTTCACGAATTACAAGAATCCAAGATATAATAAAAACAACACAGATGACACTAGGAGCAGTTGGGGAGTTAATCTTCGAGAGCAAATTCGATGTGATAAAAATGCCCGGACTTAGCAATTTACTAATGAGCAAATCCAGCGACAAACTGATAAGCATTTATGAAAACATCAACCTCCAAAAGAGTATAACCAACAGCATACTACTAGACAGCGAAATGGAAGTGGAATCACATACCTACCAATTTGCAGGAATCAGAGACATAATCCAAGAGTTGATGGTTACAGTTGCAGGTGCATCCTCAATACCAGAGGCTATACTTGTGGGACGAAACATGGGCGGATTGAACTCATCAAATAAAGAGGTTTATAAAGAGTGGAGTAAATCCATAAACGATAGACAGAACAAACACCGAAAGCAGTTCACAGCATTAGTCACGGTAGCAGCCTATCAAGTAAACATAACAAAGTTTAGCATGGAGTTCGTGCCTTTATTTTCAGAGGATGAGACCGAAAAAGCAACGAGACTGAATGTTCAATCGCAGACGGACATCACATACATAAATGCAGGGGTTATCACAGCAGACGAAGTAAGAACTGAACTCAAGCAAAACGGGGACTACGACAATTTAAGTGACGAATTAGCAGAGGAAGACTTTATAGGAGACTTAACAGATGGCGAAACAAACGACAATACCAATAACAATGGAACCACCGAAGAAGTCGGAACTAAAGATGAGCAAACAGTACCAGCAGATGATAAAGGAAACAGCTAAGGAATTATACTCCCAGCTTGCTCCACTGGTTCGACAAAGCAACATCAAGACCGATGCCATCAACAACCTAGCACAAATGGATACCATCTTCAATATGCTCAAAGCAACTGGGATGACTTCGCAAGACCCCGTTCAATTCGCTCGTAGTTCAGCGAGAGACATAACGGAGGAAACAAACGAGGACATGGAAAAGCAAATCAATGATGCCCTCGGAGTTTCAGCAAAAGCAGAACTTAGCCAGCAGTCAATTCTAGGAACTCAAGCAGTAACAGCACGAAGCACAAACAAGATAGTAACCTTTATGTCGCCACAGTACGACCAAGATACATGGGACTGGATTCAATCAAACGAGAATTTATACAGAGAACTGCGAGAGGAATACATCGCCAAAGTTCAGAAATCAATTCATGCAAACACCTACGGAGGATACCACCTCAACCAACTAACCAAAGATATTAAAAACTACGGGAACCAATCATACAGCGATGCAACCAGAATAGCCAGAACGGAGACGGGAAAACTTCAAGGTTCGATTACATCAGCGAGAATGAACGAGGGCGGAGTAAAGACAGCAATCTGGGATAGCACCAATGATAATAGAACCAGGACCAGACACAGACAATACGACGGGATTCGCTTCGACCCAAATAAAGGACTGCCGATAGAACCAAACGGCGGAGTTCCATATTTTAAGAGAGTGGACGGGAAACGAGTAGCAGATTACTCCAGAGGGGGCGGTCGCATATACCCCGGCGGTCTAAGCACGGGCGGAGTTTCAGCAGGGCTTGTGATTAACTGCCGATGTGCATCACGGATGGAACTAACACTCGGGAACATTGAGTCAATGATAGAAAACGAGGGTACTGGCGAAGCTCCAGAAACGAGAGTTGCTCAAGCAACACCGACGGTAACAGAACCACCTCCAGCACCACGAACAACCAGAGCCAGCACTACAGCGAAAAAAGAAGTGAAGAGACTCCAGACAGAGATAGAGAGTACAGTGAACGACATTCACGACCTGCAGGCTTATCAGAGAGGATTTGAAGCAGAAAGCAAAACACTGGAAGAGCAAATTAGTAAAAACAGTAGATACCAGAAAAGAAACCAGTTTATAGATGAAGAGTTTCAAGGAGCAATAGAGGACTGGACTGCAAGCTCTGGAACGATTAGAAGAGTAATGTCTGGAGAAACAGACATTAGTGATGTGAATTTAGCAATGCAGGAAGTCGTCGAATCACTGGAAAACATGATGATGACTCAAGAGAACAATAAGGAATCCCTGGACCGTGGGCTTATTTTTTCAAGGACTCAAGCAAACGAACAAGATTCGATAAATCACTTCATGAATCTAGAAGTAGGCGAAACCATAAGCGATAATGCACCATCATCATGGAGTAGGAATGAAGCAACAGCGGAGGCATTCGCAGGAGGATATGAAGCTGAGGACTATGATAACAAGAAGTACCAATCAATACTCTTGCACATGGATGAGCCTAAAGTTCCAGTGGGATACGACATAGAAAAATTTAGTGATATTCCAGAGGAAGAGGAAGTCGTTATTCCTGCAGAACAAAATATGACCGTTCGAAAAGTAATCACAGACGAATATGGTAGAATACACATATACCTAACTCCAGAGCAAACAAGACCAACAGATGCAGAGTCAAGCGAGATGGTCGAACAAAATCGAAAACTTTCAGTAGAGAGAATGGCTAACGAGCAGAAACTATCAGATGCACGGAACCGAAAAATACAACTGGAAGTACAAAAGGTAGAAGAGCAGGATAATGTAGCAACCGCTCTAGAGGAAGAGGGAGAAAAACCAACCGTCGAACAGAGCGAGGAAGAGAGAGTGAGTGCAGACATTGAAGCACGGATCACTGAAATAGAAGCGAGAGAGATTTATACATCACGGGCGGAAATTGATAAGACTTCACACCGATACAGAGACCAACTAGTAAGAAGATACCGACTACAGGGCATGACAAATCGTCAAGCAATAAACAAAGCTGGTAGAGAGGTTCGAGAGTTCAGACGAAGTAGAGCAATCAGCGAAGCGACTCAAGCGATTAACAGCATGGCAACAGAGAAAATCCGAAAGGAAGAGGAAGCTATTCAATTAAAAGCAGTTCCAAAATATACACCTTTTGATTACGAAGCGATGCCAGACCTACCTATAATGATTTCAAAAGACCATGAAGAGAGAGAAAAATTTCATTTAAAAGAGGGAATTACGATAACCTCAGAGGTTAAAAATTCGAAGATACTCGCCAAAGCACAAAGAACGGCGAAAGCAATCCAAGGAACAGTGGTCGACACTTTCAAGGACGAAAAAGGAAAATGGAAACACACTGCCCATGTTTCATTAAATACCAGATGGGAACCGCAATACGAGATGGAGCTAACATCAACTCTGAAAATCGACGACAGCGAGAACCTATTCGGAGACTTAAGAATGAATAGAATGATAAACTTCACGGAAAAATCAGCATATCATGAATTTTTAGCATTAGGAGCAGACCTCCAAGGACATGGAGTAACAAAAAAACTTTTTAGAAGCTCTGTGGATTCATACTTAAAGAACGACATAGAATCAATCGGAGTTCATGCGAACATTGATGCAGGGGGAACGGTATGGCTTAGATACGGGTTCGTACCAGACAGCAAAAAATCGCTGTACGAAGACATGAGATACATGGTGCAGGACAGCACATCACACACGACAACTCACACCTCTGAGGTTCACAAAGAGGTCATAATGGATGCAGTGGACTCGGCATTCGAGCAGTTGAGCGACGGAGACGACACAGCACTCATGAAAATAACAAATGGATTTGATAAGGACACTAAAAAAGCATATCAAAACATTTTCAACGGACTGGACTGGCACGGAAAAATCGACCTAACCAGCGAAACGAAGCTAAAGGCACTCAAGGAATACATAGGACTATAGATATGTTGTGTGATATTGTCTCCTTACTATGTAATCCTTGGATTATATGGAGCCAAATTTAATACAACTTTAAGGTTGGGGGCGAAAAATAGCCCTAAATCGCCTTATTTATGCAGATATAGTGAGATATGAGTGTATATGTGTGCAGCTTAACTGGATTACTGGGAAGATTACTGCTAAACACTCTATGTTATAATCAAAACTACAAAAGGGGAAACCATGCTAACAGATGCAGACTTTGACAAATGGGACGAAGAGGAAATAGCTGAACAGCAGGCTCTAAGCCCAGCGGAACGGGCTAGTAAAGAGGAAAACCAACAACGAATGGTAAACATCACAGAGGGATATAAGAGCGACCTAGCGAGCGGTAAGACTGACTTATTGCCAGAGGAAAACATCGACTCCCTGGATCATGTTGCTACTGAAGAGGATATTAACTATGGCTTCGGAAATCAAAGAGGAATAGGAGAAAGATAATGCCAACAGCAGACATAAGACTAGATGCAGGAACACAAATCAGAGACGACGGAGAAACGATTATAGTCGTCGATGCTAGGATTGCACGGGTAGGGACACAAAAGTACGGTAATCGCACGGAACTGCGACCTAAAGAGGAAGTATTCAGCCCAGAACACCTTGCAAGCATCGAGGGAACACCGATAACAATAGAACATCCACCAGTTACTGGACAACTACTCAATGAAACAAACAGAGAGGCTTTCACAGTTGGGACTACTCATAATGTAAGAGAGAGTGGGGATTTTATAATCGCAGATTTAAAGATTACTAATCATGAGGCGAAAGAACGGGTTCGAAATGGACTCCGTGGAATCAGCATGGGTTACACTTCAAGAGACGACGATAAGAGTGGAATCTTCAACGGAGAACAATACGACAGCATTCAGAGAAACATGAGAGCAAATCATACAGCACTAGTAATGAACCCACGATGCGGTCAAGGGTGCAAATTTGACTCCGAAAAACAAGACGATAAAAACTATGATACAATTATGCCGAAATCAAAAAACCAAGGAGCGATACTATGCCAACTATTATGATTGGAAAAGTAGCACACGAAATAGCAGATGCAGGAACAGCAAAAGCAGTAGTAGATGCACTAGATGAGAAAACAGCGAAGATTGACTCATTAAACACAGAGGTTAGTACATTAAGCGGTAAAGCGGATGCACTCAAAACTAAAGTTGATGAGTTCGAAAAAGAAAAAGAAAACGACGATGAGCTATCAGACGAAGAGCTTGCGAAGATGGAAAAAGACAAAGACGACGAAATCGAAAAAGAAGTAACAGCGAGAGTTGATACGATTTCAAGAGTTCGTTTAATTGCTCCAGAGGCTAAAATCGACGGAATGTCAGCAATCGACATGAAGAGAACAGCAATCGAAGCAACTGGCACGAAACTGGACGGTAAAGACAATGCATACATTAATGCAATGTTTGACATCAAAACAGCGACTAAAACAGACGACACGGCTGGCAACTTAAACAGTTCAACAGCACCGCACATGGATAGTCAAGACGACCCTCGTGCTAAATTTATGAAAAAACAAGGAGCATAAGATGCCACAATTAAATTATGACCAATACCCAGCGAAAGGTTTCTCGGGGCTAATTGCTGACAGTGGGAACAGAAACATCAATTCTCATGCCTCAACATCGGGTGGTCCTTTCGGACAACATTCAGATGAAAATATCATATTCGGACACGGTGTCGTACTTTCGGACATTGATGGAGTAGGAGTATCGATTCCACTAACAATAACTACACCAACAGCAATCGTAGCAGGAATCGCAACAGCAACACAAAAAACTGAGGGAATCGGTGGCGGAGACCAATCTGCTTACAACTTAGGCGATGCAGTCAATGTAATGACGAAAGGTCGTGTATGGGTTGAGTTAGTAGGCGGAAGTGCAGATGCAACAGCAGGGGCTCCAGTTTACATTACAACTGCGGCAACAACACCAGTAGGTGCAGGTGCAATTTCAGCAACAGCAACGGACAACCTAGAAGTTCCAAGTGCGAGATTCGTAGGGTCGGCTTCAGCTGGCGAATTAGTAATCGTAGAAATCAATCTACCATAACAGAGCAGGAGAATAAAATGCCAAATCAAATGATTAAACTAGATGCAGCCGATACAGTCTTCTTTTTAAGAGAACTAGAATCGATAAAAACAAAGTCTTACGATATTTTAAGACCAGACCGTGGTGCTCGTTCAGCATTCCCAATCAGCTACGATGCCGATGAGGGTGCAGACTTTATCACATACAGACAATACGACCGTACAGGGATGGCGAAAATTGTAGCGGATTATGCCGACGATTTACCTATGGCTGAAGTAAGTGGAAAAGAATTCACTCAAGCAGTAAGAGACCTCGGTATGGCTTACCAATTCTCAAACAAAGAAATCCGCCGTTCAAACATGGTAGGAAAATCACTTGAGCAAAGAAGAGCGAATGCAGCCGTTGAGTCTATCGAAGATAAGCTAAACATGATTGCATGGAGCGGAGATGCAGAGTTTAATATAAACGGATACTTCGACAATGCAAACATTCCAACGGGTAATGTAACAACTGGCGGATGGGACTCAGCAACTCCAGCGGAGATTTATGCAGACATCCAACTAGCAGTAAATGACATTATCGACATTTCAAACGGAGTTCACGAAGCTAACGAAATTTGGCTACCTCATGCAAAATATGCATTAGTGAAATCAACGAGAATGGCTGACGGAACGGACACTACAATCGCACAGTTCATCGAAATGAACCTTGATGTAACAATCCAAAAGTTCGTAGAGCTTAAGGGTGCAGGAGCAGGAGCGACAGACAGAATGGTCGTGATTGAAAAATCAGCGGACAATCTAACACTTGAAATCCCGATGGAATTAAGAGTGCTACCTCCAGAGCAAAGAAACCTTGCATACATCATTAACAACCTACTAGCAGTGGGCGGAGTAATCGTGTATAGACCACTAGCGATGTCGTTCAACGACGGCATCTAAATAAAAAAAAGGACGAACAAAATGGCAAAAGTTAAAAACACATCACTAAAACCAATCCTGCTAAGAGCAGGGGGGAAAACAATCACTGTAGCATTTGATACAGTAGAGGTCGGAGATTTAAAAAAGCTTCGTAAAAACAAAATCATCAATTCATACTTCACGGACGGAATCCTTGTAGCAGTTAAAGATGATGAGAAAAAGGACGGTGGTCAAAAATCTGACGAAAGAATCGCCCTCGAAAAAGAAGCGACGGAACTAGATATTAGCTTCCCAGCAAACATCGGAGACGATACACTTCAAGCAAAAATCGACGAAGCTTTAGCAAAAGATTAGTCACTTTTTAGGTTCCACTTCGGTGGACCTTTTAAAATTGATAGGAGCCCACTATGCTATACCCATCTCCAAACCTATACCCAGCGAAACTTTTATACCCAAACCAGACACCCGGAACTGGTAGAATTACAATCTGCCTCGATTCAAAAATAGAGAGAGTAATTTATAGAAAATCAGAAATAGAGGACAACTCATGCCAAGCTCAAGAGACGGAAAACTCGAAATAGTTTTAGACTGCGGTCAAGACATAAGCGACACCAGAGATAGAAAAATAATCACAAAACACATTACTAGCAGTTTTAGTGCTTCCAATCAAGCACAGTTCGTAACAGATGGAAGAGACGGGCTAATTAAGGCAACTTTTGCAAATGCCCAACTTCCAGAGGCTGGGGTGTATGAAGTTCAATCATACATCGAGACAATCAATGACGGAAAATACTACGGCGAAATAGCAGAGTTTACACTTTCACGAATTATAAAGGAACAGACAATATGAGCACTTATGTACCAACCAACTGGACAAACAACACAACACCATCAATAGACGAAAACAACCTCAATCATCTAGAAGAGGGAGTGATGACGGCTCATGAAGAGATAGAATTAAGAGAGCCAAATCTAGGAAACCCAACAGCAGATGGTCAAGTTTTAACATCGACAGTAGCAGGAATCCGTTCATGGACAGACCCAGCATCTGGACCACAAGGAGAGCAGGGAGAACAAGGAATCCAAGGAGAGGATGGAATCCAAGGAGAAACGGGAGATATTGGTGTGAGAGGACCCCGTGGGTTCACTGGAGCAACTGGAGACGACGGAATAGATGGAACAGCAGGAGCCGACGGAGCAGACGGAGCGACATGGTTCACTGAAACATACGACCCAACCGTAGAGGGAAAAGACACAGACCTATGGCTCAATGTAACAAGCAATGAATACTTTCTAAAAGATACGGGAACATGGGTATCGCAAGGAAACATAAAAGGGGACACTGGAGACACTGGTGGTCAAGGTGCTCAAGGAGATGCTGGTGCCGATGGAATAGACGGAACAGATGGACTTGCAGCCACAGTCGATGTAGACCCATTAGTAACAAAAGTAGCAGAGGGCGGAACACCTACCGTAACAAACACGGGGGACACGACAACTGCAATCTTTCAGTTCGGTGTGGTAACTGGAGACACTGGTGCTCAAGGAATTCAAGGCGAAAAAGGGAATGCAGGAACGGGGCTCGTCTTTCAAGGATACGAAGACCCAGCAGTAGTAGTCACATTAACAGCGACAGAAATCGGAGAGTGCTACACGGCGAACACAGCAGGAGTTGATAGCGACGGGCTGGCGGTAGCAGTAGATGAGGTTATGGTTGCAGATAACCTAGCAGTACCATCACACTGGGTAAACATTGGAGCAATTCAAGGACCACAAGGAACCCAAGGGGATGCTGGAGCAGACGGAGCCGACGGAGACGATGGAAACGACGGAGCATCAGCGACACTAAATGTGGGAACAACCACTACGGGTGCAGAGGGAACGGATGCCTCAGTAACAGCTTCGGGAACAGAACTTGCGAGAATATTCAACTTCACTATTCCAAGAGGGGACACGGGAGCAGACGGAGGAATCGGACTCACTGGAGCAAAAGGAGACGGATGGACTTCGGGGTACTACACCGAAGAAACTGGGGTCGTAACATTCACATCAGCTGACGGCTTAGGATTTGCTACCGACGACTTAAGAGGAGCAACTGGACAAACGGGAGCAGACGGTGCGACTTGGTATTCTGATTCAGTAGACCCACTGCCAGAAGATGGAGTTGATGGAGACTTTTTTTTAAACACAGCATCATCTGATTACTTCAAGAAAATAGTTGACACTTGGCAACTTCAAGGTAACCTAGAGGGAGCTACTGGAGCGAGCGGAACTAACGGAACAGATGGCGAGGGTTGGATAGTAAACCCAGCAGGAGAATATGACCCAGCAACGGGAATTGTAACTTTTTTATCAGACGACGGGCTCGGCTTTTCAACAACAGACCTAAGAGGTACAGACGGATCATCAGACTGGGACGACATCACAAACAAACCAACGACTTACCCTCCAGCAACACACACTCATGTGGGTTCGGAAATTACAACAGCAGTACCAGATTCAAACAGTATCGGAGGAACTCCATACCAAGAGGTAATGAAGTACAACGGAACAGTTGTAGATGCAAACAGCATTCCAGACTTCGGAATCACAGTGGGACTAAATGTGGCTCATGCTCCAGAATTAGGACTTGTTGCAATCGAACAAATGAAGATAGACAACACAGAGGGAACCGACTCGTTTATAGCACAGAGAGCATACAGCATAAACACAGCATCATGGTATGATAGAATCGGAGCGACAACACCCGGCGAAGCTCAAGTAAGAGCAGAAAACTGGAGTACATGGACAGCATGGACAACAGCGGATGACCTTTTAACTCAAGGAATTAATGCGAACCGTTCAGTTTTCGACACAATAGAAACCGAAGACCTAGACAACATAGACACATCTGGAGACTACTACGGATACAGCACAGCACCAAATGCTCCAGCAGGAGTTGATGACGGAATCCTAATGGCTCGCTTTGCAACAAATAACCTATTTGGAACAATGACATGGATTGACTGGGCTGGCTTAGTAAGAGTGAGAACACGAACATCGAACGGATGGACAGCATGGCAACAAGTAGGCGGTGTTACATCATGGGACGAAGTGACTGACAAACCTACAGAGTTTCCTCCATCGGCACATGACCATACAGTAAGTGAAATAATAGACTTTCCAACAGAGATGGCTCCAACGGCTCACACTCATGCACAAAGCGATGTGACAGACCTAGAAACAGACCTTGCAACACTACAAACAAACATAGATGGTAAAGAGCCTGCGAATGCGAATATTCAGACTCACATAACGACAGTCACTGGAAACCCTCATGCAGTTACAAAAACAGAGGTAGGACTTGGAAATGCAGACGATACAAGCGATGCAAGCAAACCAGTATCAACAGCGACACAAACAGCATTGGATTTAAAATTCGATGAGAGCGACCATGTCGAATTCAGTGCAGGGGTAGCCGATGCAGGGAAGCCAATCATACTAACTGGTCAAGGACAACTAGACCCGAGCCTTGTTTCATCGAATGCTTTCAGACCGATAGCACCGTGGACTCCAGTAGCAGGAACAGAGTACCCAGACACAGCAACAAGTACGGCTGGCGACTTTTGGTGGATAGAGGGAGTAACAGACCCTTATACATTCGTCGATGCAGGCGGAGACCTCGAGGGAAGACAAATCCGAAACGGGGACTTCATGGTATGGACTCTGGACGGCTGGCACATAATGATTGGGGAAATGAACCCACTCCTATACTACAAGCTCGACGGTACAAGTTCAATCACTGCAGACTTTCAAGGTGGCGGAAAACAAATCGTAAACATCATTGATGGAGTTGCAGACACAGACGGAGCAACAGTCGGTCAAATGAATACAGGGCTTGCAGGAAAAGTAGACGATGCTCAAGTTCAAACCGATGTACCAGCAGGAGCACTATTCACAGATACGGTTTATGACGATACAGCGATTCAAGCAGAGGTAACTTTAAACACTGCGAAGACGGGAATCACTACGACTCAAGCAGACGACATAACAGCGAACAATGCCAAAGTTGGGATCACGACAACTCAGTCGGATGACATTACAGAAAATAATGCAAAAATTTCGTATGACGATGCAACACTTGTAGCACAACACACTACAGACATCGCAGACAATGTAACAGCAATAGCAGGAAAAGCACCAACAGTACATACACACACGAAAAGTCAAATTAGTGACTGGGCTCACGAACATCCAGTCTCAGAGATAAGCGACTTTCCTGCAACGATGCCACCATCAGAACACGGACATACAACAGACCAAATCGTTGACCTTGATACAGCACAAGAAGCTCAAGACACGGCTATTGCTTTGAACACAGCCAAGGTAGGAATCACAACTACTCAAGCTAGTGATATCACAGCCAACAATGCAAAAGTAACGGGTGCAGACAGAGTACTACAAACTGAGTACGACACCGACCAAGGAACACAAGATACAGCCATAGCCCTCAACACGGCTAAAGTCGGCTACACGGATGCGGCAGTAACGGCTAATGCTTCAGTCACAGCTAACACGGCTAAAGTAGGAGTTACAACAGAGGTCAAATCTGAACCAGTGACAACGGGAGCAAACATACCAAATATGATAAGCATTACTCAAGCAGAGTACGATGCTTTGACTCCAGTAGCGGACACACTATATGTGATTTCAGACCCATCAATAGATAAATCAAAAGCGACAGCATGGGTCAGCTTTGATGGTAAGACTGGCGGAGTAGCAACTATAGTCTCGAGTTTTAACATAGCTTCAGTAGTTAGGGATTCCGCAGGAACATACACAGTGACTTTTACAACACCTATGACAGGTGACTACACGGTAACTAGCAGTGCATCTCTTGAAATGGTAGTATCCGCACCGAGGAATGTAGGGTGCGAGATTATGGATAGGACAGCTACAACTTGTTTGGTCGTTACAAGTTACCCACAGAGTTCTGTAGTAGACTCAGGTATGGTAGACTTAATATTTTTCGGAGGCTTATAATGGAACTCAAAGATTTAAAACTAGGAGGCACAGCAGTCAGCCGTGCCTACCTTGGAGACAAACTAGTTCTAGGTTCACCTATAGAAGCAAGCGGTAGTGGCGGTAACGGTCAAGTTACGACATCACAGAAACAGGAAAAAAAATGCCTTTCAATTTTAACAAAATAGACATACCCGAAAATGGCGGTGCAGTTTTCATAAATGGAACCGAGGTCGAAAAAGTTTTTATCAACGGAGTCCAATCGTGGAGCAAAAAGATAACACCAACAGCCCCTACAAATTTTACTGCGAGTAGCACAGAAATAGAGGTTATAAACTTCACATGGGTACTTCCAACAGAGCAGGGAATACCGATATGCACATACGAGATTAAGAACTCAGCAGGAACAGTTGTTGCAACAGCAACAGAGGGTCAAACAACAGCATCACTCGCAGGAGTAAACAGCGACACATATCAAGCATTCGCTGTGAGTTCAGAGGGTAGCACTGGAAGTAACGAAAGTGCAGGGAGCTCATTAGCAGGAGCAGGTTCGGTAACGATTAATTATAACAGCTATACATTCACGGGGAATGGGGAAAATACAGTTGAGATTTTCAATGGCTTTGGTACTTTTACACCACTTGTAGGAAGTCCAGAACTAGTGGTTGCTATATACGGTGCAGGCGGAGGCGGAGGCGGAGGAGCTTCCGCTACTGAGGGCTGTGTATCGGGGTGTGGAGACAACGGTGTTGCAGGAACTTCGGGTTCAGCAGGTGCCGTTATTGAAGAGACAATAAGCCCTTTTATTTCACACATTATAGAAATAGGAGCAGGTGGTGCAAACGGAATAGGCGGAGCATCGAACGATAGAAATGAAGTGAATATCGGTTCAAACGGAGCGAACGGTGGAGCGACAATTTTCGAGGGTGCGACTGATGCTACTGGTGGAGCATTAGGAACGGGGGGAACGGTTCACTGCGGTAATGATTCAGCCTGCCCTCAAGCCCCAGCAGGCGAAAACTCCGACATAGGTATTGGCGGAGCATCTGGTGCTTGTGGCAATGGAGACATTGCAGGTGGCACTGGTCACATAGGTGGACCATCTGCAGGAGGCGGTGCAGGCGGTGGTGGCGGTGGAAGCCAAAACTCTGGAGGAAACAGAGGCGAAGCAGGCGGAAACGGCGGAAAAGGCGGAAACGGTCAAATAGTAATATCATGGGGAGCATGAAATGGTAAAATTAACAGTCGAGGGGTTCCGCGAACGGTTCCCAGAATTTAGATACATAAACGACGACAAAGTGATAGAGCGAGCAATCAAGATGGCTGGGCTTCAATTTGACTACACGAAGTGTGAAACGATAGACCCAGACCTTGCAGAGGAAATGGGATACCTTTTAACAGCACACTGGCTCGCAGTAAATGTGAAGAGCGGAACGGGAACGACAAAAGCAGTAGCCAGCGAGAGTTTAGGTTCAGCGAGTAAATCGTATGCTACACCAACCAGCACAAAATACGAGAGCGACCCTTTTATGGCTACGAAGTACGGTCAACAGTTCACGACGATATACCGCACAAACTGTGCAGGCTTTGGAGCACACATAATATAGGACGGGGAAAATTTCGAAAACTTTCTCTCAACACAGA
>Ga0164318_10004350_pt1 | contig 13603 bp, 11 predicted proteins | sample GuaBasSedimGuay9_FD_113734 | JGI IMG/M metagenome (GOLD analysis project Ga0164318, IMG submission 113734) | Subseafloor sediment microbial communities from Guaymas Basin, Gulf of California, Mexico - Guay9, Core 4571-4, 0-3 cm | ecosystem: Environmental > Aquatic > Marine > Hydrothermal vents...
ATTCCAAATGAGGTCAAGGCGAATCTCGATGGTGCGACTTGACGTTTGGCTAGTCGAACACGGATTCTTCTCCTCTAGGCAGACCGCCAAGAGAGCAATCAGAGCAGGGACTGTTCTCTTGAACGGAAAGGCTGCCAAGCCGTCATCACGTGTCAAACCTAGCGACAGTGTCGTTGTTTCCGAGAAGGCCTTGGATCGACCTAGTGGTTACTGGAAACTGAAGCAGATAGATGAGTTCTTGGGAGAAAGCTCTTTCGTGAAACCAAGAGCGCGGGTGTTGGATATAGGGAGTTCAGCCGGTGGTTTTGTCCAGTATCTATACGAGCACGGCGTATGTGTGGTTGGAGTCGAAGTATCGCCTGAGTTCATTGCGCATCTGCGCGCCCTCACATCCTCAATGGACCATGTACGGATCGTCCAAGCTGACGCTTTCAAGATAGACCCCGCGGAACTGGGGGGGCAGGGGCAGTTCGATGCCATTCTGATTGATGTCACCACAAGTCCCGAGGGAACAATGACACTTATCAAGAAGTACCTCGGGCTGCTCCGAAACCCTGGGACGATGGTCGTAGCCTTCAAGACCAAACCCGCGCCTGATGTGACTGCTATCTTGGTTCACAGACTGGAGGCACTAAATCTATCCTGCAGACCTATCACTCTGTCTGAGAGCCGACATGAAGTACATATCGTTGCATTTCGTACCTAGGTCGTGAGCAACTCTTTTATTCCGTCTGACTTCTCCTATGTGTCAGGGGCGGTGGTCTAGACCGGCTATGACGACTCGCTTACACCGAGTAGGTCACGAGTTCAAGTCTCGTCCGCCCCACCAAGTAGTTTAATCGGCAGTGCGGAGAGTTCTCTACGGGACATGAGCGCGGGGTCAGTTTCCGGTCATGCAACTGACATTGTCGCTGCGGGAGTAGCCAAGTATGGTCAAAGGCGCTGGACTTAAGATCCGGTCCCGTAGGGGTTCGCGGGTTCAAGACGGTTCTCAGAATCCTGGAACCGTGAAACTCCCGCCTCCCGCACCATGCCGCTGAGTATGCTTGTCGTGGTGCACCCAAATGGAGTACAGTGACCTCATATTTCCCAAGGGCTTCCTGTGGGGAAGCGCTGCATCTGCTCATCAGACTGAGGGTGGCACTCATAACGATTGGTCAGAATGGGAAAAGATTCCCGGCAAGATTCGTGACGGATCAACATCAGCCATCGCATGCGACCATTACAATCGTTACGAGGAAGATTTCGACTTGGCCCAAGATTTGGGCCATCAAGTCCATCGTTTCTCCATCGAGTGGAGTCGGATTGAGCCCGCTCACGACCACTGGAAGACAGACGAGATAGAACACTATCGCAGAGTGGTTGAGGCGCTCATCGCCCGTGATGTCAAGCCCATGATTACACTTCATCACTTCACTAATCCATTGTGGTTTCGTGATATGGGCGGCTGGCTCAACCCAGAGAGCCCCACTTTGTTTGCACCATATTGCAGACGGATTGCTGAGACCTTATGTGACTATGATGTTATTTGGAATACCATCAACGAACCTTTGGTAGTGGCTACCTTGGGCTACCTTTTTGGTGAGTTCCCACCGGGTATTCGTGACTACGGAAAAACACTCACAGTCGCAAAGCATCTCTTGATGGCCCATGGACAAGCAGCAACTCAGGTTCGAGAAGTGTACGAGGAACAAGGTCTAGAACAGCCACAGATTGCTCCGGTGATCAGCGTTTCTTATTTCATGCCGGCAGACCCAACAAATGAGGATGATATTGAACTTGCTCGATATCTGGATGAGCTGTACAACCAATCGTGGATATCAGGTGCCATCAGTGGGGTCGTGCCCGAAGTCCTTGGGGGCGGTGGGGCCTATGAGCCGCTAAGAAACTCAGTTGATTTCATCGGTGTAAACTACTACAGTAGAATGTTGGTTTCATCTAAGTTGGACTTTTTGGCTGGTGAGATGCCTCCGAAGGATCCTAGCCTTGAGAGATGCGAGGGACTAGACTGGGAAGTCTATCCTGAGGGATACTATCACATCTTGAATTCACTATGGTCTCGATACAACGTTCCACTATTCCTCACAGAGAATGGAATTGGCACCCTTGACGACTCACTTCGATGTCGGTACATCATCCTACATCTTCAACAGGTTCATCGCGCCATTGTTGATGGAGTACGCGTCTTGGGCTATCTTGTGTGGTCCTTGACGGACAATTTCGAGTGGACATATGGATACGGAAGTCACTTTGGCCTAGTTGAAGTCGATTACGAAACACTGGAGCGACGGCCTAGGCAAAGCGCCTACATGTTCAGACAGATTATCGAGCAAAACGGGCTCACAGCTGAAATTCAGCGTCAATACCTCTCGTAGTATCAGAAGATTGTTAAGATGACCACAGGCGGCCCGTGTGCGATGTTCATACAGACACTACTCTCAACAGCCGCATTGGTTCTCCTGACAGAGCTTGGCGACAAGACGATGGTGACAGCACTCTGCCTCAGTGCACAGAGCCGGCGTCCTAGGCTTGTCCTCCTAGTTTCACTGTTGGCCCTATTGGTCGCCTCCTTTATTGCAGTAGTAATCGGGTCCGTGCTCTCAACAACACTTCCTCTATTCATCCTGGTTGCTCTGTCCGCAGGAATGTTTATTCTGTTAGGAATTGCCACGCTACTCCGCAGCGAAGATGATGTTGTCTGCGCAGCCACCCAACCACAGGGGGCCATGGAGATGTTCTCACTAGTTCTCTTCTCCGAACTGGGAGACAAGAGTGAGATTGCTATAATCGCATTGGCGTCGACATCTGGTTTCCCGTTGGCGGTCTTGGTTGGCGCAATGATTGGTTTCTTAGTCGTCAACTCTGTTGGCGTCCTTGCCGGTGACCGAGCTGCGGCGCAGCTTCCCGCACGTTTCATCAAGTATGTAACAGGGGCAGTATTCATCATATTCGGTGTGTTGACATTATTAGGAATGGTCTGATGCTCTACACTGTGCTTGAACTCTTCATGCGGCCAACTTCGGCGAAGATTTATGACTAATGCAACTCTCGGACACCGAGAGCAAGAGGTGCGGGTCTTGGCATTGGAACAGTCAGGCTATATTGGAGCGGTCTTGGAAAGACTGAGTGCGGCAGGAGTCCGTGTGGGTGATCGGATACGTGTTGTCCGAGGCTCTGGTGAATTCACTGGAATTCTCATGCCCCGTGCGCAGATTGGTGCTGATCCCGACCACGTTGTTGTGAAGCTAGATAGTGGGTACAATATCGGCATCCGGGTCGACTCCAACACTACGGTGAAAAGGCTCAAGTCGCCGAAACGCGTGAAGCAATCACGTGAAGCGGTTCTCACTCCCAATGAGAGTCTGCCGACGGTCGCAGTGCTCAGCACAGGAGGCACAATTGCCAGTAGAGTTGACTATCAGACTGGCGCAGTTAACCCTGCCCTCAGTGCTCAAGACCTCTATGAAGCTGTTCCTGAGCTTCAATCTCATGCAAATATTCGTGCAAGAGTTGTCATGAGTAAGTTCTCGGAGGACATCACTCCAGCCGATTGGGCGACGATTGCGAAGCGAACTGCGCGTGAGATCAGGAATGGTGCTGATGGAGTAGTGATTGCGCATGGCACCGACACACTAGCGTTAACAGCAGCTGCATTGTCCTTTTCCCTTCAGAACCTTCCAGTTCCAGTTGTGCTCGTCGGTTCCCAACGCTCATCTGACCGGCCTTCATCTGATGCGGCCCTAAACCTGGTTGCGGCTGTGGATGTTGCAGGGCGAGCAGATGCAGCGGAGGTTCTATTAGTCATGCATGGTGAAACTGATGACACTTTTACCCTTGCCCACAGAGGCACTCGCGCCAGAAAGTGCCACACAAGCAGACGTGATGCCTTTCAATCCATAAATGCGAGTCCAGTGTTCCGCGTAGAAAGCTCTGAGATTACTGAGATGTCTCCCCCCTTGTATCGAAGAGATCCCACACGCCGACTAAGAGTCAAAGCCAAGTTTGATGACCATGTCGCCCTGATTAAGATGTATCCCGGCCTGAAACCGGATGTGATTGAGTATCTCATCAGTGCCGGATATCGCGGAATTGTTCTCGAGGGTACGGGTCTGGGGCATACTCCGCAGAGTATCCACCTTGCGGTCAAACAAGCTATTGACGCTGGCGTCGTAGTGGCAATGACATCTCAATGTATCTGGGGACGTGTGGACATGAATGTTTACCGATCTGGTGTGAAACTGCTTGACATCGGTGTTGTACCATGTCAGGACATGCTTCCTGAAACCGCGCTGGTGAAACTCATGTGGCTGTTGGCGAACACGAAACACATTGAGGCAGCTCGTCGTGCGATGGCTATGCCACTTGTTGGAGAGATATCGTATCGTACCGAGCTGGTCGTGTCTGGTACAGGAGGCTCCGAATGATGCCAAAGATTGACTACTCTAAGATTGGCTTAAAGGTGGGTCTGGAGCTTCATCAACAGTTGGATACGTCCCGCAAACTCTACTGTCATTGCCCCCCCATTGTCCGCGACGACCCCCCGCATGGTGTCTTTGTCAGGCGTCTCCGCCCGACACAGAGTGAAATGGGGGAGGTGGATCCCGCCGCCCTCTTTGAGTTCCAGAAACATATGCTCTTCTATTACGAGTATTACACAGACACGACGTGCCTCGTGGAGGCTGATGAGGAGCCACCTCACGACATGGACCCAGAGTCGATTGATATTTGTCTGACGATGGCAAAGTTTCTGGACTCTGTACCTGTCGATGAAGTTCATCCTATGCGTAAGATTGTCATTGATGGAAGCAACACCTCCGGATTCCAGAGGACGGCTGTGATTGCGCTAGGCGGCCACATAAGTGTGAACAACCGCAACATTGGAATTCAAACAATATGCCTAGAGGAAGACGCCGCACGAAAGATTACAGAGGACGAGAAACACAGTTCTCGGACATACCGTCTTGATCGACTGGGAATACCACTCATCGAGATTGCGACGGCACCAGACATCCGTACTCCTACAGAAGCACAGGAGGTCGCCCTTGCACTGGGTCTGCTACTTCGTTCAACAGGGCGGGTAAAACGCGGACTGGGCACAATCCGTCAAGATGTCAACGTGTCAATACGCGACGGGGCCATAATTGAGATCAAGGGTCTTCAACAGCTGGAGTTGCTCTCCAAGGTAGTTGAACTGGAGGCGATGCGTCAGATTCAGCTGCTTAGAATTCGTGACGAACTTGCCAGACGGGGAATCAATGAATCCGATCTCCGATTGGAACTCATTGACATCACCGATGTCTTCATTGAGTCGGCCTCGAAACTAATTAGAAGAGCGCTGCGGGCGGGGCACCGAGTGCTTGCATTGCGTCTTCCGGGGTTTGCGGGTCTCGTAGGACGAGAGGTGCAACCAGGACGAAGACTGGGGACAGAATTCTCAGACTACGCGAAGTTCTGGGGTGGTGTTGGAGGGATATTTCACACAGACGAGCTGCCAAAATACGGAATCAGTCAAGACGAGGTTGAGAGGCTACGCAAGAAGGTTGGTGCCGATAGTCAAGATGCGGTCGCAATAGTAGCCGATGCAGAAACCCGGGCCAGAAACGCATTGGAGGCAGTATTCAATCGTGCGATAGAGGCCCTCCATGGGGTTCCTGCAGAGACCCGAGTACCATTGCCAGACGGAACCACAAAGTACGCAAGGCCCCGTCCCGGGGCGGAGAGAATGTACCCTGAAACAGATGTTCGTCCTGTCAAGATTACCGCGGAGCGTCTTGCACGCATTGCCAAGAACATGCCGGAAACACTTCAGGCGAAGGCGAAGCGTTTTGTTCGTCAGTATGCTCTCAGCGAGGAGTTGGCAGCTCAGATTACAAAGTCCCTCAATCTTGATCTTTTTGAGAAGATTGTTGAATCGTGCAGCGTTTCACCTACGCTTGTCGCAGTGACCCTTGAGAACACACTTGTAAGCCTACACCGTGATGGCGTTCCCACAGAACAGCTGTCAGAAGACCATCTTCTCTCGCTCTTCCGATATGTTGAGCAGGGACTTGTCACACCCGCTGCAATTCCCACGATACTATCCTACGTAGCAGGTCATCCCTCCGCCACAATACAAGACGCACTTGATGTAACAGGTGTGGGAGTCCTAGACGAAGATTCGATTCGGGCCGTTGTACGCCGTACTGTAGAGGAACGAAGGGACTTTGTTCGCTCTCAGGGCGAACGTGCTATCGGAGGAATTATGGGTATTGTTATGAAAGACCTACGTGGAAAGGCCGATGGTAAGACTGTCCGGCAGATTGTGGAGCAGGAAGTACGCAGGGCTCTTGTGGACTAATCTGCGCGAGAGCTTCAGTAAGCTTAATAGGCTGACCCGTAGCGAACTCTTCCGGGTCGTCCTAGAAAACCTGACGGCCCAGAGTACGTGCCGCAGTGGCCTAGCCTGGTTAGGGCGCGAGACTCATAATCGAGCCGGCACCTTCCGGCTGAGACTACGGGGTCATAGTCTCTAGGCCCGAGATGAGACATCTCGAAGTCGAGGGCTCAAATCCCTCCTGCGGCACCACACCTCAACATTATGCTTTTATGCCGATTGGCTGTGAGCTGTTCACAAGCGAGCCCCAGTAGCAAAGTGGCCTACTGCGCCTGACTTGTAATCAGGAGATCGCGAGTTCGAATCTCGCCTGGGGCTCCACTCTTCTACAGACCACCTGAGTCCATTCGACGGGCAGCAGCCTCGAGAGCTTCGATTAATGGGAGTTTCTTGCCCGTCATGAACGCCATAGTGGCCCCACCGCCCGTGCTTATGTGTGTGATTCGGTCTACGAGGTTCATCTTCTCAGCCATGGCGCTGACATGACCGCCACCAACAACCGTTGTGCCGTTGCAGTGAGCTATCGCCTCAAGCACCTTGATAGTGCCATACTGAAACTCCTCTTTCTCGAAGAATCCCATCGGTCCGTTCGCAAAGGCCACTCGCGCGTTCCGGACTATGCTTGCATATTCCTCTGCGGTCCTTGGACCGATGTCGTAGAAGGGGTCGCCACCCATCTCGTCGAGACCGCAGTCAATGCGCACACCATTTCTCTCTACGGCCGCATCAACTGGCAACATTATGACATCTCTGTATCGATCCAGAAGGTCTTTGGCCAGCCCAACAGTGTCATCAAAGCCCTTTACCGCCTTGCCGTAGCTCTCGGGTATTTCTCCGCTCGCCACCAAGAACAGTGTTGCGATGAGTCCTCCCAGCAGAACACTGTCTGCTCTTCCTAGCTCAAGTAGCTTCTCAATAACCCTGACCTTATCCGGGACCTTGCTTCCGCCCAACACTAGAACCCAAGGATGTTCATCTGTCTTGAGGATTCTTGTGAGAGTTCTAACCTCTCTCTCAAGTACTCGCCCAGCTACTGACGGGAGCACAGCTGTGAACCCAACTATCGATGGCTGTGACCTGTGGGCCGCACCGAATGCGTCATTCACAAACAGGTCAAATAGCGGATACAACTCCTGTACAATTGGCTCCCGCGCAACCTCCTCCACTGGTCCCTTTTTCATCTCACCCTCAAACATTCGAACATTCTGTAGAACTAGGATTTCGCCAACCTCAACATTCTGAATAGCCCTCCTTGCTCTCTCACCAAAGATATCATCGATAAATCGAGCATCAAAGCCGAGATCTCTTAGGATTTGGGTATGCTGTTCTAAGGAGATGAAGTCATCGCTACCGGGCCGGCCTTGATGTGCCATCAATACAACTTTGGACTCTGAGAGGTCCCGCAGCGTTGGGGTCATGGCTCTAATTCTAGAGTCATTGATTATTCTCTTAGTTTCTGGATCCAGAGAGCAGTTCATATCAACTCTTATGAGCACTCGCTTTCCCTTGTACTCGACATCGTCTAGTGTCTTGAACGGCAAACTCATGATTGTCACCAGTTGCAGCGTTGAGCAGCCTCTCAGATGGCCAAGATGCCTGAGGGCGCCATGCTAATCCCCCACAAAAAGTTGACTACTGATATGTATGACTTCATGTTTCATCAGGCACATCTTTATCACTGCTAATGTCCATTCTACTATCGCCAAGCGTAGTGTATCCTGTATGTATTACAAAGGCACAAGACCCACGAGAAAGCTAAAATACTGCAGACCGCTCAAGAACACTGTGAGCCGTACCAGCGGGTGATATAATCTTGCAAGGAGCAAACTCACCACTAGATGTCTATTTCCAATACGTCTACGGTTTCTTCAATGTACTATCAAATGCGCTCCAGCCATTGGGGATACCATTCGGCCCAGGCGACTGGTTCTTCTTGATATACACGCTTCTGTTCATTGCCATTATTGCTTTCTTGGTTCGCCGCGGTTCCAGAGGTACAAATATTCCCGTTGGTGTGCAAAGGATAATTGCTTCGACTGGTGATGTTTCTGCTGGCCTTGCTGGTACCAAGAAAATCAAGTTCATCCGAACGCCCGCAGACGCTCTTGTCTTCTTGAAAATTGAGGAGAATGCGATTCAGCAGGCACTTGCTGCAGTGGACTACTTTGCTCAAAAGGGCGAAATTGACGAGGTCATGAAAGACAAGCTCCTTGCTACATATAGGGACAGGCTTGACGCGGTACGCGCGGCTATCGCGAAGGATGAAGATCTGAAAGAGATTGTTGATACATCGACGGCGGTAGATCGCGCCCGCTCGGACTACCTTAGGAAGCTGGCCGCAATGTCCGGCAAGGCGGTCGCTGTAGAGAGTGAAGCTGCAGGTCCGCCAAGCGTGGGAATGCCCAGCACAACAGAAACTGCTCCATCTGCAGCCACGCCCGCTGCGAGCCCTCCAAGTGGTGGTCCTCCAGGTGGCGGTCCTCCAGGTGGCGGTCCTCCAGGCGGTGGTCCTCCAGGTGGCGGTCCTCCAGGCGGTGGTCCTCCAGGTGGCGGTCCTCCAGGTGGCGGTCCTCCAGGTGGTGCCGCAGCTGCGCCGTCGGCGGCTCCTACTCCATCTCCACCAGGGGCCGCAGCACCCACTGGAACAACCCGCCCTCCCGGTGGTGCACCAAAGAGCTCGCTTCAATCTGAGATGCTTGCTGAAATGGAACGCCTCAAGGCATTGATGAGTGGGGATTAGACGAGAAAAGATCTGTCACTCTATTTGGTGGATTGGAAAAGGGCATTATGAGGCGTTTCACCGGAATATCAAGGTTCGCCCTACAAACATGTATAGGTGAAGCTGTTTGGCGTCGGTAGAGAAGGTAAATGCGGCTAGAAGTGCGCTTGCAAGGATTCCAGAAAAGGGTGTGCTTGGTCTAGGTAGCGGCTCCACCGTTGCCGTCTTTGCCAGAATGCTCGGGGAGCGTATTGCCGAAGGTATCATTGATGTCAGTGTCGTTCCAAGTTCGTATCAGGCGTACAACTTAGCAATTCAGTATGGGATTCCATTGACGACACTAGACATCCATCCCGAACTTGACATGACAATCGATGGCGCTGATGAGGTAGATCGTCAACTCAACTTGACGAAGGGTGGCGGGGGCGCCCTGTTCCAAGAGAAGATTGTTGCTTTTGCGTCGCGAGAGATGATTGTCATTGTTGATGAATCAAAGCTGGTTGAGAAGTTGGGTTCTCGCTTCCGTGTCCCGATTGAAGTGCTTCCATTTGCTGTTGGTGTTGTGACTAGAAAAATCAGAACAATGGGAATTACACCTATTCTCCGGGAAGCTAAACAGAAAATGGGTCCTGTGGTTACCGATAACGGGAACTTCATCATCGACCTAGAATTTCCAAAGCCGATTGACAGTCCTCAGGAACTGGCTGTTCAGCTGAAGATGATTCCTGGCGTCGTCGAAACAGGGCTCTTCGTAGGGATGGCCGATGAAGTGCATGTCGGCACAGGTGATGGATCCTATGTAATCCTCCGTCACGACGTTGAGAACAAGAAAACTTGATGGCGGGCCCGGCCGGATTCGAACCGGCGATTACCAACTCTCACCTTGCCGCACAACGGCAATTAGGAGGCTGGTGCCCTATGCGCCTCCTGCAAGCATGGCCTGCAGGTCCAGGCTAGGCCACGGGCCCTCGCCAGCCATCCCCAGAGGCTGAATCTTGTTAAAGCTTTTGTCAAGTCATTGTGCTACTTTTGCCGTAATCACCGCGCCCTCCTCAATCGCATCGACGAGAGCCTTGCCCTGCTTGGTCCTGATTCTTATTGAGCTCTCTCCATTCCTACCTATTACGGTGGTGAACAGGTAGACATTGTCAGCGTATACTTCGACTCGCTGCTTTGCGTACTTCCTCCCGGCGTATATCGTCACCTTCTTCTTCGAGTAGCTCACCGAGATTGGGACCGACTCACCCGGTGCACCTCGCCTCGGTTCTCTCCGGCCGGCATACGCTCTCGTGGCCGCTTCGCCCCTGACCGGCATGACAACACGCTCGCCGCCAAATGTGAACATCTCATATTCTAAGATTCCTTCCTCAAAATCCCTGACCTCCACTACAGGTCTCGCCAGATCACGCTGAGAGCTGCTCATCCCTGTTGGCAGTTTGACCTTTAGGGAGAGGGAAGAAACCTTTGCAACTCGTCCCGCTTCAATATGAATCACAGTATCAACCGTGCTCGGCACCTGTCCGAGTTCTACTCTTCCGCCATGAATGAGTCTCTGAAGAGCATCAATGGCTGACCCTGCGTGAACCACACCCACCATCCCGACACCTGCTGAACGCAAGTCCGAGTATGCCTGAAAATCCGAGTCCTTTCTGAGTTCGTCGTACACAACGTAATCGGGTCTCACGAGAAGTAAGATGTCGGCCGCTTTCTCCATGCTCCCGTCAAGAGGAGAATACTGCACAATGTCCTCACTGACCTGCAGATCCCGGGGCTGCTCTAATGTCTTGACCACATTGCCCTGCCTGCTGTAGAACTCTGCCAGTGCCGCCGCGAACGTGCTCTTTCCCGAACCGGGGGCTCCTGACACAAGAATGCCCTCTGCCCTGCTCTCAAGACGCTTCATCAGCTTTGGGCTTAGGTTGTAATCCTCAATTGACAGTTTTGTGATTGGTCGAATTGCTGAGATCTCGTACTTGTCTGCGAATGGTGGCATTGCGATTGCAATTCTTAGGTTCCTTAGTTGAACAACAGCAGCGCCTTCCTCCTCAATCTCTATGAACGAAAATCTATCATTCCGCGCACTCTCAATAATCGCATTTGCCATGACATCTAGGTCCTCATGAGTCAGAATGTCCTCAGACAAGTCTACCAGTGCCCAATCCCCGGGTGACCCCCTCTTCGCCCGCGGGGGATTGTTCTCGATGAGATGGACACTCATTGTGTGTTCATCAAAGTACGACTCGAGAATGTCTATCTCATCATCATACCACTCACTCATTGTTTATGTTTCACCCGCCTTGTTCTCCAGTGTGACCTGTGCGACCTTGTAGTAGTTGACCTCCCCATTCTGATCCACAAGCGCGAACACAAGTCTCTTTCGTGCTGCTGCCGCCGTTTGGGTCACCATGTCTAAGTCATGAAGCGAGATTGGTTCTCCGTCTCGAAGTACATATACCAGTTGATTTGCAGTCGCTTCACCTGGTCTGTCCCCCCTAGCATAGACGCGAAAGCCGAGTCCGCCACCGAAGCCTTGTCTTACGGCATAGCCCCTACTCCGCAGATCGCGGAAGACAAGATACTGCGTCCACAAGTCCGGATGTTGCGGCAACAGTGCATTCACAATGTCCGCCGAGGATAATGTGCGTCCAGTTCGATCCCGCACCTCAATCCTCTTTCTTTCCAGTAAGTGGAGGATCTCTACCGGTACAAGTTCAAGCTGACCATTATCCAGTTGCTGCCCATAGATTCCCTGTTGTGAGATTCTATCTGCATTCTCTGGTTCGACGTACGCCCTCTCGCCATCAAAGACAGCCTCAACAATCTCCTCCTCACGTGTCTCTACGAGTTCCGCGGTTGTGTCCCCTCTCTCGCTGGAATCCTGTGCCGATTCCTTTTCCTCGACCATTCCTTGTCACTCGCCTTGGCTGGTGAGCCCGTTCCAACCATGAAAAACCCTTCGAAGCAACCACATCCGAAGAACTAAAGCGGGAGTATCCCCCCTGCCCGTTCTTGTGTGCGACCTAGAAACATTGTCCCAACAGATTCGTGATTTTCTCTCCAATGCGAGAAGAGTTGCACTCTTGGGAATCGGCAACGATCTCCGGCACGACGATGGTCTTGGCCCCCTCATAGTGGAGTCGCTAGACATCCGGCATCCCGACATACTGATTGAGAACGTTGGCTCGGTGCCCGAGGCATTCGCCCGTCCACTTGCTGAGTTCGGTGCGGAACGGGTCATCCTCATTGATGCAGCTGACATGAAACGGCCTGTTGGTCATGTGGAGCTTGTGACGAAGGATAGAATCGGTGGTATTGCAATAAGCACACACCACCTACCGCTCTCCTTTCTGATGATGTATCTCGAGCAGGAAACTGGTGCAAAAACAATCCTTCTCGGTATCCAACCACAGAACATAGACTTTGGAGAGGGCCTGACTCCTGAAGTCGAAGCAGTATCTCGCAAGATTATTAGCATCCTTCAAGATGTGCTGGCGGAGCATATACGAGGTCTTGACAATGTTTCGGACGATTGAGTGGCTAGATGACAATCGTGTAAGGCTGGTAGACCAGACCAAGCTCCCCCTAAGAGTCGAGTTCATTGAAACTAAGAGCCATGAGCGAATTGCTCAAGCTATCAAGGTCATGGAGATTCGCGGAGCTCCTGCCATTGGAGCAGCTGCCGGAATGGGCATGGCGCTTGCGGCAATTGAGAGCAATGCTCAAACGAAGAAAGAACTCCTAGAGTTTCTCGAGGATGCTGCAAGGACTCTGAATACCCGTCCGACGGCTGTGAACTTGACTTGGGCAACAGCTCGGATGCTTCGTGTGGCACGTGAAACAGAGGGCACCGTGAAGGAGATTGTCAGCCGGCTAGTAGAGGAGGCCAAAGAGATTGCCGAAGAGGACATTCGGATGTGCAGACGGATTGGTGAGAACGCTCTCCCGTTAATCAAGCCTGGGTACACTATCCAGACCATCTGCAATGCGGGATCCCTTGCCACAGTCCATCTCGGCACAGTCGGTGCCGTGATTCGTGTCGCTCACGAGAAATACGGGAACATTCGAGTCTATGCCGCAGAAACACGTCCAAGGCAACAGGGCGCGAGGCTAACGGTCTTTGAACTCATGGAGGACGGGATTGACACCACATTAATAACGGACGGTATGATTGGAACCGTCTTCCGCGAGGGGAGAGTGGATTGTTGTGTTGTCGGTGCTGACCGCATACTCAGAACCGGACATGTCACGAACAAGATTGGAACATACACCATGGCTATCACTGCCAAGTACCATGGCATCCCCTTCTACGTGGCCGCTCCCACTTCCACAATAGATATGGTCACAGATGTGGATGATGTCATCATTGAGGAGAGATCCCCAGACGAGGTGCGGATGATAAACGGTCAGTATATCACAGTGCCTACGGCAAAGGTGTACAATCCTGCGTTTGACATCACTCCACCGGACCTGATAACTGCAATCATCACGGATCGTGGAGTTATTGAGCAGCC
>Ga0164318_10004351_pt1 | contig 13599 bp, 6 predicted proteins | sample GuaBasSedimGuay9_FD_113734 | JGI IMG/M metagenome (GOLD analysis project Ga0164318, IMG submission 113734) | Subseafloor sediment microbial communities from Guaymas Basin, Gulf of California, Mexico - Guay9, Core 4571-4, 0-3 cm | ecosystem: Environmental > Aquatic > Marine > Hydrothermal vents >...
GGGAGCTTGTAACCAACCGTAAGTTTTCCCTTTGATATAAAGTTTGCCGTAAGAATTCTCCAAATAATACTCGGTCATTGAACCGGTTTCATTATATGGAAAATCAAATCTCCGGTCTGAAAAAAGAAGGGTATCAAATTGTTCTGATTTACCGATTACCGACTGACCATAAGTAGTGCCTGAAAATTTGTGGTCGGAAAAATCAACGCATAAGACCAAAATATTTATAGTATCGGTAATTTCCGAGGTTGCTAATGAATTTTGACTTGAGAAATTTTTTGTGTGTTCCGATGGGCTGCACAAACCTTTTAATTTCGCTTGTATAAATTTCTCCATCTGTTTTTTGTATATCCCCTGCTCTTTCCACTTATTAGTTACATCCGGCGAAGGGGCAACAGCAAAAACATTCCACAATGGAAGCATTACTAAAAAAAGTAACGCTGAAATCAATCTATTTATTTTAACCCAGTTAATCATCTATCCTCTATTCGTTAAACCGATTGGTTAAAAAACAGTTCCGAATCTTATTTAATCAACAACATTTTCTTAGTAACAGCATAATCGGTTGTTTCCAAACGGTAAAAATAAATCCCTGAGGCGGCTGTTTCCGCATTAGAATTTGTCCCATCCCACTCATAAGAATGAACACCCGAATTCAAATAGCCAGAATGCAAAGTTGTTACCTTTTGCCCCAACATATTATAAACAGATAATTTCACCTCAGTAGCACGATTAAGAGAAAACGATATTGTTGTTCTGGGATTGAACGGGTTTGGATAGTTTTGATTCAAAATAAAATCTTTTGGTAATAAATCGTTTTCACAATCGGGAACATCGGTTAATAGTCCGTATTTTACAATTGCCGCTGAAGCATTTCTTATCAGTTCGCTTTCAGATTCAGCAACAACTAAAGCAAATGATATTTCGATTGAATCTCCGGGCAAAAGTGTAAACGGTGTAGTATTTGCAGTAAACATCATATCCCCAGATAAAGTATTATCTATTTCAGCTCCTTGAGTCTTTACAATGCTAATTTTAGCAGAATCTGTCAATCCCACTTTGGTTCTATCTGAATTTGCAGAATTAACAATAGAGACAAAGTTTTCAATATTTTTAATGCCCGCCAAACCAACAAGTTGTCCGGAACCGTTCTGTTGATAAATTAAATTTTGATTCTGACTATAACTGACCGATTCATTTAATCCCGGCAAATCAAAGTCTGCCATAAACGCAAATGAAATATCCTGGTAAGTTTCTGAATTATCATTTATTAAAAAATATTTCACAAATATCATATTATTATCATACAGCGACTCAAAATGTATTGTCTCCTGTTTTATCATTAATGATTGCAAAGCGGAGTTTTTTTGATCGTTAAAAGAACAGGTTCGATGGTAACCACCATCTTCGGCATAAGAACCATCGGTTAACAAAGTAACCGGTGTAAAATCAGTAGGTACAAACTCGCCATTCTCACCCCTGATAGAATTTGAAATATCATTGTTTTGGCTACTGATCATAATTCCCGCCTCATAAAGAATATTACCTTTATTTTGGTAATTGAACCCATCCCCTTCTGTATTATAAATTGAACCTGAGGCAAAACCAAATTGTCCAAAATCTGAGACAGAAAACTTTATATTATTATTATCGTGAGTTAATATTTTACCGGGGGGATCATACCCTACTGTAACCGAAACCGGAATCGTTTGTAACAATTTCGATGTTCCTGACTGAATCAATAACTCAAACTCAATTTCCTGACCATTATATAAATTACCATTTAATACAAAAGTGAAGGGGTCAGAATTAACAGTATTGCTACTATTAAGACCAAAATAAAACTCTGACTGGTCATTTAACATACTCAACAAATCTTGATTTATTGGAGATAAACGACCGGTTACAAATTCTGTATTAGATGCTGAATTATGTAAGACTATCTGAAACTCAACCGTATCATCTGGTAAAATAACTTCCTGATTAACAAATCCGGTCGAGGCAATTATCATATTAGTTTCAAGACTGCCGGACAGATAACCATAAGCCGCTTCTGCATCGACAAGCCCATATCCATAATCATTGTCTTCTCCTAAAATACCAAGATCATTGGCTGTCAGCATAATTGCATTTTTAATTTCCGCCACCGTAGCGTTAGGATATGCCTGTCTGAGTAAAGCAACTACTCCAGCTACATAAGGGGCGGCCATTGAAGTTCCACTCATCACAAAATACCCACCACCTTTAAAAGATGATCTGATTGAGATACCCGGTGCTACGACTTCCGGTTTAATTGACACTTTATCACAAGACGAGGGACCACGGCTTGAAAATTCTGCAATCACTTTATAATTATCAACAGCACCGACAGAAAAATTATTGACCGGTGTAAGAGCTAAATCTGCTGGATGTCTGAGCGACATAGCGGTAGGACCTTCATTCCCAGAAGCAAAAATAGTTACAATCCCCGCAGCTTCACAGGCGGAAATAACGCCATTAAACATATCATCACAAGGCTCAAACAAACCATTAGGAATTCCCCAACTGTTTAAAATAACATCGGGGACATCATCGGTAGTATTTATATCACCATCAGGATTTAAAGCCCACTGAAAAGCTTCTATTATTTCTGCCAAAGTTAAATTAAGCGTGCGTCCCTGGTCAACTACCCCAGCTGATATCCATTCTGCACCCGGTGCGACACCAAAAGAATCAGACGGTACCGAACCAACCATAATTCCCATCGTATGAGTACCATGTCCAATATTATCAATTGGAGCATCGGGGTTATCTTTTGAGAACCAAGAAGCAGTCACAGATTCACTGTTGCCACGCCATTTTGATGACAGAGCCGGATGAGTACCTTCGACTCCCGTATCAAAAGAACAAACCAATGAACCTTTACCATTAATTCCATTAGCCCATAATTTAGGAACATTAAGCATAGATAATTGACTGCTTACCGATGTTGATAATTGAGGTCTGCTTGCTGATGCTTTTCCATCTACCGGTTTTATATAATCAAGCAATGCGTTTTCTACTACTTTTGTTACATTGCTTAATGAAGCTAAAGAATCCAACTGGCTGATATTTATCTCACATGAAAAAGCAGGAATAATCCAATAAGATTTTTTATTTTTCAAAATACGATTGGTTAATGCCGAAGATTTACTTATCTGTTTATTACTGTTTAAATAATTAAGTACTCTTTTAATTTTTGTCGCTCTGGATTCTGTTTGATTATTTGAAATATCTTTTAGGTTCTGATTATTATTATCATCATTCAAAAAAACAACAACATTAATAACCGAATCAATACCTGTTTCATTATATTGATTAACAGCATTTTCAAGTGACGGCGTAAGACTGGCATTAGCAGATGAAATAAATATCATCAGTAATGCCAATAATGAAATTATGTAATTATTAAATTTTGATAACATTTTCAATCCTTTAGTAATCCTCAAACTTACTTTGAGCAAAGGATATGCCAAGATTTCAGGATTCAAATTATCATGAAACTGCCTGCATGTTGTTAGTGAAGACCACATGCAAGTCGTTGAGTTGGCTTACGTTACAAATCTTGTGCAATTCTCATAATTCTGACAAATTGCATATAAATGCAATTGATCTGTGAAAGATAACATCAGATTATTATTTGAAAGTATGCTATTTTTTGCATTTTTTTAAAAGATTTTCAGTTCTATTGATTATATATTATCATTATGTTGATAACTAAAAGACAACGGGATTCAATTTTTGCCATTACTATTATTTTAAGCTTAGCCCTCTTAATTAGAATAATATATCTATACCTTTACCAACAAATGCCAGAATGGAATCTTCTAACTGTCGATAATTACTACCATCATAATTGGGCACAAACTATAATGGACGGAAATATATTTGGTGATACAACTTATTTTAGGGCACCGTTTTATATTTATTGTCTTGCTTTTTTATACAAATTATTCGGCATCTCTTTATTGGTAAGTCGCATATTTGGGGTTGTGATAGGGCTATCGTCAGTATTTTTCACTTACCTTATAGGAACTAAAATTTTCAATAAAAAAATTGGATTAACAGCCGCCTTAATTCATGCTATCTATCCAATAATTATATATTTTGAAAGTGAGTTACTTCTTGATCCACTATTTATGCTACTATTACAAATTTCGATTTATCAATTTTTAATATGGGTTGACACTAAATCAAACAGAAATGGTTTTTTGACAGGCTTATTTATTGGTTTAGCTTCTATTACAAGACCCACATCGTTAGTTATAATTCCCCTACTAATTATTTTTTATCTGCATAAAAACGGACTTAAAAAATATGGTAGCCTGCTTTTATATCTGTCGGGAATATTATTAATTATTGGTTTTACTTTTATTAGAAATTTATCTGTTGCAAAAGACCCCGTGTTAATTGCATCACAGGGAGGGATCAATTTCTACATTGGGAATAATGATATTGCTGACGGCATCTCTGCAAAACTACCTGAACCACTTGGAAATAACTGGCGTATTCAAGCTATAACGAATAAAGCAGAGATTGAGACAGGTAAAGATTTACTACCGGGGGAAGTTTCTTCATTTTGGTTCCAGCAAAGTATCAAATGGATAGTCAACAATCCATATAATGCATTAAAATTATATATTAAAAAAATTCTATTCTATATTTCCAATCAGGAAATATCAAACAACAGGGATTTAAAATATTTCTTTAGTAAACATCTATTGTTAAAAATTTACACCATTCCTTTTGGAATTTTATTTATATTTTTCTGCGTTGGGTTATTCGTTTCATCTAAACCAATTTATCTAAATTATCTTCTAATTCTTACTATATTCCTAATTTATATGTCATCATTATTTTTCTATACCAGTCGTTTCCGACTTCCATTGCTTCCATTTATTATAATCATTGCAAGTTATGGCTTTTGGAACATCATAAATCTTATTAAGACCAAGCAATTTTTTATTAAAAATTTAATTATAATTACTGTATCTGCTTTGATAACTTTCAATATTTATCATGGAAGTGTAGCAAAAAGCTCATCAATGTCTCTTAACCGCAAAGGATTACATGAATATTACTCAGGTAATTATAATGCTTCCATCAAAATATTTCATGAAGCACTATCACTAAACAAAAGTTGTCCTGAGGTTAATTTAAATCTTGGCTCTTCTTTCTTGAAAATGAGCAAAGCTGACTCAGCTGAATATTATTTTAAACAAGAGATCAAGTATAATTCTGAACGTCATAAAGCATACATTAATTTAAGTTCAATATATTATTTACGAGAAGATTATCCCAAAGCTTTAAGATTTGCTCAAAAATCTGTTGATTTGGCACCTTATGATATCAATGCCAACAAAATTCTTTTCCGAGTATTGGCAAAGATTGATTCCATTAGCCATACTACACTCCAAAATAAATTAAATACATTAATTAAAAATACTAATAATAATATCCATTTACTTTATGATGCCGGATTGGTATTGACTGATGCCAATAAATTTCAACTTGCAGAAGATGTTCTTAACAAAGCAAAGATTGTTTCTTCTCCGGATGTTGAGACAGATGATGAGCTTTTTGAACAAAAATATATCAATAGCTTTAATAATATAAAAAAATTAAAAGCAAAAATTTATTATCAACTTGGCTACTTAAATGGCATCAAAAGTGATTTTTTAAATGGTATCAATAATAGTAAAAAAGCAATTGATTTAGATTCTTTGATAGTTGAAGCATATATAAATCTTGCCTCATGTTATTTTTCTATCGGCAACAATAGATTAGCTGATTCAGTCTATACAGAAATCAAAAACAGATTTCCAAATAATACTTATTTAAATAAATAATAAAAAAAGACCGGACTTAGAAAATCCGGTCTTTTAATATAATATTATATTAAAAATTATCTGTATCGATTTTTTGTAACCGGAGCAACTAAATCTTCTTCGTAAAGATAATTTAGAACTCTATCGGAAGCAATTTTGAAAGAATCCGGCTGTAATGCTAAAGGCGTAAAGCTGAAATGTACCGTTTTAAAATAAGGTCCATCAACCAGATGTCCGACAGGAGAACCTTGATATTCCATCATATAGGGAAAACCATACTCAGCTCTATCCTGATTTAATTTTGAATTATACAAATAAACCGGCTCAGCATAAACATATCCAATACTATTCTCGAACGCTATCGGATACTTTTGTATAAATCCCATCCAATTCACTTCAGGCATTGCAGGATGTTCAGGAACCCATATAATACCTACAGAACTTTTCCATATATAATTCTTATGTAACAAAGCAGTATCTAAAGGAAGATTAGGCCAGCCTCCAAGTTTATCATCACTAATAGCCCCCACAAAATCCTGAATATAGATACCTCGTTTTTGAGCAAAATTGCCCCAATTGGAAAAGTTGGTTAAATTAACAGCAAAATACTTCGAGTAATCCCCACTAACAGATACCCTATCCAAGAAGTCTTCCGATGCATAACTGCCTCCTATTGAGTTTCTCATACAAAGCCAGACATTAACACCTGCATCAATTGCATCATAAACATTATCCAGTGAACTGGAGAAACCAAAAATCTCATCATAATAAAGAATAACTACTTTATGTTTTAACATAGATACAATAGGAGGGGAAGAAACAAAAAGATAATCTCTTGCAACACCACTGGCTTGTAATTCAATATCAAACCTGGAATCATCCCATTCACCTGGGAATTTCTTCTCGCCCCAATTATCCACTACAGATTTCCAAAATTCCCTACTGACTAAAGCCTTACCTTCGGGATTTTCCCTATCTAATACAGGCGAATTCATCGGAGCATTGTAACCGGTTGGGTTAAAGTCCATAACCACAACATCTCTCTCAAACCGAGGGTTGATCACTTTGAAAGATTCATAATCCGGAACTAAGTCCTCTACTAAAGCATCATCTCTACTTTTCACCCAAAAGACATATGACATTTCAACAGTTGTATCTCCACCAACCGGTGGGACATAATTCTTGTAAACATCAAACATCGTCAAACTACTATCATTGGTCCACCCATCTGAAGAATCAACAAGTTTGTTAAAAGCAGGGTCATTTTCAGCATCAATCTTATCAACATCAAGTATTTGAGAGAATGTACCCGGTAAAGCCCCAATCGGAAATTCATCAACTCCGACCACATAGGTAGAACAGGTAATAGAACTATCTTGAGCGGAAGTATCACAGACCTCAATACTATCACCGGTATAAAACACTCTTTGAGTTGGAGTTATATAAACGGTTGATAAATACTTATCATAAAAAGATAAGATTTGATCACCATTATCATCTTCAACATAATCGTCAAAGGGACCATATAATCTCCACTGAAAATCAAAAGGAGGTACGTTTTCATTCCCTGGATAATCAGGGTCAAGTGCTCGCCAATCAAGATAAACACCTGTAATAACTCCAGGAGTTTTAGAGTTAATAAATGAGACATCTCCAAATTTACTTATGAATGTATTAGGAGGACTATCATTTCTTGAAAAAGCACGATAAGCAACAGCTGATTCTTTACCCATTTCATCAAAAGCCTGCAAAAACACATATTGCACCAAATAAGTAACTAAAGGATCATCTGACAATGCTTTTAATTTTACAACATCAGATGTTTGAGGGTCAGCAACAGTTTGTACAACATCAAGATATTTCCAGCCAGTTGAATCCTGTAAAATAGTCTCTATAAATTCTTCCGGTGTAAGTCCGCCTAACTCATCTTCAGTTTTTACCATATAACGATAATAATCAATTTGACCGTCCGCATCAGATCCAGACCAGTAAATTAGTGGATTTCTTGAAAATCTTGTATAAACTGTATCAAGAACCAGAGGATTGGTACTTACTGTATCAAAAACTGGTCCAGGCGGAATATTTACAAACTCTACAACCGGAGCTTTATTCTCAATCTGTTCACCATCCAAGGTTTTATCGCATCCGCTTAAAAAAGCAAAAGCAACTACCGCAATTAATGCAATGGCATTTATAAGATAAAGACCTAATTGTTTTCTTAAAATAAATTTCATTTACTTCCCCGTCTTTCCAATCTATTAAAATGCAATTTTAAAAGTAAATCTATGAACTTCAGTCAGAATACCAAAATCCTGAAAAGCATAATCGATACTCATCTCTCTATCTTCTCCCATCGGGAGTCTTAATCCACCACCTGCAGTAAAGCCGTCAACATCATAATTAAACCGCTCTCCAAAACGAAGCACAAACAGATCTTTAAATGAGTATTCTAATCCAGCATTGTATTTTTCAAGGTTGTCAGCAGGATGTGAGCCTTCGGCGGCAAAAGTCAAAATATGGTCATACCCATCAATTACGTTAATAGTAGTACCAAATTTGAAATTAATCGGCAACGGATAGTCATTATCAATGAATTTCATATCGGGACCAAAATTTGTAATTGCCATACCAATTTTGAAGCCACGATAACCAGTATCATAAAGAGTACCGACATCAGCAGCCCAACCACTGGTTGTAAAATCATGAACATACTCACCAATATATTTAAATGTAAAACCAATTGAAAAACGATCCGTCAAATATCGGCCATAACTTACAGACAACGCAAAATCATTCCATGCAAATGTTCTTCCTGTACCACTAAAAGTGCCCTGTTCATAGGTGCGTTCAATCATATCGCCCGATGTTAACGCATACATACCAATTCCAAGAACTCCTCCGATAGATTCCAGAGGTAAACCAATAGCACCAAATCCATAATTCACATAATTCGGAAGTTTAATATAAGTGAACAAAACTTCTTTATCATAAAGTGAAGTTAATCCTGAAGGATTGTAATAAACAGCCGTAATATCATCGGTAACAGCCGTAAAAGCATCAGCCATTCCCATAGCTCTTGCAGAAACGCCCAGCTCGAGAAATTGAGCACCGGTTGTACCAACTTTTGCCTGAGCCAGAAGATTACTTGGTAAGAATAGAGTTACTAAAACGGTTATAAGAAAGAAAATAGTTAGATTTTTTTTCAATAGACCTATTTTCCTCTTACTTTTAAAAATATTTATCAAATTCATGTATGCCTCTATAATTTAAACTTTTTATATACAACCTTTTATAAATTAATTTCTAAACCTACTCTAATCTGACGGCCATATTCCCAGTTTGAAGGATTATTATCATATTCAGTACCGCCGATAATCATTTGATTAATATTCTGTCCTGTGTCAGGACGACCAGTATTTGAATAAACATAATCAACATTATGGTTATCAAATACATTTTCAATCCAGACAATAAATTTGTAGTCCAAACTAGCCAATTTGAAATCTTTGGTAAAACGGATATCAAAGTTTACAATAGTTGGTCTTCTGAGAGAGTTGTTTTGTATATCTTCACCAGTAGTAGTTGCAATTCCCGGATAATCCTTGCTGGGAGTAAAGGGTTGACCACTCTCAATAATAGTTTCCACAGAAAGAGACCAACCATTGGGAATTGGCAAACCAAACAGACGTGGCTTAACAGTTGATGGTATAAAGACCTGTATCGAAGATTTTAAAGAATGTCTGACATCATTATCAAGAGCGGATTCTGAAAGCGGATCGCGGGACAACTCAAAATCACTAAGATAATTTTCGTTTGTTTGAGAAGCTTTACCAAAAGCAAATGCATAAGTATAACTAAACATACCGTTAACATATCCACCGCCTCTTTTTTCAACCGTAAGCTCAATCCCACGTCCACGACCATAATCACTATTACGATACTGCTGACGAGTTAAACCACCAATTTGCACCTGATAACTATTAATCTTATCAAATTCATCTTTAAAATAACCTGAGAAATCAACTGAGTAATTTTCACTCATCGCATACTTAACACCGAATGAATATTGAATTGTTTTCTGATAATCAAGATTATAGTTTCCTAATACATCATTTTCATTAATAGCACTCGTGTTACGAGAATACATTCTATTCAGTGCTGGCAACTGGAAGAAGTGACCGTAGTTAAAGTGAACTTTTGCTTTATCACTAATTGGATACGAGAAACCAATTCTTGGTGAAAATTTCTGACGATCGCCAAGAATAATTCCTGTTCCAAGATCATCATTTTTAGCAACCTCAACAAGGTCATACTTGTCCTGGAGAAAGAAGTCCCAACGGAAACCAAGTGAAGCAATCATTGAACCATACTCAATCTTATCACGAAGGTAAAAAGTACCTCCTAATGGATCATATGCAAACATATCACGGAAAGCACCACGGGTAGGATAAGGTGCTGAAATTCCTCCAACACTATCAGGACGACCAGTGTACATTAGATACGGCTTAACAATTTCCTGATAATTAAATTTATTTTTTTGCAACGCAAAGCCGGATTTCACCTCGTGATTACCCATTTGACGATAAATTTTAAATTCTGCTCTATATGTTTCGGTTTTTCTTTTATGCCAGGTTGCATTTACATAATAATTCATAGGTGCAAGAAATTCACTGCTACCACCATCAAAAGTTCCATTACCATTTACATCAACAAAAGGCTCACCAGCATCATACCGATTATTCGGCGGGTCATAAAGACCATTACCATTACGATCTACAAAAGGAATTCCAGGAGTCCAACGTAGAGGAAGAAGCAAATCTTGAGCAGGATCTCCAGTCGGTCCATCATATTGCCCATTATGATTAAAATCCATATTGTCAGGACCAGTAGATTTGATAAAAATATCAATTCCGCGATCATAAATATTGTTGGCGTTAACATCGGTAAACGGCTCACCAATAATTGAATCACCATCTATATATGGTTCACGATTGATATTATCAATATTAGGCAAACGATCATAATCTAAAACACCATTACCGTTTTTATCATTTAAAAATTCCCCGCGATCCCATACACCATTACCATTTAAATCAATAAATGGCTCACCTTCTAAATTATCTACAATATTATTATCATTAAATCTAAATTCAGAAAAATTTGAGCCTAAACCTGACTGTCTGTTAATATCAAAATTGAACTCACCCCAAGTATAAGCCGGACCGGTATATGCCCCATAATTTTCATTACCCGGAGTGCCGTCTGTTGAATCAGGGAATAAATTTATAATTGGTTCCGGTGGATCATAAATTCCATTAGGGATAGTATCATTCCAACTTTCCCATTCACTATCCAAATAAAACTGATCAGGGTCTAATCCTTTGCCAGGGTTATTCGGATCACCGGGTTTTTGGTTTAGTTCATTGACTTTATAGGAAAGCAGAAGTTCATAGTTCATGCTTTTAGAAATAGTCTGGGAAATTTCCAAAGAAGCAGAAGACCATTTTTCTTCTTGAACCGGAGCTAAAGCCGATGAATATCTTTGCTCCCAATTGAATAAGGTCCATCGAGTTTGAGAATCTTTTAGTGATACAATCATTTTCAAATTCGGACGAGGTCTGAATTTGAAATTTGCCATCCAGTAATATTTGTTATAACGACGATCTGGGATGTCAATTCCTAACAAGTTAAATGCGTCATAAGACCTTTCAGTAATAGGTGAGTCATAATCTTCATATTGATAAATACCATCATTTTTATCAACTTCGGCATAAAAATAGTAGGTAAATTCTTTATCTTCAAGGAAATTAAGACCTAAAGCCGGCAATACTTTACTTTTAAAAAGTGGGTCCGGACCTGAAAGAGAAAAACGTACATAGTCAGAATTTCGAGAGTATTTATTTAAAGAAGAATTCCCAAAATCATCGGTAATATATTGGAAATTAATATTTGTATTATCTTTGGAACCTGTACGAGTCGTAATCTTAACAATACCTGATAAAGCATCTCCATACTCCGGATCAAATCCATCTTTAATAATGGTAAATTCCTGAATAGAACCGGAGACTAAAGAAAGCTGTGCTCCAGCCTGACCTAATCCGCCTAACGGATCACCAATCGGGACACCATCAACATAGTAGGCAACCTCACCAGCACGACCTCCACGAATGAATACATCACCTGAACTATTGGTAACAACACCGGCAACCTGACCTAATAATTCATCAACAGTAGTAACCGGACGATGTGAAATCTCTTCTTTGGAGATATTAACCTGATTAGAAACCTCAAATTTATCAATAATGTCGCGTTCGGCTGTAACTGTAATTTTAACATCCAGCTCAGAAACTTTCTGCTTCAATTTAGGACTTACATCAAATGATAAATCGGGCTTAACATCTACCTCAGTAATATCAACCGAATTGTAGTCAATATGTGTAACCCTGATAACATAAGTTCCAGGTTCAACCTGACGAATGATATATTCACCATTGAAATCTGTCTGAGCACCAAGAGCCGTTCCAACAATAAAAACTGACGCTCCAATTACCGCTTCACCGGATGATTCATCGGTTACTTTACCTTTTATCTGACCGGGACCTGCAAATACCATCCCAGGTATTGCTACTAACAATAAAAAAGTTAATAGAAAAGATGTAAAATTCAGTCTTAAACGACCTTGCATTTAAACTACCTCCTGGATATTTTTATCGCATTATAATCAAAATAATCAAAAAACGAATTGACATTTTAGTGTCAACCAATATTGAAACTTAAAATTCTAATTCTCCCAACTTGTTATTAATCAAATCGTTAAACATTGCTCCATTTTACTGAAACAAATAAACAAACACAAAAATAGAGGATAGCCCAAAAAGGGCTAAGAAGTCAAGCTCTTTTTCCAAGAAACATCTTAATTTTATCAAATTATAGACATAAATAAACGTTCTATTGTTTAATTATTTTGCGTTTCAAAAAAGAATTTATACGAATTTTTTTTTCTATTTCGCTAACTTCATTAACAAATTCTGGTCGCATAATCTGCGAATGAAAACAGAATGAAAACTGCCTTTCAAATGCTTTTTGAATTTTTCCAACAGCTATCCGAAAATCATCACCTGTAACCTGTTGACAATCAATAGAATTATTAGCTGTCGCATCTATGGCGGGATGTTTGACTATCCCATTTATCTTAATTGAACCATGCTGAATTATCACATTGCCGAACTTCCTTTGAGCTGATGCTATTATTTTTTTTTGATTTGATATTATCTCATATTTTGCAAATGAATCAAAACAGGGAGCTTTATGAAAAAATTCTTTAACAGCATTAGATCGAGAACTTTTTTTAACAAATTCTGAATCAATACCAATTTCTTTCAAAAATAGCATTAATGCTTTTGTAATATTCGCATTAAGGAAATTTAAATGTGTGGGATCCAATATCTGATTATTTTTTACAACCAGCGAATAAGTCAATTCACTTTCATCATGAAAAATAGCTCTTCCACCAGTAATTCGCCTAATAACTGGAGTTGTATCTAAATTTCCAAAATCGACTGCTTTTTGTTCGTTCTGATTAACACCGATTGTAATCCCTCCGGGTGACCAACTATAAAGTCTGAGGAAAAAACATGATTCATATTCAGTTGATTTTTGCAACATCCATTCATCAAAAGCCATGTTAAAATAAGAATCTTTCGCATAATGCTCAAAAAACAGATAATTCATAATATTAAATTAGTTAATTAGA
>Ga0164318_10004352_pt1 | contig 13597 bp, 12 predicted proteins | sample GuaBasSedimGuay9_FD_113734 | JGI IMG/M metagenome (GOLD analysis project Ga0164318, IMG submission 113734) | Subseafloor sediment microbial communities from Guaymas Basin, Gulf of California, Mexico - Guay9, Core 4571-4, 0-3 cm | ecosystem: Environmental > Aquatic > Marine > Hydrothermal vents...
ACCTTGGCCAAGGTCCCCGTGGAGGTGGAGATAGCCTCCGAATTCCGCTACCGCGACCCCCTGGGTGGCCAGCGGACCTTGCTCGTGGCCATATCCCAATCCGGGGAGACCGCAGACACCCTGGCTGCTGTGAGGGAGGCCAAGGGACGAGGCTTTCGGACCCTGTCGATCTGCAACGTCCTCGGCTCCACCCTCCCCCGGGAGACCGAGGGGGTGATCTTCACCCACGCAGGTCCCGAAATAGGGGTGGCCTCCACCAAGGCCTTCACGGCCCAACTCGCCGCCCTCTATCTACTGGCCCTCCACTTCGGCCGGCTGAGGGGGAACCTCAGCCGAGACAGGGTGAGGGAGCACATCAAGCTCCTGCGGGCAGTGCCCGGCCTCATGGAGGAGGTCCTGAGGCAGGAAGGGGAGATAGAGGCCCTCGCCACGGACTACGCCCACTACAGGAATTTCCTCTATCTCGGTAGGGGGATCTCCTATCCTGTGGCCCTCGAGGGGGCCTTGAAGCTCAAGGAGATCTCCTATATCCACGCGGAGGGCTATCCCGCAGGGGAGATGAAACATGGCCCCATCGCCCTCGTAGACGAGGAGATGCCGGTAATGGTGGTGGCCCCAAGGGACCATACTTATGAGAAGGCCTTTGGCAACATCAACGAAGTGAAGAGCCGCAGGGGAAGGGTCATCGCCCTGCTGAACCAGGAGGATCAACGGCTTCAAGCCGAGGTGGACTCCGTCCTCAGGGTCCCTTACACCTATTCCCTTCTCAGCCCCTTCCTCACCGTACTGCCCCTTCAGCTTTTCGCCTATCACATCGCCGACTTCCTCGGCACCGATGTGGATCAGCCGAGAAACCTCGCCAAGAGCGTGACGGTGGAATGAGGACCGGGGATATCGGAGGCCACCCCTTCGTCGATCCAGAGGCCCTCCTAAGGGGGCTCAACCCCCAGCAGAGGGAGGCCGTCCTGGCCGCTGAGCGCTCGGTGCTGGTCTTCGCCGGGGCGGGAAGCGGAAAGACGCGGGTATTGACCCATCGGATCGCCTATCTCATCGCCACGGGAAGGGCTTGCCCCCAGGAAATCCTGGCCGTGACCTTCACCAACAAGGCCGCCGACGAGATGAAAGACCGCCTCGCGGGCCTCCTGGGCCCAGAGGCCCGCGGGTTATGGGTGGGCACCTTCCACGCCGTGTGCGCCAGGATCCTGAGGACCCACATCTCCCATTTGGGTCGTTCGGGAGACTTCGTCATCTACGACGAGGAAGACCAATTGCGGGTGGTAACAGAGCTACTCCGGTCCATGGGGATAGACCCAAAGGCTTATCCCCCTTCCAGAATATTGAAGGAGATAGAGCGGGCAAAAAACCGGGCGATAGGTCCGGAGGAGTACCAGCCGGACCCCTTCAACCCCTTTCAGCAGCGGACCGCAGCCATTTATCCAGCCTACCAGGAGGCCCTCAACGAGGCCAATGCCCTGGACTACGGCGACCTACTCCTCATAGCCCACCGGGTCCTCCAGATACCCGAGGTAAGGGACCAATATCACGAAAGGTTCAGGCACATCCTGGTGGATGAATATCAGGATACCAATTACGTCCAGTATCTGCTGCTGAAGGACCTGACGGGCCCTCATACCTCCGTCTTCGTGGTGGGGGACGACGATCAGTCGATTTACGCATGGCGTGGGGCGGAGCCAGCGAACATCTATCAGTTCGAGAGGGACTTCCCCGAAGTTAGGGTGGTGAAGCTGGAACAGAACTACCGCTGCACCAAGCGAATCCTCGAGGGTGCCAACGCCATCGTGCAGAGGAACCGCCAGCGCACTCCAAAGCGCCTCTGGACAGAGAACCCCATGGGGGAACCCATTCACCTCTACGTGGCTGAGAACGAGCTCGACGAGGCCCTCTGGGTAGCGGACAGGATAAGGGAGTCCGGCCGTCCCCTGGGCCACTTCGCCGTCTTCTACCGGATAGGGGCCCAGTCTCGAGCCGTAGAAGAGGCCCTTATCCGTTACGGCATACCCTACACCCTCGTAGGCGGGGTGAGGTTCTACCAGAGGCGGGAGGTCAAAGACCTCATCGCCTACCTCCGCCTCGTCCAGAACCCCAGGGATGAGGTGAGCCTCAGGCGGATCCTGAACGTGCCTCCGCGAGGGCTGGGCAAGAGAGGCATGGAGAAGCTCGAGGCCATCAAAGCCGAGGGCAAGACCTCCCTCTGGGACGCCCTTAAGGCCGCCTTACATAAGGGAGTCCTCCGCAGGACGGAGGGCCTCCAGTCCCTGGTGGGCCTGTTGGAGGAATTACACGCCGTAAGGGAGAAGCTCTCTCCCGCAGAGATCGCCACGAGGATCATCGACGCCACGGGTTATATCCAGTATCTGGAGGGTCTTGAGGGGGGAACGGATAGGGTGGAGAACGTCGCGGAGTTCATTGAGGCCTTGAGAGAGCAGGAGGGGGGGCTTGCCGAGGTGCTGGGGGCCTTGAGCCTCCTCGGGGACGTGGACGAATACCGTCCGGGGGACCATGTGACCCTCATGACCCTTCACAGCGCCAAGGGGCTGGAGTTCCCGGTGGTGTTCATCGTGGGCTTGGAGGAGGGCCTCCTGCCCCATCACCTGCGGCTCCAGGATCCGAGGGAACTGGAGGAGGAGCGGAGGCTCTTTTACGTGGGGATGACCAGGGCAAAGGAGGAACTCTTTTTGAGCTATGCGGAGAGGCGCGGCCTCTTCGGAAGGGCCACCCCCCGGATGCCCTCCCGTTTCCTCGGGGAATTGCCCCAGGAGATCCTCATCGTGGAGGGTGACGGGCGCCCCTGTTGGCCGGAGGGATGGGTGTGGGAGGGGAGGGAATGGTAGTCAAAGTTCGAGGACCATCCCGTCACGAGCGGCTATGACCTCACAGCCCGTCTCCTCACTAAACCGCTGGGCTACCTCCCACGGTTTGGCCCGGAGGACCGTCATGCCGAAATGGGTGAGGACCGCCTTTTTGGGCTTTATCCCCTCGATGAGCTCGCGGGCATCTCCCAAGGTGAGGTGTTCAATCCGTTCATCCCTCTCCCCCGCCCTCACCACGTTGATTACGAGGATTTCAGCCCCCTTGTAGGCCTCGATCAGCTCGGGGACGAAAAAGGTATCAGCTACGAGGGCGACCCGCCCTTCGATCAGCAACCCATAGGTCTCCACAGGATGTCTGTGTCTCAGGGGGGTCGAGAAGGAGATCTCCCCTATACGGTACTCCCCACCCTCCTGGAGGACATCTATCCCCTCCAGGTACTCCCTGACGTATTTGAGCACCACGGGGTCGTCTTCGAGGGCGTCCTTGGGACTGAAGAGCACCCCCCGTTTGCGCCTCCCCCCCTCCGTCATGGCCTCGATCATTACGTTCGCATCCGCCGAGTGATCCAGGTGGCGGTGGGTGAGGATGATGGCGTCAAGCTTCGTGGGGTCGAGCTTCGGCCTGGAGGAAAGGGCCCTCACCAGGGCCCCTGGCCCTGGATCTATATGGATCCGCGTGCCCTTGAGTTCGAGCCAAAGGCCACCCGAGGCCCTCAACTGTTTGAAGACCACTACGCGCGCTCCGGCGGTACCGAGGAACTTCAGATAGTCCATACCCCCTCAATGGCCCTCCCACATTTAGGACAGCGGCCGTCCTTCAGCCGATCCTCCAGGACGAAAAACCCCCTACGCCTTATCAGGAGTTCTCCACATCGTGGACAATGGGTGTTCTCCGCTGGATGCCCGGGGACGTTGCCGAGGTAAACGTACTGGAGCCCCACCTCCAAGGCGATCTCCCTGGCCCTCTCGAGGGTGTTTACGGGCGTCGGGGCGAGGTTTCTCAACCGGTACATGGGAAAAAAGCGGGTGAAGTGCAGCGGCACCCAAGGGGCCAGGGATTCCTTGATCCATTGGCACATCTCCCTCACCATCCCGGGGTCGTCGTTCTCGCCGGGGACCATCAGGTTGACGATCTCGAGGTGCACCCCGTGGGAGTGAATCGCCTTGAGGGTTTCCAAAACCGGGCGCAGTTCACCGTTGGACATCCTGCGGTAGTAGTCCTCGCTGAAGCCCTTCAAGTCTACGCAGGCCGCCCCGAGGTAGGGCAACAGATCCTCGAGGGGCTCTGGGTTGATGAAGCCGTTGGAGTGAAAGGTGAAGAGGACCCCTTTGGCCTTACAGAGCCTGGCAACCTCCAGGTTGTATTCGAAGAAGACCGTGGGCTCCGTGTAGGTGGCCGCGATGGCGGGACAGGAGTACTTTCGGGCGAGAGCCACCATTTTGTCCGGAGGGACGTCGAGGTTACGGGTTTTGTCGGGCGATGTTTGCGAGATCTGCCAGTTCTGGCAGAAGAGGCAATCGAGGTTGCAGCCCGCCATGGCGTAAGACAGGCAACCCGCCCCCGGTAGCACGTGAAAGAAGGGCTTCTTCTCGATGGGATCTATGTGAAGGGCACATGGGTTGCCATAGGCCAGGCTCCAGAGCTCCCCACTCCTGTTCTCCCTGACCCCGCAGTGGCCCCGTTCCCCCGGCTCGAGCACACAGCCCCTCGGGCAAAGGGTGCATTGTATGGTCTTTCCATCCACGGGTTCGAAGTAGGGAGACTTTACGGGAGAGAGAAATCCCAGCTCTTGGGCGCGGGACCGCTTCCCCATCAGGGGCTCAAGCCCCAGACCTAACACACCGAGGGCTGTAAGCCTCAGGAAGTCCCTTCGCCCGAGCTCCATCCGAGAAGCCTCTTGGCGTTTGCGCCCAGGATCCGCCGTCGCACCTCCCCGCCAACCCCCGCCTCCTCCATGCCCTGGAGGTAGCGTTTGGGGCCGAGGAGGGGAAAGTCGGTGCCGAACAGCAACCTCTCCCCTGCTATCTCAGCCGCCAACCGCCAGACCTTGGCGGTGTATAGGAACGGCAGGGCGGCCGTGTCATAATAGACATCGTGGCAGATGGAGGCCACCTCCGGCATCAACTCGAAAAACAGAAATCCCCCGCCCAGGTGGGCCAGGATCAGCTTGACCCCCTGGGCCACTCTTACCAGGACCTCCACATCCCTGAGGGATATGCGCCCTTTGCCTGGATAGATATGCCCCACCGGTTCGTTGACGTGGACCAGAGCGGGGACATGGGCCTCCCTGAGGGCTGCGAAGAGCTCCTTAAGGACCCCTCCGTCCAAAGGCCCTTCTCCGTAAGTGCCAGGGGCCAACTCCCCCGCCCCTTTGGCCCCGGCCTTGATGCAACGTTCGAGCTCCTTTAAGCCCTCATCGCCCGAAGGGAAGGTGACGAAGGGAACCAATCCGGGGTGACGGGAGGCGGCCTCAAGGAGGTAATCGTTCTCCCTCCGACAGTCCTCGATCCCCCTCCAAGGGAAGCCACAGATGACCGCCTGCCTCACGCCCTCCCTCTCCATCATGGCCAGGAGGTCTTCAACGCCCACCATCCGGGCCTTGGGGTCGGAGTAGATGGCCCCAAAGGTCGGGTCCTCACGGGCCAGCTCGTCCCTATGCTCCCTGGCCCACGGGGAAAAGATATGGGTGTGAAAGTCGAACATCCTCGAGAGGTTTTCTTACACCCGGCCCCTTTTCTTGTCAAAGTCTCAAGGGACGTGCTATCTTGCCATCGATCAGCACCGAGGAGGGGAAACCATGGATCTGAGGCAGGAGATCCTCAGGATCGCCCAGGCGGCCAAGGAGGTGGCGCCGCGGCTCGCCGCCCTATCCTCGGCGGTGAAGGACGACGCCCTCAAGCGGATGGCGGACGGTCTCCTGCGGGAGAAGGCCTTCCTTATGGAGGAGAACGAAAAGGACCTGAGGTACGCCGAGGAAAAAGGCCTCTCGGCGGCGATGATAGACCGGCTAAAGCTCACCGATGCCGTCATCGAGGGGATGGCTCAGGGGCTGAGGGAGATCGCCGCGCTGCCAGATCCCGTGGGAGAGGTGGTCAAGATGTGGCGCAGACCCAACGGTCTGCTGGTGGGGAAGATGCGCATCCCCCTCGGGGTCATCGGGGTCATCTACGAATCCCGCCCCAACGTGACCGCCGACGCAGCGGCCCTCTGCCTCAAGGCCGGAAACGCGGTGATCCTCAGGGGGGGCTCCGAGGCCATAAACTCCAACCTGGCCATAGCCCGGGTGCTCCAGGGGGCCATGAAAGAGGCGGGAGTGCCTGCGGAGGCGGTCCAGGTGATCCCCTTCACCGACCGCCAGGCCGTGGAGGAGATGCTGAGGCTGGAGGAATACATCGACGTGATCATCCCCCGGGGAGGGGAGGGATTGATACGCTTTGTGACCGAGCGCTCCCGGATCCCCGTGATAAAACATTACAAAGGCGTCTGCCACATATTCGTGGACCGCACGGCGGATCTGGAGATGGCCCTCGAGATCTGCTTCAACGCCAAGGTCCAGCGGCCCGGGGTCTGTAACGCCATGGAGACCCTGTTGGTGGACGAGGGGATAGCCCCACGGTTCCTCCCCCCTATGGCGGAGCGCTTTCAGGCCGCAGGGGTGGAACTGAGGGGATGCCCAAGGACCCGGGAGATCATCCCGGGGGTGAAGGAGGCCACCGAGGAGGACTGGTATGCCGAATACCTCGACCTCATCCTGGCCGTGAGGGTCGTGGAGGGGATAGATCAAGCCATCGCCCACATCCTGAAGTACGGCTCCAAGCACACGGAGGCCATCATCACTTCGGACTACGCCAACGCCCAGCGCTTCCTCCGGGAGGTGGACTCCTCGACGGTGCTGGTCAACGCCTCCACGCGCTTCAGCGACGGTTATCAGTTCGGCCTCGGAGCGGAAATCGGTATCAGCACGACGAAACTGCACGCCTTCGGCCCCATGGGGGTCGAAGACCTGACCACGACCAAGTTCATCGTCTACGGCAATGGCCAGATCCGGACTTAAGCTGGGGGTCTTCGGCGGCACCTTCGATCCCGTCCACCTGGGACACCTGCGGCCCGTGGAGGAGGTGGCCGAAGTCTTCGGGCTGGAGAGGGTCCTCTACGTCCTGGCAGCCCACCCGCCCCACAAGGGCGGAGAGGCCCATGCCAGCGCTGAAGACCGATGGAGGATGCTCCGGATGGCCCTGGAGGACAACCCCCGTTTCGAGCCCTCAGATATAGAGCTGAGGCGCCAGGGGCCGTCCTGGACCGTCGACACCATAGAGTACCTCCTCGATACCTCCCAAGGGGAGCTCTACTTCATCCTCGGGGAGGACGCCTTCAGGGAGATCGAGACCTGGAAGGACTACCGCAGGCTCCTCGGCCTCTGCCACTTCGTGGTGATGAGGAGGACGGAGGAGGACCTCGACCTCCTCATCACTACCCTGGGATATCGCAGGGCCTCCCCCGGGGCCTATGTCGGCAGTAAGGGGAAGCTCCTCTTCCTTCAGCCTGTAACCCCCCTGGGGATATCGGCCACCTTGGTGAGGGAATTGGTACGGGAGGGGCGCTCCATACGCTACTTGGTGCCTGATAAGGTCAGGGACTACATCCTCGAACGGGGCCTTTACCGCTCCGGCGCCTGAGGAACCACTCCCTCGACTTCCACGCCACAAGGGCCGACAGCGCTCCGATGGCTGCCCCAGCTAGGCAGTCTGCGGGGAAGTGAACCCCCATGTATATCCGCGACAAGGCCACTCCTGCAGCGATTCCGAGAAAGGCCCACCACCACCGCGGGAGGGCAAAGGAGAGGTAAGTTGCCATGGCGAAGGCCAACTGGGCATGCCCCGAGGGAAAGGAGCTCCGGGAGAGGATCGCTCCCACGAGGTGCAGATGGACCTTACCGGCCTTTACGAGCTGGGAGAAGACCTCCACGGGTCTGTCCCGTCCCACGAGGTCCTTGAGCCAGTGGACGACCACTCCCCCCAACAGGGCCGCGGCAACGAGCCATGGTAGGTGCTCCTTAAGGAAGGCAGGGCGTTTGAAGATCAATGCCAGGGCTACCACAAGGGCAAAGGACACGGCGGCGTTTCCCAGCTGGCTCCAGAGGTAAAAGAGGGGGTCGAGCCACCGCGAGGCCAGGCCGTTGTTGATCCAAAGAAACAGGGCCTTGTCGAGATCGACGAGTCCCCCCATTCTCAGGCCTTGATCTTGATCAGCTCCACCTCTTGGAGGTCGAGCCGCCCCAGGCCAAGGGCGTGGGCCTCCCGAAGGTAGGGCATGATCATCTCCGTGGTGTAGGTATCGTCGTACTGCTCCATGATCATGGAGCAGTAGAGGTCCAGGGCCACCATATCTCCAGAGAAGATCATCCTGTTCACCCCCCGAACCACCTTCCCCTTCCCCTTGGTGGGTCCCCCACGGGTGAGGATGGCCCTCGCGTCCACGATGGATAGCTCGGGATGTACGGCGTCTGCGAACTCGGCCAAGGCCCGCATGAAATGGGCCCGGTTCCTGAAGGGAAGTTTTGCCCGCACCGAGGCCTTTCGCTTCATCTTGTCGAGCCCCTCACCCCTCAGGTGGGCATCCCATCTCTGGGCGCCGTAGATGGCCCCGAAGTTGTTCTTCAGGGCGCAGGTGAGGTAGGAGGTATGATGGCGCTTGAGGCAGGGGAGGTTGATCACCACCGGGGCCTTCCAGACCTTGCGGTGAACGATGATCTCAGGATAGGCCCGCCAAGAGGGATGGCGGGATTTTACGTATTGGCTCCTCCTGGCGGCGTCTCCGATGGTGACCTTGAGGCCCTCGGTTTGCGCCCTTCGGGCCATTGCGTGGTAGTCGAAGGTCTGCCTCTCAGTCCCCACCAGGAAGGTCCCGGGGGCGTCGAAGACCTCCACCTCCTTGGCTCCGGCTGATCGCAAGAGCCGCGCCACCTCGATGATCACCTCCGGGTCGGTGGTCACGGGATAGGCCTGGGGGAAGACGAAGTTGGGCTTTATCACCACCTCCCGCCCCCCGACCAAATCCTCAATGCCCCCGAGGGCCTCGAAACCGGCCTGGAGCATAGCCCTGGGATCTTCTCCCTGCACCTCCACAAGGAGGGGTTTGCCCCCTTTTACGAAGGGGTTACCCATCCCTTTACGCCTCTGCCTCGCCCTCCAAAGACACCCCCAAAGGGGCCAAAGCCCTCCCAAGAGGCCGATCTTCAAAAAGTCCCGCCTCCTCATAGCCTCCTCATCACGCCGATCATCGCCCCCAAAGCCACCCCACCGAGGACCAAGGCCGCCCCCTCCACGTCGTAGTCGAAGGTGGTGGGGAAGCCCAGAAGGGGCAGAAGGACCATGGTGAAAAGGGGCAACAGGTGCACGCTCAGCAGACCCACCACGAAGCCTATGGCTCCGTTTTTGGGCCTCGCCGAAGTCCATAGCCCAAGGGCCGCCCCCAGCAGGGGCCAAGCGATCATGGGGTAGTGAACCAACCTCCCGATGAAGAGCCCGAGGAACATGGTCCCCCCTCCGACGGCCGCCCCCAATCCCCGCCCTCCGGAGAGCACCCCGAGGGCCACCGATGGGACCATCCATCCCAATGGCCTAAGGTCGGTGAGGTAGAGGAGCAACCATCCCGCTGTACCGAAAATCCCCCCCAGGATGCCGTAAAGGGCCGTCCTCTTCATCACTACCTCCGCGAGAGGGCCCTGAGGGCCTCCTCGGGGCTGGGGAAGTCAAGGGCCAAAAGGAGCAGCCCCTCCTCTCCTTTAAACGCCCCCCAGCCGCGGCGGCTCCTGCAGAGGAGGATTCCCTCCTCCTCTCGAGCCCCCTTCAGCACCATCGAGAGACCGTGAAGCGCCCTTTCAACCCTGCTGGGATCCGGATACTTCACCACGATCACAAAGCCTTTCCCCTTCCTGAAAGCCACCCCTTCGGCCCCATCGCCCAAACCCAGCACGTCCTCGTGGGAGAGGAAGTAGAAATTGTTCAAGGCCAGAGGACCGCGGAAGTACACGTATTCCCTCACCCCCTCCGGGAGGTAGCGGATCACCTCGGGCACCGCCCCCTCACCCTCAAGCCCCTTGGCTATGGCCTCCGCTACGGGAACGACAGCTCCAACGCCAAAAACCCTGCAGAAGTACCTGCCCTTTCTGAAACAGAGGGTCCCGTCGTCCAGGCTCCCCCCGTCGCCTATTGCCACCTCCTTCCCTCCCCCCTCGTAGGTGAGGAGTCCAAAGGCCCCAGAGGGGTCCTCCATCTCGAAGACCTCCGCCCGCAGTTCCCCACTATCGGACCGGTAGTCCCCCACCCACAGGCGCCTGAAACCGTACTCGTGGTAGAGCTCTGCCCCTCCGTCCATATAATCGAAGAGGGTCTCCCCTTCGTAGGTCCTCACATCCTGAAGCCTCGCCTCCCCCACCTCCCGGGGGAGGGGAGAGGGGGGAAGCCCTCTGCTACAGGCCAAAAACCACCCCACACTGAGGACCAGGGCCAACCACCTCATAGCGAGCCATCCCTAACACATACCCCATGGGGGGTCAAGCGGGCAACAGAAACCCTCCCCCGCGGCTTGCCCCAAAGGGGGTGACCACGATGGCGGGGCGATCCTCAAGGGGACATTTGTACTGGCAGATGCCGCAGCCGATGCAGAGGCCGTAGTCCACCACCGGCAGCTTCACCCTCCTCCGTCCTTTTAGGGTAAGGACCTCCCCGGAGATGAACTTTATGGCCTTCTCCGGGGTGGGGCAGTGCTCCTCGCAGACGATGCAGTCCACCCCTTGGCTCCAGGGGATGCAACGGCTGCGGTCTATATGGGCGAGGCCGATCCGCGTGCGCGCCTTCTCCTCGGGGGTGAGCTCCCTTATGGCCCCGGTGGGGCACACCTGTCCGCAGAGGGTGCAGGCGTACTGACAGTAACCGAGGTCGAAGTCGAGCCTCGGCGTCCACACCCCCTCGATGCCGGCCTCAAATACGGCTGGCTGAATCCCCCCGGTGAGGCAGACCTTCATGCACTCGCCGCAGCGCACACAGCGCTTGAGGAACTCCTCCTCAGGCAGTGACCCAGGGGGCCTGATGAGGGTGTTGCCCCTGGACGGCGAGGCGTTCACCTTGAACAGGGGGGCGAGGAGCATCCCTGCGCCGATGGAGGCGATGATCTTGCGCCGTCCGAGGTCGACCCCCTCTACGACCTCCCTCCCCCTGAGGGAAAAGCCGAAGGAGACCGCCCCCTTTGGACAGAGGGTCTGGCATCTCCCGCAGAGGAGGCACTCCGAGGCCTCCCAGCGTCCCTCCTTAGAGGAGGCCGCCCCCGAGGGACATCTCGCCTCACATAGGCCGCAGAGGTTGCACTCAGACGAAACCCACCTCCTCAGGGGGCTCAGGAGGGTGATGAGCCCGAGGAGCGCCCCAAGGGGGCAGAGGTGGGTACACCAGAAGCGGGGCCTGAAGAGGTTCAACAGTAGCACCGCTGCGAAGATCAAACCCACCAGAAGGGCTTGGTGATAGAGGGGCTGACGCAGGGAGAGGACGTATTCCTTGAGGAAGGCGTAAAGCGGCTCGAAGACCTCCACCCCGTGCTCGTAAAGCCCTCCGAAGATGGCGTGTCCGGCGAGGTTCCACACGGGCTCGACCGCAAGGGTCAGGGAACGGATGAGGAGGCTCAGGGGATCGAGGAACCCCACCAGTTGGACCCCGAGGAGCGATGACCCGAGCAGGCCGAAGAGGATCCAGTATTTCCAACGACTTGAGGCGGGTCTGCTCGGGCCGAAGCGGCTGAGGAAGTGATTTATGGTCCCGAGGGGACATACCCAGCCACAGAAGGCACGTCCCAAAATGAGGGTCAGGACCACCACCGCCAAGGCGGGTAGCATCGCCCAGGGGATCTCCCGAGTGCTGAGAAGGGCAGAGAGCAGGATCAGGGGGTCGAAGCGGAGGAAGAGGTTGACCGGATAGAGGATCTCATCTCGGCCCCTGTAGGTGGTCTCGAGGAACAAAAAGAAGAACAGCGCCAGGAACCCCGCCTGAACCCAGGGGCGGAGGCGAGGCCAGTTAAGCCCCTTCACAGCGAACCCTCTTGATCCGGAGCTTCCTGAGGTCCATTTCCCCCAGGCCCCTCCGGTGGGCTGCAGCCACGTAGGAGATCTCCTCGGGCTCGAGGCCGAAGAGCCGAGCCCCCATGGCGTCCACCGCCACTTGGTCGGAACCCACCACCACCATGCCCATAGCCTTCACGAACTTCAAATTCCCCCCCTGGGGGCCGCCCTTGGTCAAGACCTTCGTGGCGTCCAGCACCACCAGCTGCGGCCGGAAGAAAGCGGCCAGGTCTGCGAGGGCCTCCCCCAGTTGCCAGTGGAGCTGGGCCCTGCGGCCGCCGATCAATCCCATGAGGTTCTTCATCCCCATGGTCAACCTGGCCAGGCTGTGATGTTTGAGCACTGGGACGTTGACGATCCTGTCCACCTCGAGGGCCTCCCGATAGACCTCCCATTCCTTGAGGACCTTTCCCCCGATCCTCACCTTGCGGAACCGTCGGGGGTCCACAAAGGGGACCTTCGCCCCCGCGGCCTGGGCGGCCTCCGCAATGCCGCTCCGCTTGTAAACCCGCCGTTGATCCTCGCAGCTGTTATCCAGCACCAACACCTCCCGGGCCCCCGCCTCAAGACAAAGCCTCACTACCTCAGCTACCACCCGGGGGTTGGTGTTGGCGGCGTACTGCGGCCCCCTGTCCCAAGCCATGTTGGGTTTCACCAGTACCCTATCGCCCCGCTTGACGAACTTCCCCATCCCCCCCAAGGCCTCAACAGCCCGCCTCACCAAACCTTCGGGTCCTCCCCCCGAAGCGACCACCAACTCCGGTTGGCCTTCGGCCCAGGCACCGGTTCTGAGGATCACGGGTGAGAACATGAGGAATTTAAGGAAATCGCGCCGCTTCATCTCTCCCTCCTCTTGAAGCCTTTGAAGTCCCGACAGAGGTAGAGGGTGAACCCCTTCACGAACCGCCCCCTCCAGGTGATGTCAACATCCTTCAGGCGCTCGCATCGGTCAAAGGCCTCCCGCAACCCTTCGGGCACCCCTCTGCCCTTCTTGGTCACGAAGACGGCATCGGACCCCACCTCGTCCTCTATCCCTCCCCAGAGGTCGAATTGGCTTCGGGGGCGTCCGGTGGGATTGTATTGATACACCCGTGGGAAGGCCCCCGGGGTGTAGAAGGCGAGCTCTGCGACGAAGCGCCTGTCCTTGGTGATGACGAAGGGCTGCCCCCCATGGGACGCCCTCACAGCGGCCACCTCCTGCCCCAGGGTCCTCCACCCCATGAGCCTTGAGGTGGGCAGATCCCCTTGGGGGATGGGCAGGAAGCGCAGCAGATCCATGCCGTAGATGAGGAGGCATACCGCCGCCCCCAGGGCCACGGCCCCCTTCAACAGCCGCCCCTTGCGCTCAGGGGGCCAGGGGGCTTCGATGACCGAAGAAGCAGCCAGCACGAAGGCCCCGATGTAGGCCGGGGCCCCCCAGTTGGCGTAACACGGCCCGCTAAGGCTTACAGCCACGCAGATCCCCAGAAGGGGCGCTGCCGCCCAGAAGGGAAAGGCCCAGGGATCCACCCCCTTCAGGGCCTCCTTACCCCCTTTCCAGAGTCCATAGACCACCAAGCAGAAGGTCACGGGTGTCAAGAGGCCGAATTGGGTGGCGAGGAACTCCAGGAAGTAGTAAGGCCTCAAACCCTCTCCCTCTACCAGGGAGGCGGTGTG
>Ga0164318_10004353_pt1 | contig 13597 bp, 10 predicted proteins | sample GuaBasSedimGuay9_FD_113734 | JGI IMG/M metagenome (GOLD analysis project Ga0164318, IMG submission 113734) | Subseafloor sediment microbial communities from Guaymas Basin, Gulf of California, Mexico - Guay9, Core 4571-4, 0-3 cm | ecosystem: Environmental > Aquatic > Marine > Hydrothermal vents...
CCGAAAGGGTGATCACGACTCATCGTGCAAGGATGACCGCCGCCCGGCCCTGCCGCGGACGCGGCCATCTGTCGCTGTCTGCGATTTCGAATTTCTGCCCCGGATGCTGAAGCCAACGACCACCCGAAAATCAAGACCGCCCCTCTCAGACGGGGGCACAGGGTCAGTTCGCTCGTTGGCCATTCGTATCGCAGTTCTTTTGAACTGCAGCAGCTTTTCGCGCGCGCCGCTCTTCTTTCTTGTCTCGTTGATCGGCGACGATTTGTTCGATCGATCGCACGTTGTCAGGCTTCGGTTTGCCGAATCGCTTGAAATACAGGTCCTCAATGAACTGAGGGAGCGGTGCCTTCCATCTCTCTTGGCGATGGTTGTCCTTCTGTCCGAGCTTCTTCGGGTTGAGACCGAGTTCTCGAGCCATCTGAACATGGGCGTGCGAAAGTCGGTGACGATTTCGGGCATCGACCCACGGCTGGAGCTTCTGCGGGATCCCAGACTTCTTTGCCAATTTGATGCCTCCTCGGCCGCCTAATTAGAGGCCAGCCATCCCTCTCAAGCATTCTGATCAACTCCCGAATGTGGAAGTTATTCTTGCGCGAGCCCTTAGTACGCCGACCCTCGGTGTGACGCAACAGTCAAAAAGACGATCATCTCCTTATCATCAACTTCATAGAAAAACCGCCATGCTCCGATGCGATATCGCCACGTTTCCGGAGTGAAGCCCTTGAGTTTCTTGATCTGTGGCCCAAATTTCGGCTGGATCCGCAGCTGGCCGTATACGGTTGTGCAGAGTTTTTCGAGTACCCTGCGATCGCCTCCCAGCGCGATGGCCTTGATGTCTTTCCGGAATCTCTCAGTTTCGAAGATCCGGTATTCACTCGACAAAACGACCCCGCCGGTCTCGAGCCTCTTGCGAACCCTCCTGCAGCCGCTCAACGAGAACGGCGTTGGCCAGAATCTCCGCCATCTCAGCATCATCAACGAACTGGTCCTCCTGGATCTTCAGGAGTGCCGCTCGTTGGATCAGGTTTGCCATCGAACGACCGTCAGCACGGGCCGCATCCGCAAACGCGCGGTAGGTATCGTCATCAAGCCGGAGTGTAATCGTCTTCGCCATGCTTCACCTCGTATTCACTTTCATTCTAATAGAATTAAGATGAATGCACAAGAAATAGGAAACGGGCGCGGACGGGGAACCTCAGCAGTCTACTGACGCTGCCGCTGATGCCCACAATCACCTCAAATTCCAAGAGCACCAACACCTCGAATCGGCGCGTGCGGGGTACGGCATTCTCCACCGGGCAACCCTCCCAAGAACGAAACCGTAGCGGTGAATGCCGATACCGGGCACCGCTCGGCGAGCGCGTCAGCGAACGAGTCTCGGCCAACGCCGTAGGCCGCCGAGGTCATTTTCCGGAGGGGCGGTTGTCTCCCGAATTCTGAAATGTTGCCTCTCCGGGAAATGCACCGAGCGGGGGCGATTGGTAACCCGGGATTCTGCGGGGTCCTCAAAGCGCCCCCGAAGGCCGGGGTTGGAGAACAGGAGCCGGAACCGGGTCCGCAACCGCGTCAGGGAGCGGCGTCAGGGTCCGATGACAGCGGCGGTTTGAACTCTCTCCGAGAGACAACGAACGTCACCGCGCCGGCGAGAACCACATATGTCACGAAGGAAACTGCAATTCCAGTGCCCAGGTTTTCTTGTACAACAGCAAGAAATACAAGAGGCATGCTGCAACCGATGCCCGTCAAAAGCCAGGACCATTGCCACCCGTGTGACAAAAAGGCGATGATGCCTGCACAGATTACGAGGGCGAGAGGGACATAGATGAAACGCATCCGATTGATCCCTCGGAACAGCGCTTCTGCGGGAAATTCGCCCGCCAGGAACTCCATCTCTTCTCCACTTTGCCCAGCCTGGATAACCCGACCTGCTTCCGAATACCGAAGGTCGATCATGCCCATCGCGGTTGGGACAAGATACCCGGCCACCAGGGCAATCAAGGTTACGATGGCATTTCTGATCACCGGTGTCATTCTCCGGCCCCACTGGAATGAGGTGTTAGACGGATCAGTCTGGAAGGTATTCCTTAGAAACAACACTACCCCCTTCAAAAATGACATGGATAAATTCGCTGTTAAACGCCCCTGATCTTGGATCGAGCGTGAACCAATAGCCGCCTTCATTATGACCCATGGATGGCCATCCCTTCTGGTCGGCGTTCGAGTAGGTGTCTCGAAAGAGTTGCGCGACTTGGGTTTCAGACATGCCATTTTCTATGCCGTCGTGGAAGTGGTGAAAACCTCTTGTTTTTTCGCTCCGAAGGTAGCAACCGGAAAACATCAGCAGCGCGACCAAGGTGACAGAAAGGAACGCAAGCGATATCTGACGTGCCATTTTCTTGGTGTCTCCTCAATGCTGCATCCAGTTAAGAATAACCCACCCGTCCTCTCTCATCCCCCTCCCCCCAAAGCGCGAAGCGCCCCTTGCGATCCGCAGGGCTGGGTTGAATACTCCACATCCTCCCACCAACCAATACCCCCAAAAACCCAGCCCTGCGGATCGCACCGCTATACTCTCTGAGGAGGTCCGACCCTATGACCGATCTTGACGCTTTTGATCATCCGCTGGCCGGGCGTTATGCCTCGCCCGAGATGTTGCGGCTCTTCTCGCCGCGACACCGATACACAATGTGGCGGCGGACCTGGCTGGCGTTGGCCGAGGCTGAGCGAGATTTGGGGTTGCCGATCCCGGATACGGCTCTGGAGCAGATGCGGGCCAATCTCGAGGTCAATGAAGAGGACTTTGAACGCGTCAAGGAGTACGAAAAGAAGACCCGCCATGACGTGATGTCCCACCTCCACGCCTTTGCCGACCGGGCGCCGGCGGCCAGACCAATCCTGCACCTGGGTGCGACCTCGTGTTTCGTCGGCGATAACGCGGAGTTGATGATCACTCGGGACGCTTTGGATCTGGTCGAGCAGCGCCTTGAGGCGGTGATCGGCGCCCTGGAGGCATTCGCTCGAAAGTGGGCCAACGAACCCGCCTTGGGCCACACACATTTTCAGCCGGCACAACCGACGACAGTCGGGAAACGGGCCTGCCTTTGGTTGCAGGACCTGGTGTTGGATTTGGAACGACTGCGCTTTGAGGCCGGCCGTTTGCGGGCACGCGGCGTCAAAGGCACCACCGGCACCCAGGCCACGTTTCTCGATCTGTTCGAAGGTGACCACGAGAAGGTGGGGCAACTCGACCTCAAGGTTGCGGCCAAGCTTGGGTTTGACTCCACCTATCCGGTGACCGGTCAGACCTACCCCCGCAAGGTTGATGCCTTCGTGCTCGAAGTTCTCTCCGGCATCGGCCAGTCTGCGGCCAAGATGACGACGGACATCCGTCTGTTGGCACGACTGAAGGAAATGCGCGAACCTCTTGCCGAAGGCCAGATCGGCTCGTCGGCGATGCCCTACAAGGCCAATCCGATGCGCTCGGAAAGGGTGGGTGCACTGGCTCGTTGGCTTATCAATGTTGCCCGAAACCCGGTTGACACGGCGTCAAACCAGTGGCTCGAGCGCACACTCGACGATTCAGCCAACCGCCGAATGTCTCTGCCCGAGGCGTTTTTGACCACCGATGCCATCCTGCGCATTCTGCACAATCTGGCCGATGGCCTGGTGGTCTTCCCCGCGATGGTCAAGGCCAATCTGCTCGCCGAGCTTCCCTTCATGGCCTCAGAGGCAATCTTGATGGAGGCCGTGCGACGCAACGGCGATCGCCAAGCAGTCCATGAGCGCCTGAGGGTTCACGCGCGAGCGGCGACCGCGGCGGTATTCGAGAGGGGCGAGGCCAATCCATTTCTGGAGCTGATTGCCGAGGATGATGAGGTTCCCCTCGACTTGGAAGAGCTCCAGGAACTCCTTGATCCGGTGGCCTTCATCGGTCGGGCGCCGCAGCAGGTCGAGGAGTACCTGGCGACGGAGATTCGACCACTCCTCAAAAACGCTGGGAATTTCCCTGAAGCCCAGGATCTCGATGTGTGATGATGTGGATTGAGCGGGGGAAGACGGAACAGATGGAAACGCAAAGGCGCAAAGACGCAAAGACGCCAAGTCAAGAAGTTGTAGGGACAGGTGTCGAGCCCGGGAAAACGCAGACTTCGTCTGCTCTCGGCTGAAGGAAAAGGATCTTCATGAGCAAGCTCATGTCGTCGGTTTCTTTCCAGCCTCAGCACGCTCCGCGTGCACCCAGGCTCTCATCAAAGGTTGTATCTTTGCGAGGTATCAAGGGAACTCCCAATCCGGTCCGCCGGTTGAGGGCGAAGCCCGCTGCCGAAAGGGAGGTGAAAGGAGAGGAAAGCTTGCTTTCCGAGCCGGGAGCCGACCGAACGGTGCGCACCATGTGCGCAGGCGGACGCCCGGAAGCGCCTAGCAACAGCCCTTTGCGTCTTTGCGTCTTTGCGGTTCAATTGTCTTGTGTTGCCACCTTGGCATCTCTCGGGCTCATGGTCGGCTGTGCTTCGAGCAAGCCCCAGACTGTCCCTACGGAAGCAACCAAGCCCCGATCCGAGGGCTGGACCGAAAAGGGTGACGCATCCTGGTATGGCAAGCCCTATCACGGCCGCCGAACGGCCTCCGGTGAGATCTACGACATGCATCAGATGACGGCGGCCCACAGATCCTTGCCCTTTGGTACCCAGGTCCGTGTGCAACGACGTGATACCGGCGCCGAGATCGAGGTCCGCATCACCGATCGGGGTCCCTTTATCAAGGGGCGAATCATCGATCTGAGTTTTGCCGCTGCCAGAGTGATTGGCCTGGATATCGACGGTGTTGCCCCGGTGAAAATCAAGGTCCTCGGTCAGTCCGGGAAACCGAGGTCCGGTGTGACCGCGCCTGTTCCACAATCATCCGGCGGCGATCAATGCCTCTGGGTTCAAGTGGGGGCCTTCTCGAGTTCGAGCAATGCAAAACGGGCTGTCGAGCGTCTCAAGGAAAGTGGCGAAAAGGCTCTTGCGATGGAGGGGCCCGATGGGTTGGAGCGGGTCCGGGTCGGACCCTTTCAATCTGGGAAAGATGCCGCCGAGGCACTGAGGCGTCTGGTCGACGAGTGGGTTTCGGCCCGAATTGTGGAGTGTGGATGATGAGGAACAATGGCGGTATCCGCTTTCTGGCTGTTGCCATAGCTGCAGCGAGCCTTTCTTTGGCCGTACCGGCCTGCAGGACCGGCGCGCCGGAAGGAACTCGAGCGGCACGGGTGGTGATGGTCTCATTCGATGGCCTGGGCGCTCCTTTGTTGGAGAGGTGGCTCTCAGACCCGACGGTTGTTACACCTGCCGGCCTGGGGGGCATGGCGACTGAGGGCCTCAAGACTGAACGGCTTCGCATGGTCAATCCGACGCTGACCGCCGTCAATCACGCCTCGTTGATCACCGGCGCCTTGCCGTCTGAGACCGGGATCGTCAGTAACGGTTATCGTGCCCATGGTGATGCCCTGAACCGGCGAACGAACGGGTTCGGAACCGTGTCTGAGGCGCCGCCACTGTGGGTCAAGGCCCGGGCTGCAGGTCTGCGTACTGGAATTCTGCTGTGGCCAGGTGCGGATTTCTCATCGAGAGATCTCAGCGGCGATTTCGGTATCTCGTGGCCTGTTCGGCCGCTCATCCGGGCTGAGATTATCGAACTCGATCCGTCGGAGGCCGAAGGGGAACCGGAACTGGCATCGGTGGACGGTGTCGAGACGCTCAGATGGCGTATTCCGGTAATGGTCTCTGGCGAGGAGTTGTTGCAGCTCGAGGTCGCAGTTTTGGATATTCAGTCGGACGGACGGCCGCGTTTCCAAACGATCGCGGTTCGCAGTGAAGGCGAGCTCTCGTGGCGGTATATCGAGGAGCGCGGGTGGTTCGACACTCAGGTCATGGCAGCAGGCCCCTCGGATATTGGTGACGAACTCTATGGAGCCTGGTCGAAGGTGCTTCACCTGGACGTCCACAGAGGTGGTGTTCGCCTTTACCGTGGTGCATTCAACCGTTTGTTGGCCTTCCCTCGTGATTTTTCCAACCGGTTGACGCCGGAGGTCGGTCCGTGGCCAGGCGTGCCCGACGAGAAAGCGTTGGAAACATGGTGGTTGGACATGGGGAAGGGCATCGATCTGGATACCTATGTAGAGCAGGTCGAGCGCCTCGACCGTTATCTTGATACTGTTGCTCAATGGGTGATGGACAACGAAGATTTCGAATTCCTTCTGGCCTATCACCCCAGCCCGGACGAATTCCTCCACGCGGGGCTGATCGTGCAGAAGGACCAATGGGCCTGGTCTCAGGGAACAGCCTTTGCCGCCCGCGAGGCCCTGAGGCGGTGCGGTCGATCGATCGATCTTTCGGTAGCCGGCCTGTGGTCCGGAATCAACCCGATTGAGGATGTTCTGGTCGTTGTGTCCGATCATGGGCTCCTTCCCATTCACGATGAGGTCCTTGTGAACCGGGTGTTGATCGACGCTGGATTGGTGGATACCGTCGAGGAGCACGGCCGGTTACGGGTGTCGGATTCGAGCCCAATGGCCGCCGTCACCAGTGGCGGCATGGGTCATATCTACCTCAATCTCGAGGGTCGTGATCCCGGTGGAGTAGTGCCGGTCGATGAAGCCGACCAACTCTTGAGACGGGCTGCACGAGCCCTGGCGGATCTCGGTGTCGAGGGCGAACCGGTGGTCGAAACCATCGCTTCAAAAGACGATCTGGCTGCCCTCGGCCTCAACCACCCCAATTCCGGTGATCTGGTCGTCTTTCTCAAGCCGGGATATGCCGCATCGTCGAGACTTGAAGGGAGGGTCATGCGTCCCAGCCGGTACTACGGTCAACACGGTTATCTCAACCATCACGATGCCCTATGTGGGATCTTTATGGCACGAGGGGTCCCCGCAGGCCGCGGCAAGCTCAAGGAGATGCAGGCCGTCGACGTGGCGCCCAGGATCGAAGACTGGCTGGGAATAGCCACCCGGTAATAACTGATCACCTTCTGGCGCCCCGCCACAATGCGCGCAGCGCATTATAGGAGCCTGTGGGGTAGAGGCCGGGGATCAACTCAACTCTGCAGTCGCTTCGGCGGCCTATGCCCTACAGGCTCCTAGCCGGTATTACGCATACCCGCAGCAACCCCATTGATCGTCGTCAGCAAGGCGGCGCGAAGCCTTTCGAATTCTCCATGCTCCTCAGGCGCCGTCCGAAGGCGGCGAAGGAATTCGGCCTGCAGGCGGTTAATGGGGTCGACATAAGGGTTGCGGACATCGATCGAACGGCTGAGAACCGGGTTGTCGATCAGTGGCGCATTGCGCTGCCTGAGCCCCAAAACCTCAGAGCGGGTCTGGCCAAGCCGGTCCCGGAGTTCGGTCCCCATGTCTCTCAATTCCGGCGGGACCAGCAGGGCGTCGTAATGGGCGGCGATATCGGGGAGGGTCTTGGCCAGAACCATTTCGATCAGATCGAGGAAGGTCGAGAAAAAGGGCCATTCCCGTGCCATGATTTCCAGAGTCAAGCGGTCGTCCCCATCATTGACGGCCTGCAACGCCTCGCCCAGACCCAACCAGGAGGGGAGCATCAAACGAATCTGGGTCCAGGCGAAGATCCACGGAATGGCACGGAGCGTCTCGATTCCCTGTTCTTCCAGGGGCACGGCCGAGGGTCTCCGGGCTGGTCGTGAACCGATATTGAGCCGGGCCAGTTCCGTCTCGGGGGTCGCGGTTCTGAAGTAGGGCACAAACCGGGGGTCGTGCCGGACGACGTTGCGATACGCTCGTGTCGAGTGCTCCGCCAACCGGTCCATCACGCCGCGCCAGGCGGCCGTAGACTGACCTTCGGTCCGCAGGCTGCTCTCGGTCACGGCAGTGACGTAGAGTTCGAGGTTGCGACCGGCCAGTTCAGGAAGCCCAAATTTGGCGGCGATCATTTCGCCCTGTTCGGTGACCCTGATTGTGTGGTCGACCGAGCCGGGCGGTTGGCTGAGGATGGCGGCGTGGGTCGGCCCTCCGCCCCGCCCGACGGTTCCACCCCGACCATGGAAGAGGGTGACCTGAATTCCGGCCCGCCGGCCGGCGGCGACGACGGCTTCCTGAGCCTTGTAGAGAGCCCAAGAGGCTGCCAGTCGGCCGGCATCCTTGGCCGAGTCCGAATAGCCCAGCATGATCTCCAGTCGTCCCCCGTGGACCTCGCGCAACCTGTTGACAACCCACGGAACGGCCAACAGTTTCTCGACGGCCCCTTCGATGCCTTCGAGATCGGCCAACGTTTCAAAGAGAGGTACAACTCGCATCGGAGGTCCGGAGGCCCCGTCAGCAAAGAATTTCCGCGCCTCGGATTGCAGCAACTCGACGGCGAGAACATCCGATGGCTGTGATGCCATGGAGATCACGTAGGCGCCGAGAGCCCCCTGTCCCTGGTGGGCCGCAACGGCAAACGCGCCGAGGACCTGAGCCACCGACTCCGGGGCCCGGCCGTCTGAGTCTCTCCAGTATTCAATACCGACCAGGGGTGTTCCCTGTTGCAAATGCTCAATGAGGAAGGCCTGCCGCCGGTCCTCGTCCCACTGCCGATAGTCGCCGAGGCCGGCCGTCCGGCACAGGAAGTCGAGAGCCTCGGTGTGGCGATCGGCTTCCTGCCGGAGGTCCAGTTCAACAAGAGTCAGACCAAAGACTGTAACTCTGCGGAGCAGGTCCTCCAGGCGTCCTTCGGCAATCACATCGTAGCCGCAGGCCAACAATGAACGGCGGCATAGCTCGAGAGGCGCCTTGACCCTGGAAGGGTCGAAAAGAACCTCAGGACCCGCCACGGTGGATCGATCGGACAGGGCTTGTTCACAGTATTCAAGGGTTGCCTCGAACTGCGCCTTCAGCGGTCGCAGGGCCTCCCTGTAGGGCTCCCACACGGGGCCGACCCGGCCAAGCAGTTCCTCGGAAGCCTTGTTGATCGAGAGTTCCTCCCTGAGGACCTCGATCTCCCGAAGGTAGAGAGCCGCTGCCTGCCAGCGTGCCAGAAGGATCGCCCTCCTCGTTGTTTCCGGAGTGACGTTAGGGTTGCCGTCACGGTCGCCGCCCATCCACGACCCAAAACAAATGGGTGAGCTCTCCAGAGGAAGCGCCCGGCCGGCGTGGGTCTTGAGAGCTCGATCGAGGGCACGGAGGTGGGCGGGAACGGCATCCCAGAGCACCTGCTCGAACCATGCGAGCCCGTTGCGGACTTCATCCTCAGGGGTCGGCTTGCGGCGACGGACCTCGTCCGTTCCCCAGCTTTCGGTGATGACCCGCTCGAGTTTTGTCCGAACGACGTTTGGCGCCTTGGTTTCCTGATCCCGAATCTTGAGGAGGCCGGCGATCCGACCGTATTTTTGAATGATGGTGCGGCGCTGTGCCTGCGTGGGGTGCGCGGTGAGAACCAGACCGATGTCAAGGCTGGTCACAGTGTGGTGGAGTTGTTGCGGGGAGACTCCTCCGGCGATCAGGCGAGCGAACGTCTCGTCCAGACTGGCCCGTTGTGGGGCGCATCCTCCGGTTTGCTCGTAGGACCGCCGGCGTCTGATTCGATGGTGTTGTTCGGCAATATTGGCCAGGGCCAGGAAGTGGGCGAAGGCACGCGCGACGCGGTGAGCGTCTTCGGTCGGTAGATTCCGAAAGATGGCATTGAGGTCGTCATCTGCCTTGGAATCGCCGTTGCGAGCCGCCTTGGAAAGTAAACGCACTCGTTCGACCAGTTCGTAGACTGCCTGTCCTTCTTGATGTTTTAAGACGTCACCAAGGATTGCGCCCAGCAAACGAACATCCTCGCGCAGGGGAGAGAGTGTGTCTTCGATCATCGGACCAGACCCAGCCGTTCGGCCAAATGACTGAGCTCCGGGCGGACGGCCGAGGGCATGGTGACGGACCGGGCCGCTGCGTCGCGGTCCTTGAGCCCCGTTCCGGTGACGAGCAGGACGACTCGTTCGTCCTTGTCGACGAGACCTGCCTTGAGGGCCGCTTCCAGTCCGGCCAATGAGGCCGCGGCTGCAGGCTCTGCGAAAACTCCCGTCAGGCGGGCCAGTCGGGCGATCGCTGCAATGATGGTCTCGTCGGAGACCGTGACTCCACCGCCTCCCGACTGCCGGATGCGGCGAAGGGCCAGGCGGGCGTTGCGAGGCGCTTCGACGACCAGAGAGTCGGCAATGCTGGCGGCGCCTGGAACAGGGGTGACGTCTTCGGCGCCGGAGGCCAGAGCCGAGATCAATCCTGAGGCGCCTTGGGGTTGCACGGCGATCAACCGCGGCACGCGGTCGATAAGCCCCCATGCCGCAAGGTCGGCGAAGCCCTTGGCAATGCCGCCCAGGATTACGCCGTCTCCCGTTGGAATGATAATGGCGTCCGGCGTTTCCGGGGCCAACTGACGAGCGATCTCCAGGGCCAGGGTCTTCTTGCCCTCCAAGGTAAAGGGATTAAGTGCTGTGTTGCGGTTGTACCACCCGAATTTGGTGCAGGCCTCCATACAGAGTTCGAAGGCGTCGTCGTAGGATCCGTCGATGGGTACCACCTCGGCGCCGTAGGCCAGCATTTGGGTCAACTTGGCCGGGGGCGCCCCGGCAGGGACCAGAACGACAGCCCGTTGCCCTGAGGCGGCGCAGACGGCGGCCAGGGCGGTCGCGGCGTTGCCGGTCGAGGCCGTCGCGATCGTTTCAAATCCGTACTCGGCTGCCTTGGCTGCGACCAGGAGGGAGGCTCTGTCCTTGGTTGAACCCGAGGGGTTACGGCTGTCATCCTTGAGCCACAGGCGGGGCATTTCGAGTTCTCTCCGGAGGCGTGGCACATCGAGCAGGGGCGTATTGCCGACGGCCAGTGGCGCCAAAAGGCTTGGATCGCCGAGCGGAAGGACCTGCTGCAAAAAATCTGGGCTGCCGAGCGGTGCGTCGGGCCATTGGGTCGGGCCATCAAGAATCTCCACCTCGAGCACGCCACGAAGGGACCCGCCCTGGACCTGCTGTTTGCAGCACTCCGGGCATACCAGAAGTTTCGGGTCCTCCGAGAAGACCCCACCGCACTCGCTGCACCGCAGTTTAAATTGGGCCATCGTACGCTCCAGCATCAGGAAAATTACCACAGAGGCACAGAGAACACAGAGAGGCACAGAGGAGAGTCGAACGACCTCCTGAATTGATCGCAATCGAGGAAGAAGTTAACGCAGAGGCGCAGAGACGCAAAGACGCAAAGGTTGAAGTCCGGGCGGTACCGGTATCGAGCCCGCTACCGTGGCCTGCGGCCACTTTTGGCCTCCGAAGATCTACCTTCATGAGCAAGCTCATGTCGGTCGTACTTCTCGGCCTCGGCACGCTTCGCGTACAGCCGGGCTCGATGGGACGTCGAAATGGGCTTCGGCAAATGGGAGCACCATCGATCTGGTCCGCCTGAAGCCGCCAAAGGTGGCCGCCGAAAGGGAGGCGATGCTGAGGAACGCTTGCGTGCCGAGGCATTCGCAGACCGAACGGTGAGCCCCGCAGGGGCAGGCGGACGCGGGAGAATATTTTAAAACTCCCCTTTGCGCCTTTGCGCCTTTGCGTTTCTGTCTTTCTCTCCCTTTGTGTTCCTCTGTGCTCTCTGTGTCTCTGTGTTTCATCGTCTTCTTTTCGCTACATTGTCAAGGCCATCAACGCCTTTTGCACGTGGAGCCGGTTTTCGGCCTCGTCGTAGACGACGGAGTTTGGTCCGTCGATCACCTCGTTGGTCACCTCGCGACCACGATCAGCCGGCAGAGGATGCATGTAGAGGCAGTGGTCCTTGGCCAGAGCCATCTTCTCGGCATCACAGCGCCACGAGGGGTATTTCTCGATCAGGTTGAGGCCCTCAGGCGTGTCGGTTGTGGTCATCAAGGGACCCCACGACTTTGGAATGACCATATCTGCGTCTTCAAAGGCGTCTTCGAAGTTGTGGGTGATCTCGAATGATGAGCCGGCGATCTTGGCATTGGCACGGGCCTGTTCCTCAATCTCCGGCATCAGCTTGAACTCCGGCGGATAGGCCAGAGTGACGTCGATTCCCATCCGGGGCATCATCAGGATCAGGCTCTGCGGCACCGACAGCGGCCGCACGTAGTTGGGCGCCGAGGTCCAGGCGACGCCCAGTTTGAGGCCCTTGGTCCGGCCGGAGAACTTCTCCTTGATCGTCAGGTAATCCGCCAGAATCTGGCAGGGGTGATAGATATCGCATTGCATTGAGATCACCGGAATGTCGGCGTGCTCGGCAACATCACGAATGTACGGGTTGCCCTCATTGAGCGCGCAGTGGCGGATGGCGATCGCATCACCGTAACGGGATAGCACGTTGGCGGTGTCACGCGCATTTTCGCCATGGGAGATCTGCATCTTGTCGGGCGAGAGGAAAATCCCGTGCCCGCCGAGCTGGGTGATGCCGGTCTCGAAGGAGTTGCGGGTCCTCGTCGACGAGTCGAAGAAGATCATGTAAAGGGTTTTCAGGTCCAGCAGCGGCATCCTGCGGCCGGTGGCCTTGGCCATTTTGAGTTCCTCGGCGAGGGCGATGATCGTTTCGATCTCCTCGACCGTCCAGTCCTGGGTTGTGATGAAGTCTTTGCCCTTAAGTCTTGTTTGCATTTGCTGACCTTTCCGTGGGTCCTTGTTTTCGGCTGGATTTTTCGTCGATCATTTCCGTTTTGCCGGGCAACGACGCGAAAAAACCCATCACGAAAAAAAGGAAAGGGGGGTTCATTTGAGAAGAAATTCCGGCATCAAGCTATACACAGCGGTTGCTTTGACGAGGTCCTCAATTTTGACGTGTTCCTGGGTGGTGTGGGCCAGCTCTTCGAGGCCAGGGGCGAAGCCGATCGACGGGATGCCCAGGCGGCCCATGGTGGCGACGCCGTTGGTCGAGAAGTGCCAGCGGGAAACTGCAGGTGGCTCGTCGAGTACTGCGGCGGCGGCCTCAGCAGCGCCCCGCACCAGTGGATGGTCTTCATCGAGCACCCAGGTGGGAAAGTATTTTTCCTGTGTGGCTTGGGCGCCTGTCCAGCTGGTCTCGTCGTAGTGGAGCAGTTCGACCTCGGCGTCGCCCAGATGAGGTAGGGCCCGAAGCTCTGCCAATACGGTTTCGACGGTCTCACCAACCGTCATGCGCCGGTCGAGGGTGATCGTGGCACGGTCGGGCACAGCGTTGAGGGACGGCGTGTCGACTGAGATGTGGGAGACAATGATCGAGCCGGAACCCAGGAATTCGTCGTGGGCGAGGTTCTCATTGAGCTTCTCCACATCCAGGATGATCGGCGCCATCTTGTAGAGGGCATTGATGCCGTGGTGAGCATGGGCGCCGTGGGCCGAGCGCCCCCTCGTTGTGATCGTTGCTTCCATTCGACCCCGGTGACCGCGGTAGATATCCAGATCAGTCGGCTCTCCCAGGATGACGACGTCGGGCTTGATGCCCTCCTTTTCGATCAGATGGAGCATGCAGTGGCCGTCGCAGTCCTCCTCCATCACTGAAGCCGATAGATAGACCGTCACTCCCTCGGGCCAACCGCGATCCATCAGAAGGCGTACGCCGTAGGCCATGGCGGCGATGGCGGGCAATTCGTCCACCGCGCCCCGACCCCAA
>Ga0164318_10004354_pt1 | contig 13595 bp, 13 predicted proteins | sample GuaBasSedimGuay9_FD_113734 | JGI IMG/M metagenome (GOLD analysis project Ga0164318, IMG submission 113734) | Subseafloor sediment microbial communities from Guaymas Basin, Gulf of California, Mexico - Guay9, Core 4571-4, 0-3 cm | ecosystem: Environmental > Aquatic > Marine > Hydrothermal vents...
CCCCCCGCCTTCCCCGATGGTTTCCTCCCTTATCTCGGAAAGCATCTCCATGGACTGCTTCTGCAGTTCCAGCTGCTGATATTGAAGTTCAAGCTGTTTCTGCTGAAGCCTTATCTGATTCTGCTGCATCTCCAGGGTCTGCTTCTGCTGCGTATCGATCAGAGGTTTGTGGGTATCGGTCCATCTGTATGCGTCCACCAGACCGAGTATCATGAATACAAGACCGGACACCGCCGCAAGTGATAGAACCATGCCAATGATCAGCAGGAAGGAACCGGTATTAATGGATAGGTCCTCAGGTTGATATAAGGCTATGGATTCGAGCAGCGCTCCGAAGACATTCACGGTTCCGAATATTATGATACCCATGCCGGTTTTCCTGCCTCCGCCGATATCCTTTGAAAACACATATATGGCGAACATCATCGCAACCGGTATCGAATGGATCAGATACGGAAGAAATATGTATATCTTGTCGGCAAATTCCAGGAACATCACGGTAATGAACACCAGGAATACGGGTATTATCATGCCAAATATACCGATGAAGAACGCCTGGATGCAGGCCCTGGAATGCTTCTCACCGTAGACCCCTCTCTTGAAAAAGAGAAATGCATACTGGAATATCAGGAAAATAGGCAGAATATTGCCGAAGACCCCGCATCCCGCATAGCCGGCGAAGAAGAAGGGAAGCATGTAATCGGGATTATCGGTCTGCAAACTTATAAGGAACAGGAGAAGTCCCAGGAATAACACGAAAAAAATCAGGATAAAGAAGGACACCGTGATAGTGAACATGATGATCTTGGGTTTGGCAGGATTAGATTCCTTGTAGGCCATGATTATACCTCTTTTCCCAATATCGATATGGCAATGATGAATATCATTATATTATTATTTTTCTTGCATATGAATTAAAAAGAATGAACCTCGATGACGAACACCGGGATTGGGGCCGCATCAAATGGAATGAAAGCCTCTCCGGAATACCCTCATCTGCCTCTGGCTCTCACGGGGACCCTGCCGGATATGGAAATGAAGTGAAAATATTCTCCGGGAGAGGGAGGGAGCTCTCAGGGGGAACAGGAATAGTTCACGGCCCTGTAAAAATAGAAAAGCCCGAGACCCAGAAGGGTCAGGGCACCGGCCTTCACGAGATACGGTCTCAATCTCTCGGATGCCATGGTCCCGATTATCGTTCCCGCAAGAATGCCCAGGACGGGATAGATGCTGGATGACAGTGCATATGCGGATCCGAGAAGAAGGGTATCCCTGAGGGGGAGTGTGAGGAAAAGTGGAAGCAGTATGAAGAACTTGACGCAGGGGGTGGCTCCCTTTACCGCTCCCACAAGGGCCGCCGAGAACGGGCCGAATCCCCTTGGCTTCGTTCCGGCCTTTCCCCGGACCCTTTTCCCATCATCTTTATCTGTCCTCGATGTGCACTCTTTCCTGGAGGGACACGTCGTGCATTCATCCGATACTCCCTCATCTTCATCACAATCGGAACAGGGGCCCGTCTCACATTTCCTCAGAATGGACAGCTTTAACGCAAGTGAGGGATACAGGAGAACGAGAACCGATATCACGATTGTCACTACGGAAAGGACGAAGAGCATGATTCTTGCATCGATATCGATGTACCATCCCGCAAGACCTGCAACCATGATGAGGGCCATCACCCCGAGGAACCTTCCGGTGAGAAATGCGGCACCCACCTTCCACCCCTGCCCGGCGGTCATTCCGAGTGAAAGGAGGGAGCACAGGAAAGTGTTTCCGAAGCCGAAACCGACCAGAATCCCGGTTGCGAGGAGTCCCGGATCCATGCAGGACCTATCAAGATAAGATTTATTTATCTGTTGAGTTTCGTGCCACCTGCTGAAAAAAAGTGCTACGGGGTGCTCTTCTGGTCGACTCAATATTCACACTTTCTCTCGCTGCGGCTTCCATCGGGTTGGTCCACACATTCCTGGGACCCGATCACTACCTTCCGTTCATCATGATGTCGAGGGCAGGGAACTGGTCCATGAGGAGGACATTCCTCGTGACGCTTATCTGCGGTATCGGACATGTGGGGAGCTCCATCGTGATAGGGATGGTGGGGATCCTCATGGGTCTCGCCCTCTCATCGCTGGTGGAATTCGAGGGATTCAGGGGAAATCTTGCCGCGTGGGCCCTTATCGCCTTCGGATTGATCTACATGGTCTGGGGGATAAGGAGGGGGCTGAAGCACAAGGGACACACGCACTCACATGTGGACCCCAAGAAGACGATGACGATCTGGGTCCTGTTCACCATATTCGTCCTTGGCCCGTGTGAACCGCTCATTCCCATGCTGATGTATCCGGCCTACGAGCATAATATTCTGGGAACGATCGTGGTGGCCATCGTGTTCTCTCTCGCCACCATCACCACCATGATGGCGATCGTCCTCTACCTCAGTCTGGGACTGAAAAAGATAGAATTCGGTTTCCTCGAGAGATACACCCATGCCATGGCGGGCGGCATCATACTCGTTTCGGGTCTTGGTATCCAGTTCCTCGGACTTTGAATGTGAATCGATGGGATAACGTCGGATTCACCGAACACCGTCATGACATGGACGGAACCCAATATATTCCTCCCATCCTGCCTGTTCGATCCTACTCATCATGATACGGGCACTCGTCCATGTGTTCTTCCCATTCCTCGCCCTCATCATCCTCGTCGTGGAAAGGACAGTACTCCTCCCGTCCTTCCTCCTCTTCATGAAAATGACAGTGACCGTTCCCCTCCGCATCCTGCCCCCCCGAACCCCCATGACCGTATCCCCCGCCATGACATCCGCCTCCCCAACCGTCCCGAACGGTGTCCACAACATCAGCAATGCCCATGAAAGCAATTGAACCCGCACCGAGGACCGCCATGATCACGGAACCCGTCAAGAGATACCTGAGCAGCGCCATCTCCGTGCCTCCGGGATCGACAGGTGAACCTCGATATTAAATCAAACCGGATATACACTGACAATGATCGTTCACGGGTTTGGATCCGAACTCCTCCGCTCCGATGCTCCCGGGCCTCATTTCATCTTCCTCAATCTCACGGCGGTCCCGTAGGCCATTATCTCGGCAGCTCCCCCGGCAATGGAGGAGGTCATGAATCTCACATTGACGACAGCATCGGCCCCAAGCTCCTCCGCCTTCTTCTCCATTCGTGATATCGCTATCTCCCTTGATTCCGACAGCATCTCCGTGTACTCACGAAGCTCCCCCCCAACCAGATTCTTCAGCCCGGCGATTATGTCCTTCCCAACGTTCTTTGCCCGAACAACATTCGCCCTGACAAGTCCAAGATCCTCTGTTATCTCATACCCGGCCACGTGGTCAAGATTGGTCAATCTCATGGTTTCAGATCCTCCTCCGATATGTTTTCCTTCATCTCCACATCATCCCTTTTCATCTCTCTTATCAGCAGAGGGATGAGGAATATCAGGCTGACGATCATGAGCAGGACACCGGCTCCCATCAGCGGAAGACCGATGTAGGGAATGAAGGCGATCAGGCTCCCGAGGATGAAAAGCAGGAAGCCGAAACCCGTCATCCATGCCCAGAACATCTTTGCCCTCATATACCGAAAAATGCGCTGCAGATTAATAACATTTCTCATTCTTTATGAAAATTTTTAAATGAAAATATCTGTAAATTCCGCAGCAGCAGGAGGGGAGCGGATGATACTCCCAAGGAGAATCCTCGGGGGGAACGCTACGTCCTTATCTCTCCCGCCTTCTTCAACGCGAACCTGGTCCCTATGGGGCCCAGGGTCTCGAACACCACCGTTGTTGCGGCGATGGTGGTGATTATGAGTGCGCTGTGACCCGGTACCTTTTCGGCGGCTATGAAGGCAAAACCCAGGGCCACACCGGCCTGGCAGAGTATCCCCCACCCCAGATATTTCTGGATGTACTTCGGAGCCTTTCCCAACCTGGCCCCGGTAAAAGCACCTCCGACAAGACCCAGTGTCCTTGAAAAGATATAGACAATACCCAGAGCTCCCATCGACAGAAGGAGTGATATCTGGAGTTCGCTCCCTATCACCACGAAGAACATGATGTAGATCGGGAGCAGCATGTTCTCGAATATTCTGTTCACCGTCTTGGTGATCCGGGGAATGACGTTGGAAAAGAACATTCCGAGAATTATGGAAGAGAGTATGAGGGACAGATCCAGCAATATGGATACACCGGCCACGACGAATATGCTTGTCACAACGAGAAGGAAGAGCTGGTCCCTGTGCCTCAATCTCCTGGCTATCCTTGTCCCCACAAATCCCACCACGATTCCGAGAAGGATCGCCCCGAATATCTCGAGAAGAGGTTGGATCACAACAGTATTTATCGAGACATGTCCACCGTGAAGTGCCTCCGCCAGAGCAAGTGCCAGGACGAAGATCAGAACGGCAAAACCGTCATCGAACCCGACTACGGCTATTAGGGATTTGGTCATGGGACCCCTGGAACGGTATTCATGTATGACCGCCAGGGTCCCGGCGGGGGCACTGGCAGGTGCAAGGGACCCGAAGACAAGGGCCAGCGGAAGGTCCCTGAATATGACGTAGATGATCACGGTTGTGACGAGGAAGGCTCCAAGGGACTCGGCCAGGATTATGAACACTATCGATCGACCCAGCTTCTTCATGAGACCCCTTGTCAGGCTTATCCCTATGGTGAAGGCCACGATTGCAAGAGTGACGTTCACAACCAGATCTATCTCGAAATTGCTGAGGGATACGAGACCCAGCATGGAAGGGCCGAGCAGCACGCCGGCCACGATGTACCCCACTATCGCCGTTATCTTCAACCTGGAAGTGAGACTCCCTATGACAGCACCCACGAGAAGGATAACGGCCAGAACAAGGAGTAGATTGTCGGATATCTCCGAGGGATCGAACGTTTGATGCGCCTCCAACCGATACTTCAGGCGCACACAATTAAGATATATATGAGTTTTGATGAATTATCCGTTCGGATACACAAACGAAAGGATGATCCCGGAAACCTCCGGGAGTGATATTATATCCCCCCTTTGTTTTACGTGTACGGACACGGCCTTAGATTTGGCCTCCAGGTGAGATAATGAGAACCGAGGCGAAAGAGGGTGAAAAGAGGAAAACCGGGAAAAGGAGCCGAATACGACAGCTGGACGAGCTGCTCGTATCCGATGTGCTGGACCACAGGCTCTGGGATCTGTCCATACTTCCCAGAAATGCGGATATGCACTCGCTGCTCAAGATCATATCCACCGCGGGGCATGTGTGGATCGTCGATGATCTGAAGACAAACAAACTTGCGGGGATAATGACCCAGAAGGAGGTCCTCGAATGCTTGAAACCTCACAAAAAGGTCTTCCTGAACAAGGTCCCGGGAAACTGGAAGGGATATTTCGACCTGGATGAGGAGGTCCAGTATTACATGGACGAATCCTGCCTTAAGACAAGAATGAACAGAAAGGTCATTGAGGTCATGGAACGGATGAGGCTTCACCAGATGCTCAACTGCGCGGTGGTGGACTCGAAAGGGCGTCTCCTCGGCGAGATCACATTCAGAAGACTGCTTCAGATATACCTGAAACTCCACAGCTCGGTCCAGGACAGCCCCATCCAATAGGTTACAACCCTCCGGTTTTCAAGGACAGGCGAACAGCGAAGTCCGAGGGGTCCCGGAGCGAACTCATCCGGTCTTCCTTGTCCTCTCCCTGACCAGGAGAATATGTGTTCTGCAGTGGTCCGTGACCTTCTTTGCGGTGTTCCCCAGGAAAAGGGATGAAAGAGGCTCCTTTCCATGAATCCCCATGACCACCAGATCGAAATCCTCCGAGGCCCTGACTATCTCCGTGGGAACGTCGCCTACCAGCAGCCTTGTGTCGATATCGACCCCTGCCCTCTTTCCCCTTTCCCTGTACCTTTCCAGAATGTCCTTTCCCATATTCTCGACCCCACCGTTCAGACTGGAGATGCTGGATATCAGATCGTCACCGAGAATATCCGCATAGGGCACCGTTATCCTCGAGGCAACATGAACCACGGTAACCTTCGCCTTGTTCATTCTCGAGAGATAAAGGGCCTGCTCGAAAGCAAGGTCCGATAGTTGCGACCCATCAACCGGTACAAGGATCTTCCTGTATTCCATGAAATTACCTTCCGCCAAATGAAATGGCAAAGGGGGTATTTACGACTTGTCGAGATCCGCATCAACGTGGGTCCACGGGTTCGGGATCCCGAACCGGATCATCCCATAGGAGGAAGTAACCCGGGTATGGCTCCTGCCCAAGGAGAAGGGGGTCACTTCCTGCCTGCCTGTGCGGCACCGGCTATCACGGCCTCCACGGCTGCCATTGCAGCGGCCTTCCGGGCCCCACCCTGCTGGGACCTCTTCTCCTTGTAGTATTCCACTACCTTCTCCATTATGTTGTATCTCGGGATGAACGACGTTGAATAGTTCCCCGACACGAAAGCGGGATGCTCAAGGACCACCTCATGGAAAGGTATGTTTGTCTTGACACCACCTATCTGCATCTCCCACAGAGCCCTCTTGGACCGTGCAATGCATTTCTCCCTGTCCTCGCCCCATACTATGAGCTTTGCTATCATCGAATCGTAGAAGGGAGGTATGGTGAACCCGGGGTAGACGCCGGAGTCTATCCTTATTCCGGGACCGGATGCTTCGGCATACCGCACGATCTTTCCCGGGGCGGGCTGGAACTGATTCAGAGGGTCCTCGGCGTTCAGTCTGAACTCGATGGCATGGCCCGACTGTCTTATGTCCTCCTGATCGTAGGAGATGTCCAGGCCCGATGCCACATAGAGCATCTCCCTTGCAAGGTCGGTCCTTGTGACCTCCTCGGTGATGGGATGCTCGACCTGGAGCCTTGTGTTCATCTCCAGGAAGTAGTATTTCCCGTCCTTGAACATGAACTCGCATGTTCCGGCGTTCCAGTAACCGGCGGTCTTTGCCGCAAGGACCGCCTGTTCCCCCATCTCCTCCCTCAGGTCGGGGTCAAGCGCGGTGGAGGGGGTCTCCTCTATCAGCTTCTGATGCCTCCTCTGCACCGAGCACTCCCTCTCGTAGAGATGTATGATATGTCCTTTCTTGTCCCCGAGGATCTGGAACTCGATGTGCCTGGGGTCGTCTATGAACTTCTCTATGAACACCGAATCGTCACCGAATGAGTTCTTTGCAAGAACCCTGATGGAATCTAGAGCTTCCTCCATCTCCTTCTCGTTGGAAACCATCCTGATACCTATACCGCCGCCGCCGGCAGATGCTTTCAACATGATGGGGTAGCCCACCTCGTTCGCTATGTCCTTGGCCTTTTCATGGTCGGCTATCGCCTCCACCACACCCGGGACCACCTTCACGCCGGCCCCTATCATGGACTTCTTGGCATCTATCTTCGATCCCATCAGCCTCATGGCGGATTCCGGAGGTCCTATGAACTCTATCCCGTTATCATGACAAAGCTTGCAGAAATCGGCGTTCTCCGCGAGAAAACCGTAACCGGGGTGTATCCCTTCAACATCGGTCTTCAGGGCCACATCTATTAGCTTTTCCTGATCAAGGTAGCTCATCTTTGCAGGTCCCTTTCCGATGTTGTAAGCCTCATCCGCATACTTCACGAAGAGTGCATTCCGGTCCGCATCGGAGTACACCGCAACCGTATCGATTCCCAGCTCTTTGCAGGCCCTCATCACCCTGATGGCTATCTCGCCCCGGTTCGCCACCATTACCTTGTTTATCAAACCCTCTCTGGCCATCCTGAACACCTCAGAGGATCTGCATCAGGAGGCTTCCCGTTTCCACGGAATCCCCCTCCGAAACGTATATCTTCTTGACCTCCCCGCCGTGATCCGCCTTGACCTCGGTCTCCATCTTCATGGCCTCGACCGTGGCCACCACCTGTCCTTCATCCACCTTGTCCCCCTCGCTGACCTTGACGGAGAGAACCGTTCCCTGCATGGGGCTCTTGAAGCCCCCTTCCACATCCGAAGGAGGTGCGTCAGCCGCGCCACCCTCGCCTGCAACGATAAAACCACCCTTGGGATTCACCTTGACCTCGAAGAGCTCACCGTCCACCTCCACGTCGAATTCCGTGGGTATTGCCGCAGGTCCTCCACCTCCCTTGCATTCCTCCTCGTACAGATATATGTCCTTGACCTCGGGGAAGAATGATTTCACCATGGCCCTGGTCGCGGGATGGTCCAGAGGCAGCGGCAGGTCCTCGGAGGTGAATTCCGCTTTGGCCTCGCCCTTCAGGAATTTCAGACCCACCTGGGGATAGATAGCATAGATGAGAACATCCTCGGGTTCCTTGTAGAGACCCATATCCTTGAGCTCTTTCTCCCTCCTGTCCCACTCCGGTTCGAGAAGGTCCGCAGGCCTGCAGGTGATGACCTGATCCTTCCAGTCCGGGCCCAGAACGGTCTCGTAGATTTCATCGCCGATCGGGGCCGGGGATTTCCCGTACATGCCCTTCACGTAATCTATAGTCTCCTTCGGAATATTCTTGTATCTGCCGAAAAGCACGTTCATCACGGCCTGAACGCCCACCACCTGGGATGTGGGGGTCACCAGTGGGGGATAACCGAGCTCCTCCCTTACCTTCGGGATCTCGTGAAGCACATCATCCAACCTGTCTATGGCCCCCTGCTGCTCCAGCTGAGATACCAGATTGGAGATCATCCCACCGGGGATCTGATGAAGGACTATCGAGGGATCGGGTCTCATAGCTTCCATTCTGATAAGATGTCTGTACTTCCTTGCCACCTTCCTGAAATAATCCCTTATCTCCATCAGGAGATCCATGTTCAGACCCGTATCCCATTCGGTGTCCCGGAAGGCATACACCACGGATTCGGTTGCCGGGTGGCCCGTTCCTTCGGCAACGGGCGACATATCGGTATCGACAATATCCACTCCGGCCTCGGCAGCCCTCTGGTACGCAAGGCCTGTCATGCCCGATGTCGAGTGCGAATGAAGGTCCACCGGGCATTTTCCGCCCCGGGTCTTGTAACCCGTGATGATATCGTAGGCCCTCTTCGGGGATATCATACCGGCCATGTCCTTTATGCAAATGGAATCCGCACCCCTCTCCTCGAGCTGTTCCATGAAATTGACGTAATACTCAGTGGTGTGAACGGGAGAGATCGTATACGAAACACACGCCTGAAGGTGAGCGCCCTCATCCTTGACGGCCTGCATGGGGACCTCCATGTTCCTGATGTCGTTCAAGGCATCGAACACCCTGAACACATCGATGCCGTTCTTTTTGGCATAGTGGACGAACTTCCTGACTATGTCGTCGGGGAAGTTCCTGTAAGCCACTATGTTCTGGGCCCTGAGAAGCATCATCAACTTGGTGTTGGGCATCTTCTTCCTGATCAGCCTCAACCTATCCCAGGGATTCTGGTTCAGGAACCTTAGCGGAACATCGAAGGTGGCTCCGCCCCACATCTCCACGGCCCAGTAACCAACCTTGTCCATCTTTTCAAGGATGGGTTCCATGTCTTCAGTCCTCATTCTCGTCGCGAAGACAGATTGATGCGCATCTCTCAAAATCAGTTCGGTTATTCCGATCGTTCCCATGAGGTATCACCGTCTGTATAATAGGGTTGGACGGGCATGAAAACAGGAGGTCATATTAAAGGTTTCCCTGTTAGTATCACACCCCCGATCCGGATGTTCAGATCACCGGAGATTGCAAGCAGGAGATGCGGGGCATTCCGAAGGATGCGGCCTCCCATGACCGGCTCCGCCGATCCTCAAAGGGAGCATCCCTTCAGATCACATTCCGGATTGAGACAGAAATCACATCTTCCCTGTCTTGATAAGGTTTCCTGACCGCAAACAGGGCATACCGATAATCCCGCATTGAACATCTTTTCCCTCCAGGGAGACCTCCCATTCTTTCCCTTGTAGAAAAACGAAATATCCGGAGGGGTCCCCGAAACTGAACAGCAAAGGCATTGATGACAACGGTTTGTAATGCGGTGTGATCTCCCGAGCTTTTCCGGCCGGAGGGGGACCTTCCTCATATCCCCTTTCTCATCTCCAGTGCTAACTCCTTGGCATTCTCCACCGCAGGCTGATCGAAGGGGTTCACCCTTCGAAGCCTTGCAAAATAGTATGCAAGATACTGCATCATGCCAACGAAGAAGCCGGCTGTCCTCTCTCCCTCATACCTCAGTGTAACGGAGGCATAGGGAGCTCCGATCTCCTCCATCGATGCCATCACACCCCTGGCCTCGGATATCAGTGCCTTCCCGAATCCGTAAGGGCCCAGGTCCGTCAGCGGGATCCCGCGATATTCCGTGGAGACATCTCCCCACGACATGTCCAGGTCCGGCATTCCCTCAACGAGAACGAAGAGCGTGGCAACGTCCTCCGGACCGTCAAGGACCCTCTGATTGGTATGATGCTGGCATTCGGGGCCCTCGAAACAGAGAACGGTCATCCCCTTCCTCCCCTTGCTCAGGGTCTCGTGGAAGAGCTGGTTCACAAGGTCCCGGAACGATGCGAGCATTTTTGAGTAGACAGGTATGTAGATCGTCCTCTTTCCCAGCCTCTCCACCAGATAGAACGCACCGGAGATGTTCCTTATCCCCTCATCCTTCCTCGCACTCCCGTATGCCTCGTACAGTCCATCGAGATACGCATTAACATCAATACCCAGCACCAGGGCGGGCAGAAGGGTGGATGCCGTACCTCCGGAGAACCTGCCCCCTACATCCCCGGGTACATCGACCAGATGATATCCCTTCTCCCTTGCAAGCTTCCCGAGCGCCCCGTATCCTTTCTCCGTCACAACGGTAGCGGGGTATGATGAGAAGAGCGACAGGGCCTCGATAACGGTCAACGTGTTCCCCGATTTCGAGATGGCGATCACGTGAGAATTCGCTGGAAGCGTCCTGTCCAGTACCTCCCGCAGATACACCGGGTCCACGGTATCCACGATGTAGAACTTCCTTTCTCCGCATACCGATATCCCGAATCCCTCCAGCAGTCCCCTGAACGTGTTGACGGAACCGCCCTGCCCGATGACGATGATGTTCTCGGCGTCCTTCATCCTGTCCGCGGCTTCAAGGACAGGGCCCATGTCCATACGGTAGGAAGCAAAGGATGGCGGCTTATCATTCCCCAGTGAGGACATGAGCTCATCTATATTGTCGAGCGACGGATGCCCCAGTTTATCAAGATCTATCTTCGACAACGTGCCCATCACATGACCCCCCCGGGTTTGCCGGGCCCTTTCGATACATTCGGCCCTTTCTTACCTCGCGCACATTGTACACAAACGAGGCCGCTCTCGTCCATGTGCCTCGAACAGAAGCTCCCGCCGCAGAGAATGCATGTGGCAAAGGCGGGCGCTCCGCAGATACGGCACGTTCCGGCTATCATCGTTCTTCACCTCCCCTGTCATCGCTGTCGCATCCGAGGATCCGCTTCCTTGTCCCCGCATAGGTATCCTTTCCGCACAGCATTGCGGTAACAAGGGGGAACTGCTCCTTGAGTATTTCCACCATACCGTCGGATATCCTTCTTATCTCATCCTGCGCATGCTCGTCGGACCTCAACCTCACGAAATGATAGAGCTCCCTCAGATTTATCCTGAACACAACCCGCCTCTTGTGGGCATTGGTGAGAACGTACTCGGCCACCCTGACGCCATGATCCTTCCTTATCCTGTGATAGAGGGCCGCACTCCTCCTCATCAAATCCACATAATCCCTTGCCCGTTCTGGATTCTCAAGATAGAGCGGGGGGGTGATCCATCTTCCAGGATTGTAATCCTGCACGAAGAGAGATGCCATCCTGTGTCTCTTCAGCTGGGCGAAGGCGGATGCGGATATATCGAAATCGAAGGTAAGGTCCATCACCTCGAAGGCCCTGGGAAGCGAGGAGTGAACGGGATAGTTCCTGAATACGGGCAGGAAAAGATCCATCAATTCGTCATCGGTCATCTTCCTCGATATCTCCCTGCATGTGGAAAACGGCATGCCGCTGTTCTCGAATAGCAGCACCGCCGCGATCTCCGATTCTGGATCATCATGGGATGTGGGCCGCTCGCTGCATACCCTGCCGTCGTCCGCTGTTGATACACATGAGATCGAACCCGTTTCCCGCTCCACCGATATCGCCCCCATACTCTCCCTGAGCATCTCCCTTGTCTTCTCGACGTGATCCGTCCCCTCGGTGTACTTTATGAGTGACGGGGCCAGGGAACCGCACTGGTCCAGGAGGGCCCTCGACAGCTGCCTCACCTCCGCAAGAGGATGAGCCGCTGCCCGGGATATCATGTACTCAAGCTCCCGGGCATTCACCGTGAGACCCAGATCCGTGGGGCACGTGAGTCCCAGAATATATCTTGCCTGCTCCAGGAGTTTATCTCCGTACTTCTCCCTGTACCCCTCGTCATCCACCATCATGATGTACAGGTCGAACTTCTCCCTCTCCAGAGATCGCACCTCATCCTCCAACCGGGTGCCCGCAAGTTCCTCGGGGATCAGAAATTCCTTGTCACCGAAGAAGACATATCTCTGGGACCTCTCCGTGAAGGAGGCTAGTCTGTGTGACTCGATGAACTCTACAAGGAGTCTGGAGGCATCCTCGATGTCGAGGTTGAAGACCGCATGCTCGGCAACGGAGGAATGCCCCATGCGGTAGATTATATTCTCGTTGGACATTCTTGCCTTTTCCACTTCCGCCACCGCGGCATCCCTCAGGGCTCCAAGGGTCCTCGGACTGTGGGATATCCTTGCATAGGCAGCGGAAATCGTCTCGGGAGTTGCCGCCGGATCCTTCACCCAGAACCTTCTATCCACCGTGGCTCCCGCCAGCGTCACCTTCATACCATCCCTCCGTCCTGTCCGGTCTCGCCGGGAATCGAACGCTCCTTTCTCGATACCATTATCCGTCCAGCTCCTTTTTCAGTTTGTACAGCGCCTCAAGGGCCTGAAGCGGGCTCATGTTGTTCGGGTCCATCCTCGAGAGTTCCGACAGAACCGGATGCTCATCCTCCGATGAAAGCATTTCCTCCGTCGGGAACAGGACCATCTGCAGGGGTCCACCTCCCTTCCCCCTTCGGGAAACCGGAACGGATCCCTCCTTCGAGTCCACCGCGACGGCCCGGCCCTCCAGGGGGTCCTCCGATTCGAGCTTCCCCAGTATCTCCCTCGCTCTCTCCACGACCTCCGGCGGGATCCCCGCAAGCCCCGCCACCTCCACGCCGTAGGACCTGGACGCGGGCCCCCTTCTTACTTTTCTGAGGAAGGTTATGCCCTCGGGCCCCTCCTTCACGGCCATGGAATAATTGACAACCCCTTCCAGCTCGCCCTCGAGTCCGGTGAGATGATGATAATGTGTTGCGAAGATGGTCTTGGCACCTATCTTCTCCATGTCGGCAATGAACTCCGTGGCAGCCCAGGCTATGGCCAATCCGTCGAATGTGGATGTGCCCCTGCCTATCTCGTCCAGCAGGACAAGCGAACCGGCTGTGGCACTGTTGAGGATGTTTGCGAGTTCCAGCATCTCGACCATGAAGGTGGACTGGCCCCTCACGATATCG
>Ga0164318_10004355_pt1 | contig 13594 bp, 25 predicted proteins | sample GuaBasSedimGuay9_FD_113734 | JGI IMG/M metagenome (GOLD analysis project Ga0164318, IMG submission 113734) | Subseafloor sediment microbial communities from Guaymas Basin, Gulf of California, Mexico - Guay9, Core 4571-4, 0-3 cm | ecosystem: Environmental > Aquatic > Marine > Hydrothermal vents...
CCCACCACAAGAGTCAAATAGTGTGTTTGACGGCAGACAACCTGTTCAGCCTCCGGGGGTTCCGCTAGTACCCGGTTCACAAGGACCAACTGAGGAACCCTTAGTTAGTCTAAACAGACCATTTATTAATATGGAACCTATTGAAGAATTGAAAGACGATTTGTTAGAGTTAGAGGGCCTTCGTGCATTAGAAGAATTAGATGCATTAGTAAATTGGCCACCTGCATCCATAAAAGAGAATCCTGCATTATTAATGAATTCGGATTTACCAAACCAATCAAATAGTGCGGTAGTAGCAGTAGCATTATTAGGAAGGGTAAAGTGTATAGTTTCAGGAAAGATACGTAAAGGCGATAGATTAGTAGCAGATGGTATGGGTGGTGCAAGATCTGCTGATGTTGTTAATGCCCCTGGCCCTAGTCCGTACCCCGCCGCAACAATTGGAAAGGCATTAGAAGATAATGATGCGTTACATGCAATAATTGAAATAGTAGTATGGAATAGTTAATGAAAGAACAATATAGACGTGATTATGTTGGTGAATATGTAATCACCAACATAAGAGTAATAAATGGAAAAAAAGAACAGAATAGAGTATGGATCGACAATCCACTAGCTGTTAATTCTGTAAGTAATCGAGCTACCTGTATTGCTGAAAGTAGTAGTCTTAAAGGTTCGTTTTACAAACAAATACAAAATCATAATGGTGGTAATTTAGGTGAATTTAAAATGCAACTATATGGTGTTGATTCAGTATGGCAGAAAATGGTACCTAATTTTACCGTATGTAAAGATCGCGATATGCTTGAAAAGATGATACAGACACAATTTACTAAAGAAAGTGTAGTGTATACTTCTGCATCGAATTGTACTAGATATCCTGGTGAGTTTTATTTAACTCCATATCATAATGCAATGAACCCACATGCATTAGCAGTATGGTTGGCTTGTTTTGATGGACATAAAGAAATATACATAGTTGGTTACGATCATACAAATTATAAAATAATGGCTACAGTACAAGATGTAATGCAAGTGTACAAAGATGTTAAATTTATTCAAGTTACTAACAATGGTTCCCCACATGAATGGAAACAACAACTTAACTTTTCAGCAATGACTAAGGATCAATTCGTATCGCATTGTGATGTATAAATTGCAGTAAGCGTATCAATCTTATCGTGTATATCGTCAGCTTTTAGCGTGTTCCAAAACCCCGGATGTAATGGTGTGGGAATAGTCCCACTGTTTATCCAGGCGTATCCAATATGCTCGTGGTTAAGATCTGGAACAAATTCATCCTGCACTAAACAAAAAAACGTGTGGTATGAAAAATAGTTACCATCCGCAGTAAATTTCTCTACAGGAATAATTTTAATGTACTCAGGCATGTACCCCATTTCCTCAGCACATTCCCGCTCGATAGCCTCCATCAAACTTTCGTCAGTTTCTATTTTACCCCCTGGTAAAGCCCACTGCCCGTTGTACTTTTTGTCATTTCGCATTAAGTAAAGATGACGTTTGGTATTTAAACAAAAAAACCAAATACCAACAGCTGAGATTTTTGCCTCACTGATCATAAAACTAGTGCCCAATCCCCACCATTATAAATACCTTCATAACTTTTAATCCAATTATTCAAGTCCCATTTATATTGAATAGTGGTAGTAATATTAGTTACATATTCAATCTGTGTATTTGTAGCAGTCCACGCAACTAACCAATCTGTTCCATCAAATTCAATAATATCATTTGCATTAGCAACAAGCTCGTTCCCACCGGGTGCCCATTCAACTGCCAGTCCACCATCGTTAGCATCCCCAATACTTTCAGTTAGCAAGTACCTAGTACCTACCGTATTTGCAGGTGGTCCACTCTTAAGAGGATTTATTACAGCATCCACAGGATCTAATGTATTTGCAGGCAACGTGTCAGGGTCGATTACAAAATTTAATAAATTATCATCAGCAGGATCATAACTCACCAAGCCTAAAATTTCCGTTTGATTGTGTCCAACCTCCCCACCAGTTTCTAATCTAATTTGAGAGATACCTTCATTTAATGCACCATATTCGTCAATGGTCGGCTTCCACATAACATCACTATCCTGGCCACCCACCGGGTCGAGACCATTATTGTTAACATACATAGGATTAGATTGTCTGAGTAATTGCAATTTATCTCCAATTAATAAAACCTGATATCCATATGGCGTGATCTTTTGTCTCGTACCTAATAAAATATCATCATTTTGTATAGCATTAATCATATCGCCTTCATCATCGTAAATGTTAGCAATAATTTTATGAATGATTCCACCCTTACTAACACGAGCAGGAGGACTAATCCATATAGGTAATGTAAATTTAATAGTACAAATATCTATTACATCATCCCCTTCTGTTCCACGAGGTATTGATCTATTTGACCAATTCACTTGCGGATCAATCTCAACAGTACTTAAACTTGTCCAGTCTAGAAAATTATCTGTGCTTTGTATTTCAAGTGATGGATTAAAGATCCATAGTATTTGTTCTGTAGCCTGTAACTTCGTATTAATATTACTTGTCCATAGATCTAATGTTAAACCTAATATATAAGGCGCAGGCATATGGCGTTCTACTAAAAATGCATTCCCTTCTGTCTCTGCGTATAATTGAGTTTCTTCAACCCATTTGCGTTGACGAACAACTTTTCTGTTAACATGATGCGGTTCTTGTAAGTTTTTACGATCGTACACAAGTGAGTTAATGTAAAAGCTAAACATAGGAGCACAAGGAAATGTATTATTTGAGTTATCCCCAATGATGCTTGCGGCATTACGACTAATGTCCCCGTAACGAATTGGTATACGAGTCAATGTTGGATTTTCTTCTGTACCGATATTAACTTGGAAGTTGCTGAACATACGAGCAAACTGAGTTAGAAATCTACGTATTTGTCCATCGTAAAAATAATCCTGTGTTCGTTGTCCATCGGGTGTAGGATTACTCGGATCAAAGTCCGGTATATGTACTCCATCTTCAGCCATTAATTATCCTCCTTGGGCTCAAGTAGTTTAGATAGCGATTGTCTACTTGGTATCTCACCCCTATCAGTTGTTTGTATCATTTCGTCATTGTTAACAAAACCGCTTCGTTGTGTTTTGACAGTGTGTCCAAGATACATATCAGTTCTAACATTATCTTCAATCATCACCCACATCGTACCATCATACTTAAACAGACGATTCGGAACATAGTCCATCCGAAGGACATAGTCACCCTCCCCCGGTCCAGGCGGAAACTTCACTGCTCGTGTTACCGGCCGTCCATTGGGTGGCATGCCATTCCCAGTTAAATATCCTAATGCAAATCCATCACTGATAATTTGGGGGATTCCACTATCCGCTGTTAACAAATCGCTATCAACTGTAATAATATTATTATCAGCTCGGACCGGACTTTCGGTATGATCCTGTCCGTCGCCAAGAATGAAAAACTTTTCGTTATCATACCCACTTAGTGGAACATAGTCATTTGCTTCCCACACAACTCCATCGTTAATTGCGATGTTTTTATTGTGCTGACATAATAAGTCCCCAAGTGAACAACAGTCATCGTCAGTTTCCTGGTCACCATCGATACTTGGATGAGTAGGTTCTAAACATTTATCTAAAATATCTTTGAATTCTTGCGAACCCTTCATTGGCACGCACTTAACTCGCCACAAGTGCGGATACCACGTAGCTGAGAATCCTTCACTCGCAAACGCCCCTTCCTGTACAACATAAAATTTAGGTATGCTGGCAACATTGCTTAATGGATCATAATCTTTTAAGTTTGGAATCTCAATGACATCACCGTTCATTAATTTGCGACCAAAGTAATCAATCATATCGTTGTAATGGAATTGTATAAACAAATTATCCCCAGCAACAAATAATCCAAATTGACTTAAATCAAAATCAAGATCTTGCACACGATAAACCCCACGGATCACTCGTATATCATCTTCATAATTTCTGTTTCTGTTTTCCAAGAATAGCAAATCTTCAATTTTTAAGATATCATCCTCTGAAGGGGTATCACCTTCCTTTAGTTCCGGACCCATATATTTGTGTATATACATATCAATCCCACCAACAGTAAACATTTCTCGTATACTGCGATCTAAAAATCTGTAGTCATTTTGCTTATTTGGCGACCAAAGTGATAATCTTGGCATATTGTATTCCTATTTAATATGTATTTATACAGATCTTGTACAGCACACACAACTCACCACAATGAGCTAAGTCATTGATTCATAATAGTACTAAATAATTGTAAATAAAGGTTGACCTTTTGGCAAAAGTGTCATATAATGTGTACATAAACTAAGAAATGGAGCTAAAATTATGAAAGGTTATGGTTTGCCCCGCAATTTGGACATTGAGTCCCCGGATTTGTTGGATATTCAAGTGTATGCACTGAAAACCAGCACTGGTCAAATCAAGTCCTTGGGCGGTGACTACCGCGGTTCTGTTAAGCGTAAGAATCGTGTCCGCAATCGCCGCAATTGGAAGAAGCTTGCTCGTGCTCACGCCAAACGTGCTATTTACAAAGAACTTCATTAGGAGCAGAATATGTCTAAACTTGATTGGGTGGTAAAATTATTAGTACAAAAGTTTAATAAAGATTTTAATCCAAAATATGAAGCAGTTACAATTCACTCAAACTTTAGTGCTATTGGGTGTATTATTAATATTGTAGACGCAGACAAAAAGGTAATTTGGGCAACTAAAAACCCAAAAACCTTTGTCGATTATGCTAATACCCTGGAGAAATGATATGAGCCAATTTGAACAGCATATCCAAGATGGAAAAGATTTATATGAATGGTTTCATATGGTCAATAATCGCCGGGAGGCAATTGCTATTCTGCAGTCCGGTATTTTTGTTTCAACCTACGTTCGCAATCAAGTATTGTTAAGTGTTGATAGCGGCAAGATTACACTTAATGGAAAAGTTCATCAAATTGAATTTGAAAATATGCAAGGTGATATTTGGCGTGCGTTCATCCGCACTGGAGAATAATATGAAGGACAATAAATTAAAAATTTTACCCATCTTATGTTGTAGTACTTGTAGAATGGGTCCTAATTTTGTTGGTTTTTGCCCAAATTCCAATAAAAATGTTTTTATCTGTGAATGCTATGTAGGTAAGGGGAAGTAATATGAAAGATCCTATTAAAGTAAAATTAACCTGGCATACAGCATTTGATACCGAAGCTGAACTGCAAATATTTTTGAAAGAAGTTACTGATATACACGCAAACCGTTATGGAACTGATGTTGCTTATAAAGCATTAACTGAAGATAGGCGTTATGATGGTAAGCTAAACTTCATCCGCACAAACATCACTCGCAAAGAACCAGAATTTACCGGTGAATGTGAGTTTGAAATTGGTGAGCACGTAAACATTAAGAAATATGCTGGCGATCAATTTAACAGTGAAGGTCGTGTAGCGTCACTTGATGATGAACGTGGTTATCTTGTTCAGAATATGAATATGCCATTTATGGGCACTGTAAGTGATTGGTTCAAAGCTGATGAATTAGAGCACCAAAAATGAATAAATTACACCTTAGTGAAATGATTACATTTTGGGAATTGTCTAATATCTTAATAAGACAAGACACCACAGCAAATGTTGATTATATTCGTGTCCACATTAACAATCACGCAATCACAATAGCTTATAGAAAAGACTCGTTGAATATGCCAAGTGACGTTTTATCTATGGCAATATATAAAGGCACATCTTGGATGAAACGAGATCCAGTATTTAAAACAACAGACAATGCAAGTGCAATGTATAAACTACGGGAATTTTTCTAATGAAAACACCAACCATAGAAGTACCAGTATTTAAACTTGCTCCTGTAGCAGAAAAAGCACTTAAACAGTTGCGAGAACGTGCTGATAAAAAATGGACTCAGGTGGTAGACAAGGAGTGGAATAAACGTAAGGACAAGCGTTGGTTCTGGATCGGTCCGTTAATATGGCCGGATAAAGAAGAAGTTGAAGAAATGTTAGGCAAAGTCGATAAACCCTCCTATATAACATTAGGTACTGAATTCGCAAAGAGTTATATGGCCACTCGTCAAACTGACAATTACAAAGATATTGTAGCATTGATGAAAAATAAACCAGATTCCATCGTAACCCTAGGAGTAGATGACTACAATATCTTAATGACGTGGGATGGCCCTGGCAAAGAGGAAGAAACCTTTGTGTAAAGTAACCCGTTATAAAATGTGGTGCAGACTGCGGGATGAGTATTCCCAACGTGGTGCAACTCCAGACAAACGCAAATATGAGAAATATGCGTTTAATGCATCGGTGAACAAGCCCAATGAAAATGACTGGCAAGAATACACTTTTCTTTTATTAAGTAAAGACCCAGAGAACCAAAATGACGTTTAAAGAAAGACTTACTTTTTGGATGCTACAGGGAAAAGTTAAAAAATGTGATCCCGGAGTCGGAAGTAGATGGAAAGGTAAAAAGAAAATTAAAGTGAAAATGGATTTCCAACATTCAGCATTTATGACATATAACGATGCAGGGCTAATAAATGCAACATTGTATTTTGATAATGGCGTGAAGTTCCATCGAGTAGACAAGATTGGAGTTAACGAACCAGTACCATCAGCAAATATAATGGATGCAATTAACACTTGGATTAAGGATCTTCAATGAGATTCGATTTCGAAAAACTTCTAACATTCTGGCAGTTACGAGACATTGTAGTTCAGGAAGCAGAGCCAAAACCAAAAGTAGTAGGGCATAAGCGTATTCGATTAGATAATGGAACAGTTAATTTATCTGTGCTATATTATAAGATAGGTAATGAGTATGAATTATCGTTTGTACAAAAAATAATAACTGATCCTAAACTTGGTACGAGTATTGAACAATTAGCAGGTAATGAAGCTATGGAGGAATTGAATAACGTATGAATACATTAGAGTTTGATCAGTTACTTACATTTTGGCACCTCAAAGGTAAAGTGACAAGAGAGTATGATACATTAGGTGTAAAAAATAATAATGGACAATTAAAGAGATTAAGACGTATACAGATCAGAAGCAAAGATAAATCTGCTAAGATTGTATATGGTGAGCTGTTTGATAATAATAACAATGTAATTGGATATGAAATAGAATATGCTGATATTGAGCATAATGGCATATCAAAATTGTATGTGAAATCCGATGTGTTAACTGCAATACAAGATTTTTAGGAAATAATTCAAATAAAGGTTGACCTTTGTCTAAATATGTCATATAATGTGTACATAATTATTAAGAAATGAGACAGAATGATGCCAAAACCAAGAAAACAATCAAAAGAATGTCGTAAGTTGTTGAATCAATTGAAGAAATTAGGTGTTATTCCGAAGTCGTGGAAGGAAATCCCGGCATTTTTATGCCCACAAAATGCATAAAACGGCGTCATTGCATATATAAGTGTTAAAAATAGCTGTAAGACGCTTACAGTTGCAAATAGAGGTATGGAAATGCGTAAAGGATATACACAACCAACACGAATCGCAGTAAAGCGATTGGTACAACGAAAAAGAGCCGCTAACCAGTTGAAAGACTTACTGGTTTGTAGAGAATTCTACTACAATAACAGGACAAATTACACACATTCTGAGCTTGATCGCCTAGATACGGCGGTAAAATTAGTACAGATAAAGGTTGACCTTTGTTAAAAAGTGTCGTATAATAGCTGTACAAACTAAGAAAACGGAGCATTTATGCCAAAGTTACAACAATTAAAGGTACAAGTTGGTTCTACAGCAGGAACAGGAAAAGAACCAACTTGGGACAACTTTAATGAAACACACCGTCAAGCAGAAGTTATACATGCATTTAACTTTTATAACTATCATTTTGATCATAAAACTGCATCATTACTTGTAGCAGATTACTTGCTACAAAATGATCGCATGGATGAGCACAAGAAATGGGCAAAAGTTCCAGCGTATGGTGTTAAAAATGCGATTGGATGGTATGCACGAATGATTACTATGGGTTATCCAGCAACCGAGCAAGAAATCGCTCGTGTTGATGATTCTATTGCCTATGCAATTGCAAATATTCCAGAAAAGTTAGCAACATCATCTGCCGCAGTTGCAGAAGAAACAGCTAACAAGAAAGCAAACATTCAGGAAGTGATGCTTGAACGTGCTAATTACTTAGGTGGTGAGCTCGAATACTTACTAGATTTGTATATTGATGAAGGTGCTAAAGCAAAACATAAGCACAGTCCGATAGCAATTATTAAAATAGCAAACATTTTGCCACAACATATTCCAGCTCTTGTTGCACATTGGGAAGATACTCGTACAGAATTTGCTCAAGCCCACGCCGGTGTTATTAAAGATTTTAATGAATCTTACAGTGATTACACAAAGATTCAACTTCGCAACATTGTTAAGTTTACTGATTTAGTAATTGCTGATTTAAATAGCTATGTTACATTTAAGAAATCAAACCGTGCCGCTCCTAAGCGTAGAATCAAAACACCTAAACAGCAAGTACAAAAGCTGAAGTACTCAAAAGAGTTCAAAGAACTTGAGCTTAAAAGTATTAAGCCCGAAAAGATACTTGGTGCTAAGGAAATGTTTGTTTACTCTCCCAAAAAGCGTAAATTACACTATTATGTCGCAGACGAAGCCGCAGGCAATGCGTTAATGGTTAAGAACAACACTATTGTTGGCTTTGATGCAAGCAAGACAGTGATGAAAACCATCCGCACTCCTAAAAAGCAAATTAAGGAGTTCATGAAAGCAACACGCCCAGGCACTCGCAAGATGTTTAAGGGTATCCGAACAGTTGAAGCAAAAGTATCAGGACGCTTCGCAGAAGATTTAGTTATTCTAAAAGTATTTTAAGGAGTACAAAAATGAAAGCACTTTTATTTTTCGGAGCCTGGGTTCTAGTTACACAGGTTGCTGATTTTTTAATGATGTTCGGAACAACATTGGTTGTAGGACCGCAAGATTTTGATCAATTAGGTCTTGTACTGATCATGATTGTTATTAATATTAAGATTTATTTTATTATGGATAAGCACATTAAGTTAACTTAAATAACTAAGGATTAATTATGAACCCACTAATTGAGTTTTACAAAAAATTCACAGCAAAGGATTACAAATGGGATGGAACTGAAGCTGAAACCTCGGCTGAATTAGGACAAGGCTCAACCAATGAGCAAAGGGATGAGCTAGTTGAATACATTAAAGCAGACATAGCAGGTGAACATAATGAACCCGCTAATTGAATTGTACGACAAGATGCTTGAGGATCCAGAAACTGTTAAATTGATGCTGGATCCGGCGTTTAACGTCGAGGCCGCTAAAATAGCACAAGCCGCATCACCGGAACAGCATGAAGAGTTTGATGAATATGTAAAAACAAATTTGCAAGCTCAATTTAACAGGTTAAATTCATTAGGTGAACATAATGAGTGATAACAGTATGATGATGGGCTATGCAGTCCTAGTTGAGAAAGATGTTAGTGATGAACGCAGTGACGATCTCATTGAAAACTTTGATGCTGACCTTGTTAAAAAGTGGCAACCATTTTACGATGAAGATGGTGATGAGTACCTTGTTTACTTAACTGATTATGAACATGAGTTCTACGATGACATCTCCACAAGTGTAAACATTAAACAAATGCTTGAAGCAAGTCAAACTCTCCATAAATATCTTGAAGAAGAAATGATTGCAGAATACGCAACTGATGCTATTGATATTCACTTCTTTGTAAAAATTTGGTACAACGGTACTGACATGGGCAGTATTATTAACAATGGAGAAGAGTAATGAATGAACATCAACGAATTGATAATGTAACTGATCGCCTCCTAGCAATGGAACAGGCAGTAGCAGAAATAAAGCCCCAACTAAAAAACTGTAATACAGAACCCGAAGATAAGTACAAGCTAGAGCAAGAATTTATTGTACGGTACTTAATACAGCAAGGTTATGAAGTTGAAGAGGAAGCCCTCTTTGAAACTATCGTCGCCATTGTTAGTGATTTCAAAGCAGAAATGGAAATAGGTAAGATAACGCTCCGAGGATAAGAATATGAATAGTTGGGAAGAAGCGTTCGGGTCAATGGACAAACCGGATGAGAAAGATCCAGAAATAAAACAACGCCAGCGAGAAATACAGCAACAAGAATGGTCAGATGAATTGCCAAACTTCGGTGATACACTAACTAATCTTGGTAGGATTTCAAAATTGCTTAAAGATACGGGCTGGGCAATTGAAGGTGAGACTACTTTTGATACAATTAAGCGTATGATAGAATCATATGATACAGTAAACAATCAACTTCATTCAGTTAAGCAGGCTCTTCGTAAGTAATCATAAATATTGTTTATGGAAAGTTTAAAAACGCTGAAACAAAAAGTATTCGATTATACAGAGTTACGATTAGGTAAAGGTATAGTTGATACTGAATTAGATGCCGCACATTTAGAAATAGCCTTTGAACGGGCTGTTGGAACATATAGACAACGAGCTCAAAATGCACATGAAGAAAGTTATGTGTGGTTAGAGTTACAAGAAAATCAACGAGAGTACATCCTTCCCCAAGAAGTAACAGAAGTACGACAGGTATTTAGACGTACAATGGGTATGGTAAATGGCACTGGCTCAAGTAGCTTTGATCCATTTGGTGCATCTGTTATCAACAATTATCTGCTACAATATGATCAACAAGGTGGATTAGCAACATTTGATTTTTATTCACAAAAATTAGAACTTGCAAACAGAATGTTTGGTGGGTTCATTAATTTCACATTCAATCCTAGTACAAAGAAATTGTCCTTAGTACGAGCAATACATGGTACTGGCGAAACAGTTTTATTGTGGTGTTATAATTTAAAACCTGAGGTTCAATTGTTATCCGAGTTGCAAGTGCAACAATGGATTAAGGATTTTACATACAGTACATCTAAGCAAATCATTGGTGAAGCACGAAGTAAGTTTCAAGCAATTGCAGGTCCACAAGGTGGCACAACATTAAACGGCGACTCGTTAAAAAATGAAGCAAAAGAAGAAATTGATCAATTATTAGTTGATTTAACAATGTATGTAGATGGTAGCGATCCACTTACTTGGGTAATGGGATAAAAATAACGAGGTAAATTGTTACATCGAACAACAAAAAGTACCTAAGTAAAAATAAAGATTTATTTTTAAAATATAGAGAATTCGTATAGTTCAAAGTTAACAACCTCAAACACCGTACGGAACTGCAAAATTAAGAACCAAACATTCGAACACCAAAACACTTTACAACATAAACGAAATATGTTATAATTTTAGGTATAAAATTACAAGGAACAATTTATGTCAGATTTAATGATCGATATTGAAACACTATCGGTTTTACCTAATGCAACAATTTTAACTATCGGAGCACAAGGATTTGATCCGTTTAGTGATCGATTCACAGATGTAACCTATTACGAGCGTGTTGATTTAGAATCGCAAGATGGTCGCGATATTGATGATAGCACAGTTGAGTGGTGGGGTAAGCAATCTGCTGATGCACAAGAAGAAGCATTAGGAGACGAAAATCGTATAGCACTACAGGAAGCTCTTGCAAAATTAAGTAAACTCATCTGGAAATCAGATAGAATATGGAGTAACGGAAGCTTCGACTTCACAATATTAGAAGATGCTTTTAGACAGTATAACCTACCATTGCCCTGGAAATATTGGCAGGTAATGGAGATGCGTACAATATTAAAATTAACCCCTCAGGTTGGAAAACTCGGTAACAACCACAATGCATTAGCAGATTGTGTCAACCAAATAGACTTGTTACAGAAATCATTAAAAATTCTTAATGTCAAAAAATTCTAAAAGTCGGGTGTTAAATCACCTGCAGACCAGCCACCGGATAAGCTAAGATCCATATCACAATTCAAACATACTGACTTATAGGAACGGAGAGCTCCTTTAGTTTTAATGACCTTAATTTGCTCCGGATGTCGGGCCTTGAATCCACACTTCTCACAATAATCCTTCTTAGAGTATCCAGCTAATTCCCAATCTTTCTTAGTCGGTTTTTTCCCAGCCACATTACATTTGTGACATTTTTTCCTGTAGTAGGTTTTGTCATTTTTTTTGTAGTTGACTTCTCGATTATTCCCACATTTACATAACGGTCTTTCCATAATGTTATTTATAAAGGTATAAAAGGTACTTTATAATAAAAAAAAGGTAGTTAAAGGCATTGTTGATCCTTAGATTTACTGAAATTTTAATAAATAGATATAATAGAAATATATCTAATAGGAGATTTAAAAATGAAACAACTTAGAGGAGACATATAATGGCACTCGTTTCACCAGGTGTAGAAGTAACAATTATTGATGAGAGTCAATATGCTTCTGCTAGAATTAACACAGTTCCTTATATACTAATTGCTACAGCAGAGAATAAAGTAAATGCAAGTGGCACAGATATAGCACCAGGAACAATATCAACAACAGACGATGATGTTTATTTAATTACAAGTCAACGTGAATTAGTAAACACATTTGGAAACCCATTCTTTTATACCACTAGTGGTGGGAATTCAATCAATGGTTATGAATTAAATGAATATGGTTTAATGGCAGCATACAGCGTCCTTGGTGCTACTAACAGAGCATACATTCAACGAGCTGATATCGATTTAGCCTCAATAACAGCTTCATCAGTTAGACCTGCAGGCGATCCATTAAATGGTTCGTATTGGTTAGATTTAAGCGAAACTGAGTGGGGAATATTTGTTTGGAATGCTGTAACAAATAACTTTACAGTACAACAACCAATTTTAATAACTAGTCAAGACGATCTTGACACAGGAGTTCCTAAAGAGGAATTAGGTCAGATTGGTGACTATGCAGTCGTTACTTATTATAAGAGTAATCCAGTATATCGTAAAAACTCGGCTAATGCCTGGACATTAGCCGGTAGTGATTCTTGGAAGTTATCTATGCCAACTATAGTTGGTGATGAATTTAATCCTACTGTTACAGCAGGACATCAGATGGTTATTAACTCTACTACTATTATATCTAGTGGTACAACACTTGCTACCTTAGTAGGTGATATTAATGTTGAAACTATTACAACAAATGTCGAAGCAAGAGAAGTAAATCAGCGTCTTGAATTATATACATCATCCGGCTTCGGTTCAGGTGATAGTTCAGCTGATGTGTCGATTGAAATTGAAGACGATCCTAACAACCCTGTTGCTGGTACAACTTTATTAGCTGATATTGGAATTGCGGCAGGAATATACAATGCGCCAATCGTGCAATACAGCTCACATACACAAGTGCCACGTTGGAGAAGTACAGATACTTCTCCTCGCCCAACTGGATCAGTTTGGATTAAAACTACTGCGGTTAACGAAGGTGTTAATTTAATAGTTAAAAGATATGATACAACTACTAACGTATTTACTGAACAACCAGTTCCGTTATATGTTAGTGATGCCGAAGCCAATAAATGGTTAGACCCAGCACGAGGTGGTAAAAATATCG
>Ga0164318_10004356_pt1 | contig 13594 bp, 13 predicted proteins | sample GuaBasSedimGuay9_FD_113734 | JGI IMG/M metagenome (GOLD analysis project Ga0164318, IMG submission 113734) | Subseafloor sediment microbial communities from Guaymas Basin, Gulf of California, Mexico - Guay9, Core 4571-4, 0-3 cm | ecosystem: Environmental > Aquatic > Marine > Hydrothermal vents...
CCTAAATTGGTAAGCGTTTATTATTCACCCAAAAACAGGTGCATTGGATTTTCTTTAATGATCGTATTGATTTGATCGTCGGTTACTCCTCTTTGTTTTAAAGCAGGAATAACATTTTGAAACAGATGGGTAGGATACCAGTTGGCAACTAATGGTAATGCTTGTTCCGGTATTGACAGGGGACGGCCAAGCCAGGTGATAATGTAATCGTGCGAAATCATTAATTGGTTGGTATAGCCCATTTTAATCAGCTCGGTAAGGACTTCATAACGCTGCTCATCCATCGGACAACCGGCGAGACCCTGTAGTCCCATACGATCCCAGGAAACATAAACCCCTTGTTCTAAGGTTTTTACCTGGTAATCAATATCCAGGCTGTCGCACATATGCCCAATTTGGATACGTTTGGGGTCGGCTCCTGCTTCGATAAGCAATTTAGCCTGTTCAGGACCCATGGTACCTTCGGTGGTGTGGGTAATAATAGGGACACCGGTTTCTTTTTGAACCCGGGCGGCGGCAATAAACATCTTCTTTTCGTACTCGGTTATTTCTCCTTTACTGGAACCGACTTTGATAACCCCGGCTTTAATGCCTGTATCACGAATTCCTTTGGTAACTTCTGTCAGAAACAGCTCATACAATTCATCGCTGATATCGCCAAGCGAGCTACGAAAAGTCCAATAAGCTGAACCTCCTTCTTCTTCGTAATAATAGCCTGTAGAGCAGACGATGTTTACTCCCGACTTTTCCGAAATTTCTTTATACATTTCAGGTTGCCGGCCCTGGTCGGATGCGGTAGCATCAATGTAAGTTTTTACACCAAGTTCCTTTAATTTTAAAAGGGCTTCCACACCGTTTTTAACAACGGCATCGCGATCCATCGGAGCAATGGTTTGATCTCCTTCCCAACCGGGATAGCCATAACAGATGTGCTCGTGCATGAGGGTTACACCTAATTCTTCAGGTGAAATTTGTCCCAGCACCGTGTTTACTTTTGCTTTACTCATAATTGCTTCCTTTTTTGTTAATAATAGAATAAATATGTCATTTTATATAAATACATAATAATGAGCGAGCTATAAGATAAATTAGAAAAGCAAAAAAACAACAACCGGAGATCCTTCTATTTTATGATTTGCTTTAGCTGTTCAAAAATAACAATAAACTTACAAACTTATGCTGGTTTATTCATCTAATTAGTTAACCAGAGCCAATTTGTTTTTATTCTAAAAAAAGAATGAGTATTTAAAAAACCTTATATAAAACTAATCCCTGTTGATAATATTAGGTGAATTGGTAATAAATCCGTCAATTCCCAGATTTTTTAATTTCTGAAACTTTTCGAAATTATCAATGGTCCATACATTTACTTTTTTACCTCTTTTATGAATGGCATTGATGATGGACTTGTTGGCAAAAAGATAGTTGATGCTGTACTCGGTAATGTATGGATGTTTTTCAAAGCTGTAATACTCGGGGGCAAAACCGGCACTCACATAAACGGGCAGCAGTGATAATTTTCCGATAAATAGTTTGTGAAGTTCAATTTCCGGATCTAATTGATGCACTTGTTCCAAAATACCTGTTTTAAACGAGTGAATGATACACCAGTCAGTAGCGTTATATTTTTTGATGATATCGATAACATGTTCCACAATGTCAGGATAGTATTCGTCGCCATCTTTTAATTCGATAACAAACTTTGCCTTGCCATCAATAAGTTTCATGGCCTCTTCAAGCAAAGGAATTTTTTCGCCTTTAAATTTGTCAGAAAACCAACTTCCGGCATCAAACTTTAACAATTCTTTATAGGTAAAGTCTTTTATTTTGCCTTTTCCGTTGGTCGTTCGGTCGATGGTTTTGTCATGCATAATTACCACCTTCCCATCTTCGGTTTGATGAACATCCACCTCGATACGGTCAACATTGTATTTCAACCCTTCTTTAATGGCTGACAGTGTATTTTCGGGAGCCAGGTTTCCTGCACCACGATGCCCGGTGATGGTAAAGTTGTTGTTTTTCATAGTTGCTGGTGTTGAATAAAAAATGGGGGATAATGAAGTGAAAACATACAAAGCAAACAGCAGTAAAATGATAAAAATTATTTTCAGAGCCTTTTTCATTATGGTGTAATTAAGGAATAATGGTCACGAAGATAGGTTTTTTTTGGAATAGGGATGATAGGATAAAAAGGAAGATATCTTAAAATTATCTCAAGAGTATGCATTATTGTGATGAATCAAAAAAATTAATTATTTTTACAATCTGGTAATACCACCAACCGAATAAATCATGACAGAAAGAATATTAGAACCGATCACTACTGAAAGCTTGAAGCAGGTTTTTGTAGCTAAATTTGAAGACCTTATCCTTTCGGGAAAAATTTCCATTGGCGAAACGCTTCCCTCTGAAAGGGAGTTGTCCGCCCAACTGAAAGTAAGCCGTCCTGTGGTTCATGAAGGACTGATAGAGCTTTCTCTACGGGGATTGGTCAGTATTCGTCCCCGATCAGGAGCCATCGTCAACGACTTCCGGAAAGAAGGATCTATTCCGTTGCTGCTTTCGCTCTTAAATTATCACGGCACGCTGGATCCTAAGATTCAGAAAGATATTTTAGAAATGCGCTTGCTGTTTGAAAACGAAATGGTACGACTCTGTGCCAAAAACCGCAACTCAGAACAAATGCAAAAACTCGACGACATTATCCGTCAGGAGGAACTCATCGACACAGTACAATACGAAGAAGTAGCCAAGTTGGATTACCAGTTTCATCAAATCATTGCAGCAGCTTCCGGTAATTTTATTTACTCGCTGCTACTGAACTCATTCCGGGAGATATACCTGCATCTCTCCACCTTGTTCTTTACCAATACTGAAGTCTGTTCTGTAGTTTTTAACACCCATAAAAAGATTGTGGATGCCCTCCGCCAACAGGATATGAAGGAAGCTGTCAGTCTGATGACCCGCCTGCTGAATCACGGCGCCGAACATCTTGAATTGATCATTCAAAAAAATAATCTGAAAAATAAAATCTAAACACATTAATACCTGCTGCCATGGAAACAATTATGCAAATTTCCAAAATCAAAGAGCCCAAACAACTCAGTAAACGCATTCAGTGGTTGCGCGACTACTATTTTTCCGGTATCAACCGGAAATGGAACAACGAATTTACCGCCTGGACTACCGGAACACCTTGGGACACCCAGTACGATGAACTAACCTATTATATTGTTCCGGAGACTTATCCTTTTTTGGAAACCTTTAAATCCTCTATGAAACAGTATGCCCGGAAAGTGGAAACACCGGATAACTTTTTCCAATGGAGTCTGCCCGAACGTAAAGCCTGGTTTGTTAAAGAAACCATGGTAAATTATGTGCCTCAGGAACTCCTGCCCGGCGACTTGATTGCAGGTGCCCGTTTCAACCTCATGACTTCCATGTGCTGGACGGAAGAAGAAGCAAAAGCAGTAAACAAACGGATTTACGGCAAAAACGGATCCCGGGTCAAAATGAAATGGTTTCACGACCATGGTTACGGTAATGCCGGCGCCACTTCGGGACACATCATTCCCGGTTACGACAAAGTGCTTCGCATTGGCTGGAAAGGAATTTCTGCCGAACTCAAAAATCATTACGACAATCTTTCCGGCAGTGAAAAAGAAAGTTCTAAAGGTGCTCAGCTTCGCGCCATGATGACAGCCGCCGCCATGCCCCGCGAGATGGCTGAAAAGTACAGCAACCTGTGTGAAAGTAAAGTCAAACAGGAGTCGGATACCGAACGCAAAGCAGAATTGCTGCAAATGGCCGAAAACCTGAAAAAAGTACCATGGGAACCTGCTGAAACTTTTTGGGAAGCCATGCAAGCACTTTGGCTCACCCACATGCTGGTGATGAGCGATGAAAACTATCCGGGTCCGGGTGTTTCATTTGGTCGCATTGACCAGTATCTGCTGCCCTATTGGGAAAAATCACTAGCCGAAGGAATGGACAAGGAATTTGGCAAAGAGATTATGAAAACCTTTTGGATTCATGCCAACACAGCCTATGATGCCATGATTAGAGTTGGTGCCAACCAGGGAATTTCAGCTGGTTACGGACAACTGATTACCCTTTCGGGCATGGGAGCTAACGGTAAAGATGCCACCAACGACCTGACTTATGCCATGCTGGAAGTGATCGATGAAATGTCACCCATTCTGGAACCCAAACCCAACGTCAGACTACATCGGAATTCACCGGACAAACTATTGAACATGCTAATCGATATGATTTCCAGCAGCCAAGGGTCTCCTTTCCTGCTGAATTTCGATGAACGCTCGATGGCGGGGATGATGAGGGAAGCCAAAACAGGAAAATTCGAAGCCCTGATTACCAAAACCAATGTGTATGATTACGCTCCGGTCGGCTGTCTTGAAAACACCATGACCGGCAATGATCGTTCAGGAACTGTTGACAACAATCTGAATCTACTGAAAGCTGTAGAACTTACACTCACAGGAGGAAAAGACCTGAACATGTTTATAGATCCCATCACGGGCAAAAAGGAAAAAATAAAACAGGACGGATCGAAAACCGGTGATGCCACAAAATTCAAAACCTGGGAAGAATTCAAAGAAGCCTACATCCGGCAAACGGAATACATCGTGAAAAAGATTGTTGATCTATACGAAACTTCCGAATCTATCCGGGCAGAATTTAACCCCACACCCTATCTTTCCTGTATGGTGAAAGGCTGTGCCGAAAAAGGAATGGATGTTACTCAGGGCGGTGCCGAAATCAGTTTCACTACTATCGAAGCGGTTACTTATGCCACCACGGTCGATTCGCTACTCGCCATCAAGCATCTGGTTTTCGACAAGAAGCTGACAACCATGGAGGAGCTTATTAAAGCGTTGAAAAATAACTGGAAGGGTTTTGAGGTATTACAGGCACGCGCCAAATACAAAACGCCAAAATATGGCCGCGATGACGATGAAGCCGATGCTATGGGACGGTTTGTGATGGATGTGTGGACAGGCGAAACATGGAAATACAAAACCAAAAGCACCCACAGGCAATTTCGTCCCGGTATGTTGAGCTGGAATTATTGGGTAGGAGATGGCTACGTGTTGGCTGCCAGCCCTGATGGACGTGAAAAAGGACAGTTTTTGTCCAATGCCATTTGTCCTGTCAACGGAACAGATATCAACGGCCCCACGTCCAACACCAATTCTGTAGGAAAAGTGCTTGGCGGACGCACCGAAATTGGTGACTGGAAAGATTTTGTCAATCTCGTTCCCAACGGTACCAGTCATACCATCACTTTTAATCCCTCGTTCATAAAAGATGCCGAGCACAAAGAAAAATTCAAAGCTTTTCTGAAAGGTTATGTGGAAAATGGAGGAACCGCTTTACAGATCAATATATTGGATCCGGATATGCTGCGTGATGCACAAAAACATCCACAAAATTACCGCCATTTACTGGTACGGGTAACAGGGTACAATGCTTACTTCACCGCCATCGGCAGAGAATTACAAGATGAAATTATTGCACGAATTAGTCATGAAAAGTTATAGAAATTAAAATGGCCGAAAAGAACACTATAAATGCCCATTTGTTGGAAATCCAGCGTATGTCCACCGAAGATGGCCCAGGTATCCGTACCACCATTTTTCTAAAAGGATGTACATTGCACTGCTCCTGGTGCCATAATCCGGAAAGCATTTCACCCAAACCACAACTACAATGGCTGCAAACCAATTGTATGGGATGTCAGCTGTGTGTGGCCGCCTGTCCTAACAATACCTTGTCTTATGTGGATAATCAGATTATTATTGATAGAGATATTTGTGAGGCATGTGGAATTTGCGTAGAAGAATGTCCAACCGGTGCTCTGGAAATCATGGGGCAAGCTATTAGTGTTGACGAAGTCGTTCAGGAGGTATTGAAAGACAAAGCTTATTTTGAAAAATCGAACGGCGGGATTACTGTCTCAGGCGGAGAGCCCACCATGCAGGCCGACTTTGTGGCTGAATTCTTGAAAAGGATGAAAGAAAACGGAATTCATACCGCCTTGGATACCTGTGGGATGATACCACCCTTCGCTTACGAAAAAATTTTACCTTATACTGATTTGTTACTGTACGATCTCAAAGAAATAGACAGCGTAAAGCACCGGAAATTTACAGGAAATCCTAACGAAAAGATCTTCAATAACCTGCTGACCATCTCCGAATGGATGAAAATACATGGAAAGCCCGGAGAATTGTGGATACGGACACCGATTATTCCCGATGCCACCGACACGGAAGAAAACATTGCCGGTATCGGAAAATTTATTGCTGAAAACAATCTGCAACCTAACCGATGGGAACTTTGTGCATTTAATAACCTGTGCAATGACAAGTACCTCCGGCTGGGAACCCGATGGATTTTTGAAAAATATGACTTACTGGAAGAAGAAAAGCTAAATCATCTGACAGAAGTTGCTAAAAAAAGTTGCGGCATAAATGACAAAAGGGTGTTATGGACTGGATCGGCAAAAACAAAAGAGACGAAAATATCGAAACGAGGAAACGAGCCCCAACCGGTGAATTACTGTCGTATTACCGGTTTGCCGGAGGAAGAGTAAGATTGGAAAAAGTTGTTTAAAGTATAATGCTAATATGAACCTAAGGAATAATAATCAGATTAACTTTAAAAACCTCAAAATCAGAAAAATATTACAGCCATGAAAATAAAAAAACAATTCAGTCCCGAAGATATCGAAGCATTTAAACCGGAAAGTAAAGTAGGGTTACTGGCGACTATCAACGAAGTAGGTCTACCCCATCTCACCCTTATCACTACCCTGCAAGCCAATGGATTGCAAGAAGTGATGTGGGGACAGTTCACCGAAGGCAATAGTAAAGAAAATGTGCTGAAAAATCCCAAAACAGGATTCCTCATTATGACGTTGGACAAAAATCTGTGGCGTGGGAAAGCCCGTTGGCGGGAATCCAAAAAAGAGGGTCCGGAATACATTTATTTCAACAAGCTACCCATGTGGCGATACAATTCCTATTTTGGACTGCATACCATTCATTATATGGATTTAGTGGAAACCACAGAAAAAACTTCTCTGCCCATAGCCGGCATTGTGCTCTCAGCATTGTTGACAAAATTCTCGAAAGGCAGTGCAAAAAGCAAAAACAAAAAAGAAGTGATGAACCAATGGACGGAAAGCCTGCTCAACAAGCTGGATTCGTTGAAATTTCTGACTTACATTACCGAAGACGGTTTTCCCGTCATTATTCCGTTGTTGCAATGCCAGGCTGCCGACAGCGGACGAGTGGTTTTTTATCCCGGCACTTATACCAACGAACTGTTAAAGCTAAAAAAAGGTGTAGATGTGGCTATTTTAGGGCTTACATTGGAAATGCAGGATGTGCTGGTGCGCGGAAAGTTTATGGGATTTAAAAAACACAAGGCTGTCAAATTGGGTAGCGTGGCTATTGACTGGGTTTACAATTCTATGCCACCGTTAATGGGACAAATTTTTCCGCCGACCAAAATAAAAACAGTAGATGATTTTAGCGTTTAACATCAGATTCCGCTAAACCGCTTTAGGCAATCACCTCACTCTCCCGTTTACAATTTAGATTCTGTTATAAATTCGTAAAAAGAGGACCTTTTATTTTTAATTTGAAGGACGATTTTTTTACCATAGCTTATTTTTCCTAACTTTGGAATCCCTAAAAAAGTTAGTTATGGAATATGAAATATTAAAACCCGAAATGAAGGATGGTATTGCAGTAGTTACCATCAGCCGTCCTAAAGCTCTTAACGCGTTAAACACCCGTTTTTTTGAAGAGATGGATGATTATATCGCGAATCTTAAAAACGACAATAGTATTAAAGTATTGGTAATTACCGGCGATGGAAAAGCATTTGTTGCCGGAGCTGATATTGCCGAAATGGTAAACAAAAACAAAGAAGAAGGAAGTGCTTTTTCACGATTGGGTCAGGCAACTTTCAGAAGTCTTGAAAAATTAAGCATTCCTGTTATTGCTGCCATTAACGGATTTGCCCTTGGTGGCGGTTTGGAATTGACCATGGCGTGCGATTTCCGTACTGCCAGCACCAAAGCTAAGTTTGGCCAGCCGGAAGTGAGCCTTGGGCTGATCCCCGGGTACGCCGGAACCCAAAGGCTTTCGCGGCTTGTGGGTCAGGGTGATGCGCTCTATTTGTTAATGACGGCCGATATGATTGGCGCTGATGATGCTTTACGAATCGGGTTGGTTCAAAAAGTGTTTGAGCCGGAAGTATTAATGGAAGAAACTTTGAAAATTGCCAAAAGCATAGTCTCGAAAGGTCCCAAAGCCGTAAAATTAATAAAACAAGTTGTCAGAAACGGACTGGCCATGGATTTTGACAAAGGATCGGAACTGGAAGCTCAACAATTTGGCTCCCTGTTTGGCGAAGGCAACGAAGGCAAAGAGGGGATGTCGGCGTTTTTGGAGAAGAGAAAGCCGGAGTGGAATTAAGATTGGAAAATGGTGATTTGACCTGCCTGACCATCCTGTGGCCTTTGCAAACCGGCAGGGAGACGAGTAAAAGGCAGTTTAAAATTGCCGGATAGTAAAACAAGTATTAACTTTACACCATTGATATTTCAGATGAAATATTTTGCGAATTGAGAAAATGACTAATAAAGAGAATTATGGATATTCAAATTCAAAAGCTAAGCATTATTCATCGTTTAATACAAATAAATGATAAAAGTGTTATCAATAAAATAGATTCACTCCTGTCAACAATCTCTAATGAGCCTATGTCTTTAGAGGAGTTCTATGCAAGGATTGATGAAGCAGAAGAAGATGTTTCCAAAGGAGATGTAATAACTCATTCTGATTTATTGAAGAAGATTGAAACATGGTAAAGAAAATCAAAATAATTTGGTCTTTACGCGCTGAGAAGGATTTGATGATTATTTATGATTATTATGCAGTTATTTCGTTGAAGATTGCAAAGAGTTTAATTTTAGGAATAACAAGGAGAGTTGAATTATTAAAAAATGGATTTGTAAATATTGGCCAAAAAGAAATACTTTTAGAAAGAAAAGGATTTGAATATCGATACTTGGTTTATAGAAATTATAAAATAATCTATCGGGTAGATAATTATTCAATAATTGTAATAACCATTTATGATTCAAGGCAAGACCCGGAAAAATTATTTGATTTGACAGGTTAAAATTTTGTTTTCAGATCATAGTTTTTAGCTCACGGTTTTTAGCTCACGGTTTGTAACCGTGAGCAATAAAAAATTAAATAAAAGGCAGCTTCCAACTGCCGAAAAATATAAAATCAATATTAACCCCAATAAAAACAGTAATATGACATACAACGAAAGATTAGAAAATGTTGCAGTGCTGGGAGCTGCCGGTAAAATGGGAAGCGGCATCCTGCTGCTTACAGCCGTGCACATGGCCGACCTGAGTCTGCAAAACAAAGACAAAACCTACGTGCTTTACGCCATCGACGTTTCGGATAAGGCACTTACCGGATTAATGGAATACCTCCGCGTACAGGTGCGCAAACTGGCGGAGAAAAAAACCGTGTGGTTGCGCGAAATGTACGCCGACCGCAATGACCTGATCGAAAACTTCGATATCATCGACGAATACATTATGGATGTGCTTAAAATAGTACGACCGGTTACTGCCGTTGAAGCTGCTTACAACTCAAACATCGTTTTTGAAGCGGTTAACGAAAACAGGGCACTCAAGGTAAAACTCTTTACCCAAATCAAACAACACGCTTCAAAAGATGTTTGGTTTTTTACCAACACCTCTTCGGTGCCAATTCATTTGATTGATGAAGAGGCTCTGCTGGGTGGTAAAGTAATCGGATTCCATTTTTACAATCCCCCGGCAGTACAGCGGTTGGTTGAACTTATTAAAACCGATAACACCCAACAGGAAGTGGTTGACTTTGCTTACGAGTACGCTAAAAACCTGAAAAAAATTGTTGTTCCATCCAATGACTTTGCCGGCTTTATTGGTAATGGCCATTTTATGCGCGACGGTTTGCATGGAATGAGTGAGGCACAAAAACTGGCAACCGAAAAAAATATTCCTCTTTATCAGGCTATTTACATGATTAACAAAGTAACCCAGGAATACCTGATTCGTCCTATGGGAATTTATCAGCTGATGGATTATGTTGGTATTGATGTTATGCAGTTTATCCTTAATGTGATGAACCCGTTTGTAAGCGATGAAGAGCTGCACAGCGATCTGCTTGATAAAATGATGGAACAAGGCGTAAAAGGCGGCCAGTTTTCCAGCGGAGCGCAAAAAGATGGTTTCCTGAAATACGAAAAAGGAAAACCTATTGCCGTTTGGGATATCGACAAAAAGGAATATGTAGCTTTCGATACTTTTAAAGCTGATGCCGATGCCATGCTGGGAGCAATCCCCGAATCGGCAACGCCATGGAAAGCCACTTTAAAAATGAAAAACAAAGACGAGGTCTTTAATAAGTTTTATACCGATTTAAAAACTACTGATATACTGGGCGCAAAAATTGCACTTCGCTACGGAAAACGCTCGAAAGCCATTGGCGAAAAGCTGGTGGTCGACAACGTGGCCCACAATGCTGACGATGTAAATACGGTTATGCTAACCGGTTTCTTCCATGCTTATGGTCCCATTAACAACTATTTTGATTAATTGTCTCTACACCAATTCGTAAAATTAAAATAGCGAATTAGCAGCAATACATTAATCCATTACAATAATTAGCATAATTAGAAAAAATGAAAAAATTAAGAAGAAAAGTATATATGACTGCCGGATACAACACTATTTCGTTGGGAACCGGCCGCAAGGAATTTAACCCGCGCAAACCTCGCCCGGATATTGAACATTATATTAAAGAAGCCGGACAAGGCGTTCTCCGGCAAATTGGCGGTGCTAAAAATGTTGATGAGTCGGTAATTGGGAACTTTATTGCCGGCCGTTTTAACAAGCAAGGACACCTCGACGGATTTATTCCAATGATTGACAAAGGGCTAAGTATGAAACCTGCCGTAAGGGTAGAGGGTGCTTGTGCTTCGGGAGGTCTTTCGCTGGTTACGGGCATTCGTCAGGTGTTGGCCGAAACATCGGAAGTGGTGCTATCGTTGGGTTTTGAAGTTCAAAATACGGTAAAAGCCATTTATGGCGCCGATATTCTTGCCCTGGCGGGATGGTTTAAAAAACGTAAAAAAGGTCATGCCTATTTTTTCCCGGGACAGTTTAGCGATCGCGCCGGCGCCTATTACGAAAAATATGGCTACGAACGTACCCGTAAGGGGATGGCTCGTTGGTATGCCAACGCCATCGAAAACGCCCGCCTTGACCCAACTGCTCAGGAGTATCACAACGCCAATCCTGATCCCTATGCCACAGCATTAAAGATGCAGCCCAATGGTAAATTCTTCGTAGATCATCTAACTGTTTTAGACTGTTCCAAAGTTTCGGATGCCGCATCGGGTATTTCCATCTGCTCCGAAGAGGGCTTGAAACGGATTGGCATCGACAAAAAAGATGCCGTTGAAGTGATTGGCTTTGGCCATGCTGTTAGAGATATCACCTCCGACCCGACCGATCTTACCGAATTGGAAACCATCAAGTTTGCTGCTCATCAGGCTTTGGAAAATGCAGGCATCACCATCGACCAGGTAGGAACTGTTGAAACCCACGACTGTTTCTCTATTGCAGGTATCCTTGCGGTGGAAGCTTTAGGACTTGCCGCCAAAGGCGAAGGCGCCGATTATGTAGCAGAAGGCAAAACAGGACGAAACGGGGAACTTCCATTTAATACCACCGGTGGACTTATCGGATGGGGTCATCCCACGGGCGGAACCGGCGTTCATCAGGCGGTTACCATCTGGCAGCAGCTTACCGGAAAAGCCGGCGATGCTCAAATCAACATCAGCGATGACCGCCCTTACGGTCTCACCATCAACATGGGAGGCGACGATGTTACCGTTACCTCCATCGTGTTTAAAAGAGGCGAGTAAATAAAACAAAAAGGAGGAGTTATTACCGCAAAGGCACGAAGAGGGAGAATAGCTTAACGTCTTGGTGTCTTGGTGGTTAACCTGATACTGCCTGTTTTAAAGCAAAGGATAGCTAAATGAATGACTTATGGATAGTTTATTGGTGAGGCTTGTGAAGCCATGGTTTTACTGGTAATCTGTACGAAAGGATTGGTGTAGGAGCATGGGGTGAAGTTGAGAAGTTGCAAAAACCCCCAGCATTTTATTCAATCCTTTCAATAGTTTGATCACGTGCAATCATAAAAAGTTCTTTGCTATTTGAGATGTCGGATACAGCTACAACAACATCTACTTTTAACCCGGTATTCCATTGTGGCCCATTGATGCTTACATAATGAGATTTGTAATCCGGCAAATAATCATCATTCCGTTCATTCGGCTCCGATATCCAAACATCGTTGTTATTTATGACATACAACTTAGTAACAGAATATTTCCCTGATATTGAACTGCTGTCTGCGCTTATTAACCATAATAATACCTGTAGGTTGGTTTTGCTACTTGTAGGCTTCCCCGGAAAGAAATCCCTGTATAACTCCGTTTCCGGCACAAGGTGTTGATTGTTGAAAACAACCGTATCTTTAGCTTTTGAATAAAGCTCTTCTACCAAAGCCGGATTGTTCAGTACCTCACCATCCAATTTATCCTTCCGGCAGGAATTGCCAAACAAAAGCAATACTATGGTAGTAAGTATCAAAAGTATTTTCATTCCCATTCTTTTATAAAGCAGATTTAATAAGTGCAAATAGCTATATTAATTTTAATGTTTTAACTCTATCGTATTCATTTTTTCTTTTTTTCAAAAGTAATAAAACTAAGCTAATCCTCAAAGAAAACTGACTTCCACTCTACTTCTTATAAAAATGCATCTCTTGCATGTAGTCGTAAACTTTGTCGGACATCCAGTAACGCATGTTCTTTTTGGCTTTAATACCTTTACGGATAAAGCTGGAAGAAATCTCCATCATGGGAGCAGGGAATAGCTTTACAGAAGGATGGTTTTCATATTCTCCAAGGGTAGTGCCCAGGCGGGGATAAACATAAACAGCATAAAATTCCAGAATGGCTTTGTAATTTTTCCATTTATGAAAATTTAAAAAAATATCGGTTCCCGAAATCAGTATAAACTCACGATTAGGATATTTTTCAGACAACCAGATGAGGGTATCAATGGTGTACGAAGAGCGGGGTATTTTAAACTCAATATCGGTTACCCCCAGCTTCTGCTGATCTTCAACGGCAATACGTATCAACGCCAAATGATGGTGTTCTGCCAAAAGCGTATTTTTATTTATCTAATTCGTTAAACAACTTCAACCACTCCGTTATAAGTGCAGGGTTTATTTAACTTCTATCTAAAAAAGTCCCTATTTCATATTTTTATCCCTTTAAAGCAACCATTTTCTTATCTTTTCACACTAACTAATAAAGGCAAACCTGATTTTATGTCCGAATCAAACAATGAAAAAATAATAGTGCAAGGATGCCTGCAAAACAACAGGCAGGCGCAAAAAGCCTTATA
>Ga0164318_10004357_pt1 | contig 13593 bp, 18 predicted proteins | sample GuaBasSedimGuay9_FD_113734 | JGI IMG/M metagenome (GOLD analysis project Ga0164318, IMG submission 113734) | Subseafloor sediment microbial communities from Guaymas Basin, Gulf of California, Mexico - Guay9, Core 4571-4, 0-3 cm | ecosystem: Environmental > Aquatic > Marine > Hydrothermal vents...
AGTGCCCGCTGGCACTGTGTAGTACATTCCAGTCTCGCCGAGCATCATCGATAGAGGACGCGCCCTCTCAAAATCCATATCCGCATTTTCTGTGAGATATCTATCATCAACCTCGAGATGTACGACCTTTCCGATGATGATTGAGTACTTTCCCTCCTCGGTCACCGCTCTATCAAGCGTGCACTCCATCCATGCAATGCATCCCTCAATGGATGGTGCGGTCACCTTCTGTGATGTTTTCGCTCTCAAATTTGCCTCTGCAAATTCATCCACGTCACCGGGGTAATTTCTCGAGCAGATCATCACCTCGTCCACAAGATCCGCGGACGGGACATTAATCACAAACTCCTTCGTAGCCCGTATGTTATCGAGCGTATCTCGTCTGAGCCATGATGCAATAGCTACCGAGTCAAGCGGCCTTAATATCGGTATAACATTTGTGTATGGCGCTATATTCCTATTTCCTCCCTTATCTATTGTGGAAATCAGTACCACGGGCACCGGGAGGAATTGTCCTCGTTCATTCGGGCTCAATATTATACATATCACCCTTCTGTGCATATTCCGCCTCCACACGTCGCTTAGTTCGCAATCGCCAGCACATGGGATACGGATCGGCCTAGTGATATTGCTTTTGACATCACAGAATTATGATACGGAAACATAACCTTAATAACCTTTCGTATGTAAAATTATGAAATAATTAATTTTAAATACGTTTTGGATATGGATAGATAGTATAATCGACTGAGTTATTATCATGATCACGGAGATTGCATGTTACGCATTCGTGGATTATTTGGAACACAATAAGACGCTCGACATGAAAGACCTGAGAGTATGGAAGTCAGAGCATCAGATGAATTGACCCCCCTCTGAATAACAAATATTAATACCAGACACACCTAAAAATACCACAATGGACGACATTAAGATAATGCACCCGCGTCCGAGCGCGATCGTAGCTGCTCTTTACACGCTGCGCGATCTGGATGCCGATGTCGCAATCCTGCACGGACCTCCGGGCTGCTCATTCAAACACGCCCGTCTGCTCGAAGAAGACGATCTGCGGGTCGTCACAACAGCGATGGACGAGACCGACTTTGTCTTTGGCGGGCGCGAACTGCTCGCATCACTTCTTGAAAAGGTCATCGATCTCTGGCAGCCGAAGCGTATCGGGATTGTCGGAACCTGCACCAGCATGATCATAGGCGAAGACCTCCAGCAGGCGGTCGATGATGTGGATACCGATATTCCCGTGATCGCGGTCGAGGTACATGCCGGCTACCATGAGAACACCCGCGGAGTGATCATGACCCTCGAAGCTGCACGGGACGTGGGGATCATCGATGACGCAGAGCTTGAACGGCAGACCGGGCTATTACATGAGGCGACCCGGCTTGAACAGGAGCACGGAGCAGCGAGCAAGGAGTATCTCGAGCCATCGAGGGGAGATCTCAAGTACAAGGTTGCAGAGCGGATCATGGAGCTGCTGAAAGACGGGAAAAACTGTGTCAACATCTTAAATGCAAAGAAGGAGACTGCATACATGTTTGCTGACGTCCTTCTCGCGGTCTCTGAATGCGCAGAGCATATCGGGTCGGAATCAAAGATCGTCAACATCGCAAACCTCGATACCGAGATCGGGCTTCCGCGAATCAGGCGATATGCGGTAGACATCCTTCGGGACCTGCGCGAGCGCGGGGCCCGGATTCACGAGACGATCGGCGGACTGGATGAGTACCCGATTGCAGGGACTGTGGCAGGAAAGATCATCGGCGAGAAATACCAGGACTTCGATTTCGCGGTCATATCAGGAGTCCCGCATGCGATTCCGATGGAGCCGCTCTCAGGGATGGAAGTGATATCGATCACCAACGGTCCGCGGCAGGTGCTCCCGCTTAAGGAGATGGGGCATGATGCAGTCGTGGTCGAGATCGATCTGCACCCGAAGACGCTTGGGGTCAGCCATATCGTGGAGTCCGAGCTTGGCGCGACGCTACGCGAGATGTGCGGGGTCAAGCGGGTGTGACTGCTGAGGGTGTGTTTCGGGAGCATTTTCCAGAATATTCGAGGTTTGGGTATAATCAGAGATTTTTTTGTTGACTTGCGGGTCGTGGGGCAAAAGCCACACATGCCCCACCTACGATACCGTCCTGAAACCTTTGACTTTAGGTGTTGCTGATGGCACATGTGTTTTTACGAATCTGTTTCACCATTTCCGCCACCTTTCATCGTGATCTCTTCACATATCGGTTTCTGCTGGTATCTGGAAGGGATCTGGTACGCCCGGCGGTACACGTTTCTGATTTTGGTTTTGTTGGCATTCAAATCCTCATCGATAACAAAATAGTACTTGTCATCAGCAATTCTCATTTTGGAAATTCTCGCTACTCGCAACGACTCGAAACAGCAAAAAAGATATGATTGCAATAGTTTTTCTTAAAAAACAAGCCACTTTTTTACTTTATGCCGTGTTAACTATTCGCATAATAGGAGGATAGCTATTCGCATAATAGGAGGATAGTATGCGCCAAACAAGATTCCAGTTCATAATTAGAATTGCTGGCTAACATGGCAGGCACGATAACTCCCAAACTGGCTAACGTTGTCATGTCCAGACAGATAGTTAAACAGCTCATAATTGCAGAAAGATCAAATATGGTGTCCGCCATCAGGACATGTCAGGCTCTTGGTCTTCAAAATTCCTTCAGCTATACATCATTTTTCATATTTGAAAATTATATGGTATGCTCTCATGCAATCATGGACTGATATTCCGGGCTATATATATTTATTGCTCGCGATGTATCGCGATAAAAGTCATTTAGGAATAAAAAAAATTTATTTAGATGTAATAAAATTTATGCTAATTTTACTAAGTAGGTGGTGAAGGTATTGTTTATCCACAGTTTAAAACAGATGTTTACGACGTGATTCAAATTCAGAAAGAGAGCCATGGTAACATCTGGGAGCTATAAATTACCCACGCGCAAAGCGTTAGAACCTATCCCCCCTACAAAACATCCCCCGGAGTACTGTGAAGGTGAACATCTCACGACATGCCATCCCACCTCGCATCGCCCTCCAAAATCAATCATGGCAATACCATACAATATCATGAGCTCATCAGAGTTATGGCGAAGGCACACATCCGGATACGCGCCATAATCCGCAACACAATCCCCAACCCCAACCGAATCCATTAAATCACTCCCCCTCTAACCCAACCCACAATTCAACTAAACCCGGAATATATGAAACCAAACAACAACAAACTCGATGTGCAGAGGTTCGCACTATACGCAAACGCGTACCTGCTCGACGGAACCATCCTCGTAGATGCAGGGATCGACCCCAGGGAGGTCACAGGATACGATCTCGAACTGATCATACTCACGCACTGCCACTTCGATCATACCTGCGCGGCATCAGAGATCGCGCGGATGACTGGTGCTAAAATCGCAATCCACGAAGCGGATGCGCGGCTGCTCGATGACGATTATGCAACCGCGTCAGTACTCTTTGGCAAGCGCGCGCCAGAGATAAGTCCCGATATGCTGCTCTATGGCGGAGAGATCTTTGAATCGGATAATTTCATGCTGGAGGTGCTCCATACGCCGGGGCACACGCCGGGCGGTATCTGTTTATACGAATCAGAGACCAGAAGTCTCTTCTCCGGTGATACTGTATTCCCCTCCGGCGGGATTGGGAGATGCGATCTCGGGGGCGATCTCTCTGACCTTATCCATTCGATAAAACTGCTCACAACTCTCGATCCGGAAGTGCTATATCCGGGGCATCTCGATGTTACCGATGCGGACATCCCTTCACAAATCGGATCGTCACTGGCACACGCACGAGAACTCGTATCATAACGAATCGCTTTCTTTATATTATATGCACAAACTTTATAAGTGAAAAGAGCCGACTTATATTAAGGTGAATATTATGAAAGAACTGTCGATACAGGTAATGGGCGAACATGAACACGAAATTGCAGAACTGCTGCAAGGTCTCGGACTACCAAAAATCATATCTAGAACCATCGCATGCCTCTCCAGCACAAACGAGATGACATCCAGAGATCTTGAAGCAGCGGCTAGCATCAGACAGCCAGAGGTCAGCGCTGCCATGCGCGTGCTGCGCGCGAACAAGTGGATCTCAGAGCGGGAAGAGAAGAAGAAGACCGGCAAGGGCAGACCTGTCAAGGTGTATAAGCTCGGCGTTCCGCTCCACCAGATCGTGGAACTACTCGAAAAGGATAAGATGGCATCCAACGAAGAGACAATGAACGACATCCAGCGATTACGAGAACTCGCGTAGCGGGACCGTAGGGTAGCTTGGTCCATCCTGCCAGGTCGGGGATCTGGCGACCGGCGTTCAAATCGCCGCGGTCCCATCTCGTGGGGAGTGGTTGGGGTGTTAGGCGTTACGAGCACTTGCAGTACGTATCAAGCATAACCGATCACCGCGCTTGCATCACTACTACTACTACTACTACTACTACAGCCGGACATGCCCCACCACCCCTCAGATACTCAGTCACATCAGCGACCGCGTACTTGCCGGAATGGAAGATGTTCGCAGCGAGTGCCGCAGACGCATTCGTACGCATGACCTCGAGACTGTGTGCAGGATGGGTTAATTAAAGCCGCCTGCGAAGGATTCTTAAAGAAGTGATACCTGCCATGAAACAACTGACCCATGCCGCATCCGGGATATTGCTCGCATCGCTTGCACTACACTACACATCGCATAGCACGCTCTGCGTCCTCTGCTGGGCAGTGACGTGGTCGATCATAAGCGACTTCGATGTCCATGTCCCAACACTTGAGCACCGTGGGATCACACATACACTCGTATTTGCACTCTTTTCGGGCGCGCTCGTGCTTGCGCTTGGAAAATCCCCATCCACACCGTTTTACGCTTCACTCGCTTCACTCGCTATACTCCTGCATCTGGTACTCGATTCGCTGACCCCAAATGGTGTGCCGCTCTGGATGCCATTTAGTAGAAAGCGGGTGAGATTCCCGGTAATCGGCGGGAAGATAAGGTCTGATAACCGGGCGTTTAACTTGATCATCCAGGCAATCGCAATCGGGGCAGCGATGATGATTATTATCCCATGATTGCCCCGTGATTATCCGGCGATCGTCCCCGATCATGCCAGAGGTCTCGTTTTGCAGATATCCGACTCAATATCCCGGACCTCAGAGACGAACCGACTTGCAATCCCCTTTCCAATCTCCATCCACGAGTCGGGATCGATCCCGAGTTCGGATAGCCCAACTGCATTTGCTTCCGCGGGCGTTCCCCTGCCGGTCAGGTTGATGCCGCAGTGAATCTTCTCTGACGTGATTCCTGCTGTTGCGATACTCACGGTCAGTTTCCCGCCGTCCACAAAGAGATCATCCCCATTCCTCTCTGCGGTGACGCCGAGATTTCTCAGGGCATCCTGAACACAGACGATCAGGATCCGCTGGAGGTAGTATGCATGCCGCATGTTTGCAGGCGAGTCGAACCGTTCGACGATGAAATGGATCAAAGAATCCCCCCTTATCGCTTTTCCGTCCTTCTCATCCTCGATGTCTTTGATATGCACCACATCCATCGCGCCACGAAATACGATGACCGAATCGCCGCGCACGTCCAGCTGTTCATAAGCCCACAGCGGATCGATCTGCGAGCCGTCATACATCATCTGGCGGTCTATGACAACGGATTTCATCGAACTCATAAGACTAATCGAACTCATCTGACACATACGACATACATCACCCGGCAAGATTAATATGGCTTGGGTTCATTTTAGTAAGATGAGTGGCGTATATATGATACGATAATCAACCACGAATTTGGTGGAAACGAGATAGGAGGCACATCATAATGGGATTTATATCAGAAAGGTATGTTAAATTTTTGGACAGTTGGGATGAGTTTAATGAGTGGTGCGGCGGCGGTTCCAGAGGGTTGCTTGCTGTGGCTGCGCTGGCACTGCTTATCATTGCTCTGCTGGCGGTAGTGCTTGATCCGGGATTGATACCAACCGGCGATGATGGGGGCGTTGTTGCAGATGAAACACCAACCAAACAGGTTGCTGAGACAGAACCCACTGTTGCGCCAACCGTTGTACCCACTTACACAGCCCCCGACATACCGACACCTCCCACAGAACCAGCTCTGTTGGAGACTCCTGTAACCACAGGGCTACCAGAGCTACACACAATCGTAATCAACCCCTACAGCACGAAGAACTTCGAATTCGATCCGATCAACTGCACAATTGCACGAAACGACAGCGTCATCTGGCTCAATGAAGACACATATTCAGAGGGGATATACATCCTGACGAGCGCTGAAGGTCTGTGGCAGCCGGTCAATATCCGGTTTGGTTCCGAGTTCACTTACACATTTAACTCAAGTGGAACATACCATTACGGATGTGAGTATTTCCACCATATAAATGGGACTATAACTGTCAAATAATACCGATAAGAATATGGAACTGCAAGGTGGCGAAGTGGGGTCAGCGTAATAGCAGGGCTCAAACACACCATAACCATGATGACATTCGCGTTTCTGATCGTTAAGCTGGTGGTAGGCGTGGTATAAAAGCCTGGATAAATTCCGGACACCCGTCGCTGGATATATGTACCATCACAACGAATAGGGCATAGGTGGTATCGATACTCGGCAAAAAACAGTTACAACGATACCAGACACTCGTGAGGGTTGCGACCAAGTATGGTTTCGAGCATCTGGTTGAGCGGTTCAATCTCCACCCGTTACGGTCAGTTAAGGATCGCGTCACGAAGACGCAAGCAGTACACCCTGAACTATCCGACCCTGAACGGTTACGGATGATGTTTGAGGAACTGGGACCTACTTATATCAAGTTGGGGCAGATTCTCAGCACAAAAGAGGATCTCCTTCCGAAAGAGTACATAGAAGAGCTTGAAAAGCTGCAAGACGACGTGCCGCCATTCGGTTATGATGACGTGTGCAACATCGTCGCAGAAGAGTTCGGAAGACCTATCGACGAGATGTTTGAAACGTTCTCTCGTGAGCCTGTTGCATCAGCATCGCTCGGGCAGGCGCATATCGCCACATTGTCCGGCGGCAAGAAGGTTGCTGTGAAGGTACAGCGGCCAGGCATAAAAGAGGTCATCGATTCGGATCTCCAGATCCTCCGCGATCTTGCGCGTTTTGCAAAACATCATATCAAAGAGGCAAAATCCTTCGATCCGGTCGGTTTCGTAACTGAGTTTGAACGGAACTTGCGTGCGGAACTCGACTACACACTCGAAGCGCAGAGTACTGAGGAGTTCAGGACGACATTCAGTTGCGACACCATACATGTACCTGCAATCTGGTGGGACCATACCAGCCAGCGGGTGATGACAATGGAGTTTATCGACGGCATCAAGATCACTGACATCGAAGCGATCGGTGCAGCCGGACTGGAGCGCACGACTCTTTCCCGCAACTTTGCGAACTCGTTTTTGAAGCAGGTCTTCTTCTGCGGGATGTTTCATGCAGACCCGCACCCGGGAAATGTGTTTGCCATGGAAGGCAATGTTGTGGCGTTCATAGATTTCGGGATGATCGGCTATCTCGACCGGGAAACCAGAATGGACCTGGTGGATTTCTTTATCGCGATCGCTGATAATGACGCAGGTGCCGTGATCAAGGTGATTGAGAGTATGGGCATCATCAACTACGACAAGATCGATGTCATGCAGTTCAGGTTTGAGATATCGAACCTGATCCACAAATACTACGGAAGATCGCTTCGGAATATGAACACCGGAGAGATGATGCGTGAGATGCTCCAACTGGCGCTGAAATACCACGGGACGGTCCCGCCGAGTCTGATGATGCTATCGAAAGCGCTGATGACCGAGGAAGGGATATGCGCACAACTTGATCCGGATTACAACCTGCAGGAACTGGCTAAACCATACATAAAGAAGCTGACACAGAAGCGCATGGCGCCAAAAGAGATGTTGCAGGAGTGGGTGCGGATGATGCCCGGGCTTGGCAGGTTCGTACGAGCGCTTCCCGACAGGATCGACAGGGCACTGATGCGCGTGGAGAAAGGCACGCTGCACATCGAGTTTGACAAGGATGTGCCCCACCATATCGTATCAGAATTCAATCTAATGAGCAAGCGCATATCAGCAAGCCTGATCGTTGCTGCATTCATCGTTGCAGGCGCGCTGATCACACACTCGCGCGTGGGACCGCACATATACGATATTCCGCTGATCGGCAGCACCGCGTTCACGATCGCGGGCATTCTTGGTATCTGGCTCGTCTATTCCATGATAATGTCAGGGCGGTCATGATCTCGATTCGGAGAGGCAAAGTGGCGTAGGCAAGACATCTGGAATGCACTTAGGTACGATAGGCATATACAACAGGAGTACAACACCATGGATACACCGACACTGCTCGGATTCGCTGGCACGGCACTGGCAGGATACTTTGCCATCATGAATCCGATCGCCAATACACCGATCTTTGTCAGCCTGACCACCGAAGACGACGGCGCCACGAAGAGATCTGTTGCCAGGCGGAGCATCTTGCTTACATTCGCGATCATTGCCACTGTAAGTATCGCAGGGAGTTACATATTCTCACTATTCGGGCTCACGATGCCGGCGCTTCGGATCACAGGCGGTATCCTCCTCTTTATAATCGGCTATCACATGATGCAGGGGTCAGGTTCCAAAACTCATACACCAAGCGACGAGGACATCCGGACCAGTCTTGAATCCAAATTAAGTGTTGCAGTCTCGCCGCTAGCGGTTCCGCTATTGGCGGGTCCCGGCACCATCGCAACGGCGATGAGCTTCGCTTCTTATGGGGGACTGGACTATGCCCTTATCTCCATCTCGATGTTTGGAGTGATATGCGCCGCAACATACCTCTGTTTCAGGTCGTCCGAAGAGATCATCGATTTCCTCGGACAGGGCGGTCTCAACGTGATAACGCGCTTGATGGGGCTAATTCTTGCAACCATCGGCACGGGCATGTTCTTAGACGGCGTAGGTACGGAGATCGCTATATTCGTGAAGCAGATCGCTTAGTCAGCACTATTTTGTGTTAAGTCAAATTTTGAGATACTTACTCGAGTATCGTGTGGATATCTACATATAAAACCACGAGATTACGCAAGATTAACACAGAACTCTCGTATAACTCCGTGTAATCGTGTGGTTAAAATCCTAAAAACCACAACTTATCGAGCATGCAGAATTCAAAACCTCCATCCCCTTTAAAGAGTCCTTGAATCATCGACCGCTCGCTCAGGTTTTCTCTTTATTATTACATCATGTTCATCATATATACTTCCCACTATCACCTCCAGGATATCTTCCAGGCTAATCACGCCCCGTGTTCTTCCAGCTTTGTCTACCACAATGGCGATGTGGAATTTACCCCTCTGGAATTCCTCAAGAAGATCGTCCACTCTTTTTGTCTCGGTCACAAAATAAGGGAGTTTCATCAAGTCTCTCAGCAAAACGCCGCCTTCATCCATTTTTGCTAACATATCCTTGGCATATAAGATGCCCACGATATTATCCTCTGTCTCTTCAAAGATGGGGATTCTCGAGTATCCACTCCTTTTTACCAATTCCACGGCTGAATTCAGGGTTTGGTCGACGCTCATGCAAACTGTTGACTCCTTTGGTGACATCACATCCCCTACCACGATCTCGTCAAGTTTCAGAACACCTATCATCATCTCCTGTTCATCCTCTTCGATCGCGCCTTCTTCTCTCCCTATGTCAAGCATCGTTTCCACCTCCTCTTCGGTCATTAATCTTCTCCGGTGGAGCTTTATGCCCAGAATCCTCGCAGAAATACCTGAAATTATAGAAAAAAACTTTGTAATCGGTTGGAAAATAGAAGCCATGATCTGCATGGGCCTGGAGATCAGGATAGAAATCTTTTCTGCCCGGTGGATCGCAATCGTCTTTGGTATGATCTCAGAGAACGTAAGGATCAGGAGGGTCATCACTACGATCGCAATAGCCACACCGTCGGTGGGACCAAAAATCTCTATTGAGATGGATGTTGCTACTGCCGACGCAGCGATGTTCACCACATTATTCAGGATGAGTACGGATGTGAGTACGGATTCGGGGTCGCGAACCAGTTTATCGACCTCTTCTGCTCCTTCCACACCATGTTTCAACAAAATCCTAGCTTTTATCTTGCCTATCGCGATCAGGGCAGTTTCAGAGGCGGAGAAGAGCCCGGATAGGAGTAACAGTATAGCTAAGAGTAAAAGTGGTTCAATGAGAAACGCCATCTTTTTTCCTCTTTTGACTATAGTTTATGGAAGCTTCGTATAAACTGTTGCCAGAAGATCAAAATTTGACATCGTCGCGGTACATTTTCGTCTTCTGAGACTCCTTATGGGCAGTTTATAAAAATGGCCAGAACACATCGTCCCCGAATAATTCATCACGGATCTCGTTTTTCTCCTCTTGCGTACACTCGTCATCATGACGTATCTCATTATATCGCAGCATCTTTTCCACAAGTTCAGGTTTTAATTCGAGCATTTTGTTCTCGAGCGATCGGTATCCTGATACCACTTTCCGTTTTTCCAGAAACTTATAGAACTCCAGCAGGGCTGTATATATGCCATTGAATATTTCATTGTCAATATCTCCTGTTGTTACTATGATTGTATGCATGATTTGTTTGAAATCTGCATCTATCTGGTCTATGGAATCGTAGAAAAAATACTCGCCATCATACGCTTTCCGGATGTGATCCATTGTGTACTTAAGTGAGAAGAGTATATCATATTTCTCAGCAGGCGTATAATCGGGATTTTGTATAAGATCGGATTTAAACGCCTCAATCATGTCACGATTAGATTCCCGGATATGTTTTTCATATTCTTCAAAATTACCTTCATCTTCCAACTTTTCAAGATACTCATAATCTGTTTCTCTGAGAAGATACGCATCCCAATTCTTAAGCCGCCTGTCCCCAAGCATCAATTTACATACCTCATAGTTGTTAAGCGTGGTCTCGTCTTCCTGATCTAACTCGAGTGACTTCTCCAGCATGGGTTTTGCAGCATCCGGATTACCCCGGATCATCTCTAACCAGCCCATATTACAGTAAAATCTATGGTTCGAATCACATAGTTCTAATGCCTTCTGTTGAATCTCAAAAGCTTTCTTCGTGTCACCCAGACAGGAGTGACAACAGCTTATGGAATCATACACATTCGCTTTATCGCTTTCGATCGCTATAAGCTGGTTATAATATTCAATTGCCATTTCAAATCGGAGATGGTTTTCCAGGAACTCGCAGATGCTATAGTAGCTATCTATTAAATTTTCCTTAGAAAAATGCGTCTTTAAGGACTGTAGCCCTTTGTCTATGTATGTTTTTCCAGTCTCATCCATACCCTCGTGTATATATCTGTACCCCAATTCGATTAATGCGGGATAATAATCAGGACAACCCCTGAGAATGTCTCTTAAATAATCTCTCCTCTCCTGCCCGGCTAAAGGAGCGCTTAGAAGGGGCATCGTGTCTTGTGTTATCAGTCCAACGTAATCAAAATCCGCAATTCCCCAAGCCTCTGTATCCTCAATGCTTTTCTTCTTCCCTTTTTTGTCTTTTAATCCGCTTTTACTTGTTCCCATTTAAGCCACCCCTCCAGGTTTAACTATCACAACCGATTTCACATAACGGGTTTTTTTATCCTCAAATGTTTCATCAAACCAGAGAATATCAGCCCATTGTTCTTTGACAACATCAAAGTATTGGTCGATCATCTTCGCTATTCCCTATTCTCGTTTTTAAAACATTTAACTGTTTAACTGATAAAGATGTCGGGCATCTGCGTTCATCGGCGGATGATGGAATTGAAAAGAATCCTCGACTATAACCTTCTCGCCGTATCTATAACGATTCCTTCTCTTCAGTCATGAGCTATGGTTCGAGCATCACTAACCTCCCGCTTCCGAAGCTCATCCGCAAACCAGACAACGCGCTGAGGGAATGCGATCTCTATCCCGTTCTCCTCAAGCATCTTCTTTATCTCCCAGAGCATCTCCATCTTGAGATCATACCACTCAGTAGCAGGTGCCCAGATCCTCACAATGATATTTACCGAATTATCTCCGAGATTATCGACAAATATCTGGGGGGATGGCTTTTTCAGGGCGAATGGATGCTCATCGATCAGGTCTTCGATGATCTCGATAGCCAGATCAGCGTCGTCGCTGTACCGTATCCCAACGACATACTCAAACCTCCTTGCGATGTTGGCAACATAATTGGTTATGATGCCTGTAAATACCTTCTCGTTTGGAATTCTCACGTACAATCCATTATACGTCCTGACTATTGTCGAGACGATGTGGATATCCTCTACAAACCCTGAAATATCATCGACACGCAGCTGATCCCCGATCTTGATCGGTCTCTCAAACATAAGGAAGATCCCGGATATGAGATTGCCAACTATGCTCTGGCTTGCAAAACCGATCACTATGCCGACGACGCCGCCTGCGACGAGCAGATTCGAGGGGCGTATTCCAAGAGCAGGCAGTGACAGAAGTACAGCAACGATGATAATCATGTAGTAAATGACCTTGGTCGTGATCTCCAGATGGTCGCGGTCCATCCGGTTCTTAAGCGACCTCTTCATATTAATTACCACCACTTTGGCTATCAAGACCATAATTAGGACGTATACTGCGATCTGGAGGAGCTTAAGGATGGTGACGTCACCGTAGACGATTGTGTCAAGAATCATATACCTTCGTCCATCAGAAACCTTGTTGCAATCACAGGAATCTGTCTTAATCGCGAGGTGTAAAGTTCCAAAGATCTCTTCATCCCCTTCTCGAGAGGGGAATTGACAAAATCTATCTCTGCGACCTTCCTGCTCGTAATTTTCATATTCGCCCTCATAGCGACCATATCGTCGCTGTAATAGATCTTCATCCCGTAAGCGGCAAAGGCCGCCTTTGTTATTTCAACCCATCTTATGGTGGTGTTTGTTATGTTAAGCTCTATTATCCCTTCGTAAACATGATTCGTATCCGGTATCGTGGAATAAACCTCACTCATCCAGTACTTACAGATAACCCCACTTATAACGTCGCCATACAAGGTAAACTTCTGTTTATTCAGTGTGAGGACATCGAGGATCTGAAAATTTTTCTTTCCATGTACGAAGACACCAATCTCCACCGGGAATTTTACAAAGACCGTTCTTCTTGCGCTGGGTTCGATAAAAACCGACCTTTCAAACTCGATTAAGAAGTGCGGGGTCAGCTCCTTTGGCTTATTCACCGGCTCAACCGGATTGATAAGGATTTTGCTGTTGCTTGACAGCAGGAATTTTTCAACTTCCTCATCCATACACTCTCTTTTGTAAAGGAGACCTCCCGCCGTACCCTCAACCGAGATAGAGATTCTTTCCTGGTCAATCCTCAAAGGAACGTCATGCAAGCCGAAGATGCCGGATACCCCCATCATATATAACCATTAACGGAATAGAATATAAGAGTGACCTCCGCATCTTTCTTCATCTCCGCTCAT